>JAABUT010002021.1_pt1 | contig 20867 bp, 19 predicted proteins | sample 5559281 | NCBI WGS metagenome assembly JAABUT01 (sample SAMN10711880, study PRJNA513359) | rock metagenome | isolation source: Antarctica rocks | place: Antarctica: Victoria Land, Ricker Hills nord | collected 2016-01-04
GCAGGCGCGCACCGGCCTGCCGACCGGGCCGCTGTACTGGTGGCTGCGGCGCTTCCACAACGCCGGCCAGGGCGTGATGGTCGCCACCGCCAGCCTGCGCGACGACCTCGCCGCCCGCGGCTTTCGCCACATCCGCGAATGGTCGCGCGGCGTCGACACGGAAAGGTTCCACGTCCGGCCAGATGGCGACCAAGGCCTGCCGCGACCGGTGTTCGCTTATGTCGGGCGGGTGGCGGTGGAGAAGAACATCCGCGCCTTCCTCGACCTGGACCTGCCCGGCAGCAAGCTGGTGGTGGGCGGCGGCCCGCAGCTGGACACGCTGCGCCGCGACTATCGGCAGGCGCATTTCACCGGACCGCTGTATGGCGACGCATTGGCCGCAGCCTATGCCGGCGCCGATGTCATGGTGTTCCCGAGCCGCACCGACACCTTCGGCTTGGTCATCCTGGAGGCGCTGGCCTGCGGCACGCCGGTGGCCGCCTACCCGGTCACCGGGCCGATGGATGTCCTGGCTGCCGCCGAAGGCCGCGTCGGCGCGGTCGACGCCGACCTGCGCCGGGCGGCCCTGGACGCGCTGGACGCGGACCGTGCCGCCTGCCGCGCCCACGCCTGCCGCTTCGGCTGGCGCGCCTGCGCCGAAACCTTCCTGTCGCATCTGGTGCCGCTCGGGGGGCATTGACGGCCCGCGCCGTTCCAGGCGACTTGTGCTGCATGGGAGGACACAGCCGATGCACGAGGTAGGGGCCACGCACGACATCAAGGCGATCCTGTTCGACACCTTCGGCACCGTGGTGGACTGGCGCGGCAGCCTGATCGCCGAGCTGGGCGCCTGGGGCAACGGGCGCGGCATCGCCACCGATTGGGCCAGCCTGGTGGACGCCTGGCGCGGCGCCTACAAGCCGTCGATGGACCGCGTGCGCCGCGGCGAGCAGCCGTGGACCATCCTGGACGACCTGCACCGTGCCACGCTGGACCGGCTGCTGGAGGAACACCACGTGCGTGATGCCGGCGGCGCCGCGCTGGGCGAGGCCGACCGCGACCACATCAACCGCGGCTGGCACCGGCTGCGGCCGTGGCCCGACGCGGTGGCCGGGCTGACCCGGCTGAAGCGGCGCCACATCATCGCTCCGCTTTCCAACGGCAACGTGGCGTTGCTGCTGAACATGGCCAAGGCGGCGGGCCTGCCGTGGGACATGATCTGCGCCACCGAGCTGTTCCGCCACTACAAGCCCGACCCCGAAACCTACCTGGGTGCGGCCGCGTTGCTGGGTTTGCAGCCGGGGGAGGTGATGATGGCGGCGGCGCACAACAACGACCTGCAGGCGGCGCGCGACTGCGGCCTGAAAACCGCGTTCTTCGCGCGCCCGACCGAATACGGCCCGCACCAGGTGCGCGACTTCAAGGCCGATGCCGAATGGGACGTGGTCGCCGACGACATCGAGGACATGGCGACCCGCATGGGATGCTGACGACCCGCCTCGCCAGGCCCGTCTTCGGCATCAACCACGTCATCGCCTACGGGCAGTCCCTGTCCAGCGGCTACGAGGGCACGCCCGCCTTGTCGCGCACCCCGCGGCTGGATTGCCTGATGTTGGGCGAAAGCGTGCGGCCGACCGGAGAAAACACGCCGCGCTGGGAGCCGGTGGGCGAGGCCGAGCTGCAACCGCTGGTCGCCACCGTTCAGCGCATCAACGACGGTGCGCTGCTGTCAACGGCTGATGTCGCCGCCTTGCCGCCAGACAGCACGCTGCTGGGCGAGACAATCCTGGAAGGCGCGCTGCACCACTGGCGCGCGGCGATGCCGTCCATCGACGGGCGGCACCTGCTGGCAGCCAGTTCCTGCGGGGTGGGCGGGCGGTCGCTGGAGCAGCTGTCGCGCGGCGCCAGGCCCGAGCTGTTCAACCGCCTGCGCGACTGCGTGCACGCGACGCGCGCCGCCGCCGAACGCCAGGGCCGAGGCTACGGCGTGGCGGCGCTGCTGCTGCTGCAGGGCGAGAACAACAACTGGGGCCTCGACGGCGCGACAAACGACCGCGACGCCTACAAGGCGCTGTTTGCCCGGCTGTGCCAGGACATGGTCGCCGAACTCGCGCACGCCATCGCCGGCCAGGACGCGCCGCCGGCGGTGTTCACCTACCAGACCGGCGGCGCCTATGCGGCCGACCACATGGCGGTGCCGATGGCGCAGTGGGAAGCGTCGGTGGAAATCCCCGGCCTGTTCCTGGCGGCGCCCTGCTATCCCGTCACCGACAAGGGCGGCCACCTGGACGCCAACGGTTACCGCTGGCTGGGCGCGCAGTTCGGCAAGGCGATGCACGCGGTGCTCGACCTCGGTTAGGACTGGCGCCCGCTGGCGCCGCGATCGGCGCGGCTGTCAGGCGGTGTCGTGCGGGTGCGCTTCGACGTGCCGGTGCCGCCGCTGGCGTTCGGGCGGCCGTATCGCGGACATGCCGCCTGCGATGTCCCGGCCCAGGGCTTCGCGGTGATCGACGCCGCCGGCCCGGTGCCGGTCACATCGGTTGCGCTGGACGGCGCGGACGGCGTGGCGATCGTCCTGGCGCGGCAGCCGGGAGGCGAATGCCTGCTGCGCTACGCCGACGCCACCCATCACGGCGGCCTGGGCGGGCTGCACGACAGCGACGCCACGCCGTGCCGCGACCGCTACAGCTACGCGCCGGACGCCGGGCACCACCAGACCGCAAACATCGCCGAGCTGGTGGACAGGCCGTATCCGCTGATGAACTGGTGCGTGGCGTTCAGCATCCCGATAGCGGCCGCATAGGCATCCTACATCATTCAGCCCGCAGCAGCCGGTGCTGCTTGCGGCCGGCCGACAGCTTCACGCCGTCCCGCAGCGCCTGGGCTTCCACCGGCTGCGCCTCGTCCGTGGAGGTCACGTCGTTGATGCGGGCGCCGCCGCCGCGGATCAGCCGGCGTGCCTCGGCGTTGCTGGCGGCCAGGCCGGCGAGCACGAACAGGCGGAAGGCGGGCAGGCTGCCCTCGGCGTCCGCGGCCGGCATCGACACCAGCGGCAGCGCCGCCGTCGTCTCCCCCTCCCCGGCGAACATGCCGCGCGCGGTCTCGGCAGCCTCTGCGGCAGCACCGGCCCCGTGGGCGAGCGCCGTCGCGGCGGTGGCCAGAACCTGCTTGGCCGCGTTGATCTCCGCCCCGCCCAAAGCCTCAAGCCGGGCGATCTCGGCCAGCGGCAGGTCGGTGAACAGGCGCAGGAAGCGGCCGACATCGGCGTCCTCGGTGTTGCGCCAGAACTGCCAGTAGTCGAACACCGGCAGCCGCTCGCTGGCCAGCCACACGGCGCCGCGCGCGGTCTTGCCCATCTTGGCGCCGGACGCGGTAGCGATCAGCGGCGTGGTCAGGCCGAACACCTGCGCCTGGTCAGTCCGCCGCACCAAGTCCACGCCCGAGACGATGTTGCCCCACTGGTCCGAGCCGCCCATCTGCAGGGTCACGCCGTAGCGCCGCCGCAGCTCGCGGAAATCGTAGCTTTGCAGGATGGAGTAGTTGAACTCCAGGAAGGTCAGCCCCTGCTCGCGGTCCAGCCGGGTCTTCACGCTGTCGAACGACAGCATGCGGCTGACGCTGAAATGCACCCCCACCTCGCGCAGCAGCTCGATATAGCCCAGCCTGTCCAGCCATTCGGCGTTGTTCGGCATCACCGCGTCGGACGGGCCGTCGCCGAAGGTGAGAAACGGCTCGAAGCAGCGGCGGATGCCGGCCAGGTTGGTGGCGATGGTGGCATCCGACAGCAGGCTGCGAGCCTCCTCGCGCAGGGTCGGGTCGCCGATGCGGGTGGTGCCGCCGCCCATCAGGGTCACCGGGCGGTGGCCGTGGCGCTGCATCAACCGCAGGAGCATGATCTGCACTAGACTGCCAATGTGCAGGCTGTCGGCGGTGGCGTCGAAGCCGATGTAGCCGGCGACCGGCCCGGCGCGCAGGGCGGCGTCCAGCGCGTCGGTGTCGGTGCACTGGAAGACGAAGCCGCGTTCGGTGGCCTCGTGCAGGAATTCGCTGGCGGGCATGGCGTTCGTTCCGGTTCTTCGGGGAAGTGGCTACCATGGCGCGTGGGAATGCGGGAGTGGCTTGCAGGCATGGGCATGATGCGCGCGATCGGGCTGATGAGCGGCACTTCGCTGGACGGGATCGACGCCGCCTGGCTGGAGACCGACGGCATACGCCTCGGCGCCACCGGGCCAGCCGCAACCTACCCCTATGACGCGCTGTTGCGGTCCGATTTGCGCCGCATCCTCGACCTCGCGCCCGGCCTGTTCGCCGACGACCCGTTCCTGCGCGACGTGACCGCGCGGCTGACGCGAAGCCACGTGCAGGCGGTGGCGGCGCTGGGGGCGGCATGCGACATCGTCGGCTTCCACGGCCAGACCATCCTGCACCGGCCGCAGGCGCGCCTGACCTGGCAGATCGGCGACGCCGGAGCGTTGGCCGAGGCCTGCGGCGTGCCGGTGGCGTTCGACTTCCGCTCCGCCGACGTGGCCGCCGGCGGCGAGGGCGCGCCGCTGGTGCCGATCTTCCACATGGCGCTGGCGGCATCGCTGCCCCGGCCGCTGGCGGTGCTGAACCTCGGAGGCGTCGGCAACGTCACCTACATCGGCGCCGACGGCGGGCTGCTGGCGTTCGACACCGGACCCGGCAACGGCCCGCTGGACGACTGGGCGGCGCGCCACGGCAACCAGGGCATCGACCGCGACGGCACCTTGTCGGCGTCCGGCCAGATCGTGCCGGCCGTGCTGGACCGGCTGACGGCGCACCCGTATTTCGCGCGCCCAGCGCCGAAGTCGCTTGACCGCCTGGATTTTGGCCAGGCGCTGGCGGCCAGCGGGATCGAGCTGCTGTCGCCGGCGGACGGCGCGGCAACCCTGGTGGCGTTCACCGCCGAGTCGGTGGCGCGCGCGGTTCTGCCGGCAGCCCCGCTGCGCTGGCTGATCACCGGCGGCGGCCGGCACAACCCCAGCATCATGGCCGCCCTGCGTGCCCGCCTGAAAGCACCGGTGGAGCCGGTGGAGGCCGTCGGCTGGAATGGGGATGCACTGGAGGCGCAGTGCTTCGCCTATCTCGCGGTGCGCACCCTGCGCGGCCTGCCGATCAGCTTTCCCGGCACGACGGGCGTGGCGCATGCCTTGAGTGGCGGGCGCATCGCTCCCCTGCCCCGATCATGAACGGGACAGGGGATGAAAACATTCAGTCGGCTGCGAGCGCCATGGTTTTGCGAGCCATGGTCTTCTTGACGTGGTCTTCCAACGCCTCGGCGATCGGGTCGGCGTGGTTGGCGAACACGTGGTCGGCGCCGGCGAGGATGCGGTAGTCGACCTGAACGCCCTTTTGAGTGTTCAGCTTGTCGACCAGCTTCCTGACCGCCGGTTCCGGCACCAGTTCGTCGGAGTCGCCGTGCACCAGCAGTCCGCCGCATGGGCACGGCGCCAGGAAGCCGAAATCGTAGTGGTTGGCCGGCGGCGCGACGCTGACCCAGCCGGACACCTCCGGGCGGCGCATCAGCAGCTGCATGCCGATGAAGGCGCCGAAGGAATAACCGGAGATCCACAGCCCGCCGTGGTTGGGGTTGACCGCCTGCATCCAGTCCAGCGCTGCCGCGGCGTCGCCGATCTCGCCGATGCCGCCGTCATACTTGCCCTGGCTGCGTCCGGCGCCGCGGAAGTTGAACCGCATCACCGAGAAGCCGAGCTTCTGGAACGACTGGTACATCGTATAGGAAATGCGGTTGTTCATCGTCCCGCCGTGCAGCGGATGAGGATGCAGAATCAGCGCCAATGGTGCGCCGGTTTCCTTCGAATGGTGATAACGTCCCTCAAGCCGGCCATCGGGACCGGCGAACATGATCTCAGGCATGATGTTCGAAAATCCGTTCTTTGTTCGCACGCGGCCATCAGGGCCGGGCAATCAGTCTGCCCCGGCCAGGCAGCCGGAGCATCGTTGTCGGAAAGCATGGATTGTTGGGCGGCATAGATTTTCAAGCAGCATAGATCCCAGTCTTATCGTGTAACCCGTCTGTCATATACAAGATGTGTTCTTTACCTTGCGGATACCAGCGTCGGAGCATCATGCCTCCCCTGCCCCGGCGGGCCGAAGGGAGTGATTGACCTGAAAGGCCGAGGTTGGCTATTTTATGCAAAACTCTGTCTAGACTTGCCGGCGATCGGTTTGTGCAAGTAACATCTATAAGTATATCCGTTTGCTGAACTGCCTGGTTCAAGCAAAACGAGCCGTCAACTGGATATGCCGCGACGTTCATACTCGACCCGATTGTGCCTTCCGCCGGTATGCATCTCGGTCGCGCGCGGAAACAGTCCGTGCACCCGGCAGCCACAAGGTTGGAACACCGAGTCCGTGCCACCATCATGGTGACACTGCCCGGCGTCATCGGCGACAATATAAAGGGCGCCGGTGATTTATGATATTGGAAACGTCATATGCCTATCATTTTTCTAGATTTTTCGTCTCCATGACCTATCTCGACGCCAATGCGACCGAACCGCTGCACCCGGTCAGCCGCGACGCGATCCTGGCGGCGCTGACGCTGACCGGCAACCCGTCGTCGGTCCATGCCGCCGGACGCGCCGCACGCCGGTTGCTGGAAGACAGCCGCGAAGCCGTGGCACGGCGCTTCGGCGTCCGCCCCGAGGACCTCGTCTTCACCTCCGGCGGCACCGAAGCCAACGCGCTGGCGATCCACGCCCTCGCACCCGGGCGGCGCGTCGTCGTCGGCGCCACGGAGCATGATGCGGTGCGCGGCGCCGCTCCGCCGCACGCCGCGATGCTGCCGGTGAACCGCGACGGCCTGGCGCTGCTGGATGCCCTGCCGGCACTGCTGGGGCATGGCCCGGCGCTGCTGTGCCTGATGCTGGCCAACAACGAGACCGGCACGATCCAGCCGGTGGCCGAGGCCGCCGCCATCTGCCGCGCCGCCGGGGCGCTGCTGCATGTCGACGCGGTGCAGGCCGGCGGACGCATGGCGGTGGACATCGCCGACCTCGGCGCCGACAGCATGGCGGTCTCGTCGCACAAGATGGGCGGGCCGGCGGGCGCCGGAGCGCTGCTGGTTCGACCGGGCCTGCCGATCACCGCCCTGATCGCCGGCGGCGGCCAGGAGCGTGGGCGCCGCGGCGGCACCCACCCGCTGCCCGCCATCGCCGGCTTTGCCGCCGCGGCACGGATCGCGGCTGCGCCCGCCGGCCTCGCCGTGCTGCGCGACATGATCGAGGCCGCGGCAACCCGAAGCGGCGCGATCGTGCTGGGCGGCGCCCGTCGTTTGGCGAACACGACATGCCTGGCGCTGCCCGGCGTGCGCGCCGAGCGCCAGGTGATCATCCTGGACATGGCCGGCATCCAGGTTTCCGCCGGGGCCGCCTGCTCGTCGGGCAAGGTCGCGCGCAGCCACGTGCTGGCGGCGATGGGTCTGGGTGCGCTCGCCGGCGAGGCGATCCGGGTGTCGCTGCCCTGGAACGCCGCCGCAGCCGACGCATACGCCTTCATCGCCGCGTATTCCGCCATGGCGGGCCGGCTTACCCGCGACGCGGCCTGACCCTATATGACGGGTATGCAGAATCGGCCGATCTACCTTGACAACCAGGCCACCACGCCCTGCGACCCGCGCGTGCTGGCCGCGATGCTGCCGTGGTTCACCGGGAACTTCGCCAACCCGCACAGCGTCGAGCACGCCATGGGCCGGGCGGCCGAAGCGGCCGTGGAAGCCGCCCGCGCCGCCGTCGCCGACCTGATCGGCGCCGAGCCGCGGGAGATCGTGCTGACTTCGGGCGCCACCGAAAGCAACAACATCGCCATCAAGGGCGCCGCCCGCCACGCCCGCCGCATGGGCGATCCACGCCGGCGCGTCATCACGCTGGCGACCGAGCACAAATGCGTGCTGGAGTCGGTGGCCGACCTGGCCGAGGACGGGTTCGAGCCGGTGGTGCTGCCGGTGCACGCCGACGGCCTGCTCGACCCCGCCGTCCTGGCCGCGGCGCTGGCGGCGCCGACCCTGCTGGTCAGCGTCATGGCGGTGAACAACGAGACCGGCGTGATCCAGGACCTCGCACCGCTGGCACGGCTGGCGCGCGACGCCGGCGCGCTGTTCCACACCGACGCCGCCCAGGCCTGCGGCAGGATCGGGCTGGACGTGGCTGCGCTTGGCATCGACCTGCTGTCGCTGAGCGGCCACAAGCTGTACGGCCCGAAAGGCGTCGGCGCGCTGTATGTGCGCCGGCGTCCGCGGGTGCGCCTGGCGCCGCTGTTCTCCGGCGGCGGGCAGGAACGCGGCCTGCGCTCCGGCACCCTGCCCACGCCGTTGATCGTGGGCCTCGGCGAAGCCTGCCGCATCGCCGCCGCGGAGATGGCCGACGACGAGGCGCGCATCGCCGACCTGCGCGCCCGCATGCTGGCGCGGCTGCGATCCGCCCTGCCCGGGCTGGTGCTGAACGGCCATGCCGCGCGGCGCATCGCCGGCAACCTGAACCTGACCTTCCCCGCCGCCGCGGCCGGCGCGATCATGGCCGCCAGCCCGGACCTGTGCGTGTCGACCGGCTCGGCGTGCTCAGCCGCCGCCGTCGAGCCGTCCTACGTGCTGCGCGCGCTCGGGCTGGACGCGGCGACGGCGGGGCGGAGCTTGCGCATCGGGATCGGACGCTTTACGTCCGCGGCCGAGGTCGACATCGCCGCCACCCAACTGGTCCGTGCCCACCAGGCGGCATCCCAAGCTCTCACCGAGGCCTGATCCGAAGCCATGCCCAGAATGACCTTCATCGAGCGCGACGGCGTGCCCCGCGACGTCGACGCGCCGCTCGGCCTGTCGGTGCTGGAGATCGCGCACAGGCACGACGTGGACATCGAGGGCGCCTGCGAAGGCTCGCTGGCGTGCTCCACCTGCCACGTGATCGTCGATCCGGCCTGGATCGCCCGCCTGTCCAAGCCGACGGAGGACGAGGAAGACATGCTGGACCTGGCTTTTGGCCTCGAGAAGACCTCCCGGCTCGGTTGCCAGATTGTCATGACCGGCGAGCTTGACGGATTGGTGGTCAAATTGCCCGCGGCCAGCCGCAACATGATGACCGGCTGAAAACAGGCCCGGGGCAGAAAGGCAGCGGATGCGCGTCGTCGTGGCGATGTCGGGCGGCGTGGACAGCAGCACGGTCGCGGGCCTGCTGGCGGAAGCCGGGCACGAGGTGATCGGCGTCACCCTGCAGTTGTACGACCACGGCCAGGCGGCCGGGCGCAAGGGCGCCTGCTGCGCCGGCCAGGATATCCACGACGCCCGCCGGGTGGCCGACCATCTGGGCATCGCGCATTACGTGATCGACGCCGAAGCCCGCTTCCGTGCCGCCGTCATCGCCGACTTCGCCGACAGCTATGCCGCCGGCGAGACGCCGGTGCCCTGCGTGCGCTGCAACCAGACGGTGAAGTTCACCGATCTGATGGCGCTTTCGGCCGACCTTGGGGCCGAGCGGCTGGCCACCGGACACTACGTGCGGCGGCTGGACGGGCCGGACGGCGCCGAGCTGCACCGCGCCGCGGACGCCGCCCGCGACCAGAGCTGGTTCCTGTTCGCCACCACCCGGGCGCAGCTGGAACGCACCCTGTTTCCCCTGGGCGGGATGGCGGACAAGGCCGCCGTGCGCGCCGAGGCGGCCAGGCTGGGCATCGCGGTCGCGGCCAAGCCGGACAGCCAGGACATCTGCTTCGTGCCGTCCGGCAGCTACGCCGCCGCCGTGGCGCGGCTGCGGCCGGACGCCGCCGAACCCGGCGAGATCGTCACCGCGGACGGCGCGGTGGTCGGCCGCCACGCCGGCATCGCCAACTACACGGTGGGCCAGGCCAGGCTGCTGGGCGGTGCCGGCGGGGGCCCCGGGCAGCGCCGCGTGGTGGTGGCGCTCGACCCGGCCACCCGCCGGGTGGTGATCGGCCCGGCCGCCGGCGGCGCGCGGTCGATGGCGCTGCGCGACGTGAACTGGCTGGTGGACCCGGACGTGCGCCGCTGCACGGTCAAGCTGCGTGCCCGCGAGGCGCCGCAGCCGGCGACCGTCATCCCGCGCGGCGACGGCGCCGAGGTCGTGCTGGACACGCCGGCCTTGGCGGCGCCGGGCCAGGCCTGCGTGTTCTACGACGGCGACCGCGTGCTCGGCGGCGGCTTCATACTTCGTCCCGAACGGGTGCCCTGTTGACCTTGTGGTGCCCATTCGCTATCTCCGCGCCTCCGAGGACGAGCGGAATGGCGGCGTAGCTCAGCGGTAGAGCAGGGGAATCATAATCCCTTGGTCGGTGGTTCAAATCCGCCCGTCGCTACCACCGTGCCTCGGATGACCGAAAACCGGGAGCGGCGGGGGACGGATGCCGATAGGTGTCCTGCCTTGTTGCTTTCCCACGCGATCCGGACGGACCGATCCGCCGCCTGCGGAGCGCCATAAGTGCGGAATGCCCGCTGCACGCGCGAACAGGCCGCATTCCGATACGTGTCATAATCCCGCCGATTTTTATCCAAAGGATTGTAGAGCGCGGCCACCCACGCTGCTAAAGATCGCAAGAAGAACATAGCTATGTCATAACGTATTGACTAGGAAACGATCATGAGAGGGGCATGAAATTTCGCGGTCAACAATGAAAGTGTCGAGATCCGTGCTGGATCGTCCTGTGGGTTGCTTGCGCTTTCCACGTTGCCAAAGAACTGGCGCCAACAGTTCAACTTAGTGGATGTGCAGGATGCGATCCTCGCGGAACTGACTGCACGGGAGCCACTCGACCGGGCGAGTCAACGACGGACAGGCACCGGCTGCATCCCGATGAGTTGGTACTCCGTCCGCGCCCGCCTGCAGCCGGCCACGGTGAAACCGATCGCCGACCCGGGCAGCTGCGGCGTTGCGGCCAGGGAACTCGCGATGCCGGCCTGAACCGACCCGGCTACATCAGGAACACGCCCTTGCCGGTGGTCTGCCGGTCGAACAGCCGGTATGCCGCCTCGGCCTGATCCAGGGTCCAGCGATGGGTGAACAGATGATCCACATCAATGCGGCGATCGGCGACGAACCGCGCGCATTCGGCCTGGCCGATGGTGGAGAACGTCCAGGACCCCACCACCGTGACCTGCCGGCGCAGCATGTCGGGGCTGACATCCAGGGTGACGTGGCCGCCCTCGCCCACGAAGCACGCCGTGCCCCAGGCGCGCACGCACTGCACCGCCGCCAACCTGGCATCGGGTGACGACGAGGTGTCCAGCGACAGGTGCGCTCCGGCGCCATGGGTCAGGTCGCGGATCGCCGCCACCGCATCGTCGCGCGACGGGTCGATCAGGGCGTCGGCGCCGAAGTCCCGCGCGCGGGCCAGCCGTTCCGGGCTGACGTCCAGCGCGATCACCCTGGCACCCATCGCCACCGCTAGCTGGGTGGCCGACAGCCCGACCGGACCCTGGCCGAAGATGGCGATGGTGTCGGTGCCGGCGACGTTCAGCCGACGCAGCGCGCCGTAGGCGGTCCCGGTGCCGCAGGCGATCGCCGCACCCGTGTCGAAGGAAAGCTGCTCGGGCAGGCTGACCAGGGTGCGCGCCGGCACCTTCATGTGACGCGCATGCGCGCCGTGGCCGTTGATGCCGTAGACGATCGGCGCCTGCCGCCCGCAAAGCTGCGCCCAGCCGCCGCGGCAATGCTCGCACACCGAGCATCCCCAGTAGTGATGCACCATCACACGGTCGCCGATCCGCGCCTCGGCCGGCGGCACCCCGGCGCCCACCGCGGCCACCACGCCGCAGGGTTCGTGCCCGCCAATCGTCGGGCCGGCGGCATCACCTAACCCGAGGGACAGGGAACTGCCCTTGGGCCGGCGATACGGCTTCAGGTCGCTGCCGCACATGCCCGACGCCTTCATCTCCAGCACCACCTCGCCGGGGCCTGGCTCGGGGTCGGGAAAGTCGTGCCAGCCGATTTCGCGATCACCTTCGAACACGACGCCTTTCATGGCGTTCTCCTTTTGCCAAGCTGGGATCAGGCCAGTTGCGGGCCGCGGACCAGGCGTCCAGGAAGTTCACCGGTGGCCTCGCCGTTCCGGTAGGTCACGATGCCGGACTTGATCGTCGCCACGTAGCCGGTGGCGCGTTGCAGCAGGCGACGCCCGCCGGCCGGCAGGTCGAACGCCATCTCCGGGCGGGCCAGCGACAGCGCGGCGAAGTCGATCACGTTCAGGTCGGCCTTCATGCCGGCGCGGATGACGCCGCGGTCGTGCAGGCCGACGGCGTGGGCGGTGTCGGAGGTCTGGCGGCGCACCAGCTCCTCGACGGGGAAGCGGCCGGTGGCGCGGTCGCGGCCCCAGTAGGCCAGCAGGTAGGTCGGGAAGCTGCCGTCGGAGATGAAGCCGACATGGGCGCCGCCGTCGCTCAGCCCGACCAGCGTGTTGGGGTGGCTCAGCATCTCGCGGCAGGGTTCGAGGTTGTATTCGGCGAAGTTGGTCAGGGCGGCGAAGATGAAGTTTTCTCCATTGCCTTCCAGCAGGAGGTCGTAGGCAACTTCGGGTGCGCTGCGGCCCTGGGCGGCGGCCAGGCTGGCGATGCTGGCGGCTTCCGGCGGCTCGTAGTCGGGGATTTCGCCGAACGCGAACATGCGGGCGTAACCGAGCCGCGGCAGAAGCGGAAAGTTGCTGCCGGCGAAGGGGTCCTCGGACAGGATGCGGGCGCGGAATTCGGGGTCGCGCATGGCGGCCACCCGCTCGGCTAGCGGCAGGTGGGCGATGGTTTTGTAGGACGGCGTGCCGGAGAACGGGTTCTGGCTGCCCAGCAAGCCGAGCAGGATGCCGATCGGGCGCGGCGGGAACACCGGGCGGATGCTGAGGCCGTCGGCCGCCGCCTGGTCGCTCAAAGAAAGCAGCTTCATCCAGTCGGTGGTGCGGTCGTGGCGCTGGGACAGCGAGAACACCAGCGGCCGGCCGCAGGCTTCCACGATGCGGCGGACCATGGCGAACTCGGTTTCCGGGTCGGGCAGGTTCCAGTCCGACACCAGCTCGATCATGCCCGTGCCGGCGGCCTTCAGACCCATGGCGATGCCGGTCAGCTCGGCCTCCTCGGCGCGGAGCGTGGGGGTCGGGTCGCCGGCCAGGGTCTTGTGGCTGATGGTGCGGGAGGTGGTGAAACCGAAGGCGCCGGCGCGCATCGCGGCTTCGGCCATGTCGCGCATCACGGCGATGTCGGCCTGGGTGGCGTTCTCCAGCCGCAGCGCGCGCTCGCCCATGACGTAGACGCGCAGTGCTGCGTGCGGCAGCTGGGCGCAGACGTCGATGTCGCGCGGGCGGCGCTCCAGCGCGTCCAGGTAGTCGGCGAAGCTTTCCCAGGCCCAGTCCAGCCCTTCGGCCAGCGCCGGGCCGGGGATGTCCTCGACGCCTTCCATCAGCTCGATCAGCCTGTCGTGGTCGGTCGCGCGCACGGGGGCGAAGCCGACGCCGCAGTTGCCCATGACGGCGGTGGTGACGCCGTGCCAGGACGACGGCGCCAGATGCGAATCCCAGATCGCCTGGCCATCGTAATGGGTGTGGATGTCCACGAAGCCGGGCGTGACCAGCTTGCCGGCGGCGTCGATCTCCGCGGCTCCGGGCGCGTCGATCTGCTGCCCGATGGCGGCGATGCGGTCGCCGGCCAGGCCGACATCGGCGATGAAGCCTGGCTTGCCGGTGCCGTCGATGACGGTGCCGCCGCGGATGACGAGGGTTATTTCTGCGGACATGGCCGTTCTCCCAAGTTTGCCCAAGTCTGCTTGGCTTTTCATCCGTGTGCAAACCTCCAAGGGTTTGCCTCGGTCAGCACCGCCGGCTTTATCGGCCGGCGATCGAACAGCATCCGCCACGGCGCCCAACCGCTCATGCGTCAGCGCCGCAGACGCGAAGCGAACGCGCGCAACGGCGCGGTGATCCGCCAGGAGGTCGAGCTTTGAAGAGCCTGGACCTGACGCGACAACTCGCCGATCCTGTCCTGCGCGCCGGCAGCAGCCGCAGCGGCACGGTCACGTGACTCCGCGTCGGCGCGGATGAGTTCGGCTTGCGGCCCGCTGTCTCAGTCAAGGTTCGCGTAGCCGCAAGCGTTGCTTCGGATGCTGAGGACATCTTAGATGCTGAGGACATCTTAAACGCGTAGTCGGGATCATCTGGAACACGAGCGAAATCGCCTAGCGCCCCAGTCAACCATTGAGGGTCCACGTTCGGATCTCTCACCGCGGAGCGGGCCGAGCGGTTGCGGTAGTGCACCGGTTCACGCTGATCCTTGACGAACCAGGCTAGCATCATGGTCGGCTTTATCAGGCCGGCATCGAGCAGGATGTCGTTCAACAATCCCAGGCGTCGGATCAGAAAAACGTCATCGGCGCTATCGGCGTTGAAGTTCGGGCCAAAACAACGATCGATGAAGACGTCGATCATGCCCTCGAAGCTGAGAAACTTCCAGGCCGTGAAGCCTTGCGCCAGCAGGACCGGCAACACGTCCTGCGCCCGTACTCCCTCGAAGCCTTCCGTCGAGCAGTCATGATCCATGAACTGCCACTCGACGCGGCGAAGCAGGATGTTCGCACGCTGGCGGGGTGACAGGATGGGCCAGACGAAGTCCACGAAAAATCGGGCTTCCGGCCAGCGCATATGACCGTTGCGGCCGATCATGTCGCTTGTGACAAAGACGCCTTCAGCAGTGAGATTGTCATAGGCGGTTCGAAAGATGCCTTCCAGGTCCACCATGTGATGCAGGCTGTGGTTCGCCATGACGACATCAAACGACGTGTTGAATAACTGCCCGTTCAGATCGCCGGTCACCAACTCGAAGTGCGATGCCAGGCCGGTGGGCAGCGACGCCCGGAAGCGGTCAAGCAGGACATGCGAAAGATCGTAGCCGACGAAATTGAAGTCTGTGATGCCGCGCTGCATCAACGACTGCGCGATGCCAATCTCGACCGCTCCGTCGCCGCACCCCAGGCTGAGAAAGTTCAGCGCACCAGTTCTGTGCCGCGTCGCCGCAACGAACGCCTCGACATAGAACGAGTTCATGTCGCCAACGCCGAAAACCTGCTGCATAGGGGGCACTACATGTTCGCTGCTCCAGATATGGAAGATACCCGGCAGGTCGTGCATGTTCTCGACGTTGCGGTATCGCTCGATCTGCTCCTGCAGCTGTTCTTCGTAGGTCTTCACCAAACGCCGCACTCCAAGGGCCGGTCCAACGGGCTGGCGGATGGACCTGACAATGGATGGTTCGGTGCGCAGGGTCTAGGCGAATCACAAGCGTGACGCGCGGCGCACGGCCGCCGACGGCGCCTCGCCGAAACGGCGGCGGAATGCGAAGTTGAACCGCGCCGGGTTGGTGAAGCCGTGGCGGCGCGCGACCTCGGCGACCGAGGCACCGGTCCCGCCACGGGTCAGCTCGCGATGTGCCCGCTCCAGATCGCAGGAGCGTCGGCGGGCATCACATCACGTTCTGGCGCAACAACAAGCGGGGCGCGCCTGAAGAACCTGACGACAAAAGGTTCCGTGCGGTGGTCGCCGTTTCGATGCCAGGTGTTCCAGGCGCCTGGCGTCAGCGCGAACAGCCTGATGAACGGGGACTTCCACAAACTCCCGGTTGATCCGGAGGTCGGAACCCACTCCGGACAGGTGCTCGCTGCAGATTATACGAGATGGCGCGTTTCGTTTAACCGCGCCGTGGCCGCCGTTGTGGGCTGGCCCGGACGCCTGCTGGCTCGGTTCGGCCGAGGCGATGGAAGCCGGCGATCGTCGTTCGGCCGGCGGTCGATCAGGCCGCCCGTCCCGTCCCGTCCGCATGACGGGTCGCGGCGGCGATGGTCGCGGCGACCGATCGGGGCCAGTCCGGCAGCGAAAGACCGAACACGCGCGCCAGCCTGCCGCAGTCCAGCCGCGAGTCGGGCGGGCGGCGGACCGGGGTCGGCCAATCGGCGGTGGCGATCGCCTCAACGGTCGGCGCCGGGCGGCCGTGGCGGGCGGCCTCGGCGAACACCGCCTCGGCCAGGCCGTGCCAACTGGTCCAGCCGCTGCCGGCGGCGTGGAAGATGCCGGCGTATTCCGGCTGCCAGCCCCCGGCCGCGATGCGGTCGGCGATGGCCAGGATGACGTCGGCGAGGTCCTGCGTGGCGGTTGGGCAGCCGATCTGGTCGCCGACCACGCGCAGGCGGTCGGTCTTGAGGCCGGCGTTCAGCATGGTCAGGACGAAGTTCTTTCCCACCGCGGCGTAGACCCAGGAGGTGCGCAACACGATTGTCGACGGGTTGGCTGCCAAGGCGGCAAGCTCGCCGGCCAGCTTGGTGGCGCCGTAGACGCCGCCGGGGCTGGTGGGATCGGTCTCGACATAGGGTGCGCCCTTGTTGCCGTCGAACACGTAGTCGGTGGAGATGTGCAGCAGCGGCACGCCGGCGCGGGCGCACCAGGCGGCGAGGAGGCCGGGGCCGTCGGCGTTGGCGCGCCGCGCGGCGTCCGGCTCGCTCTCGGCGCGGTCGACGGCGGTGTAGGCGGCGGCGTTGACCACCAGCGACGGGCAGGCGGCGTCCAGGGTGACGGCCAGCGTTTCCGGGCGGTCGAAGTCGAATTCGGGGCGGCCCACGCGCAGCATCGGCCGGTCGCCGCGCCGGTCGTGGATGGTGCGGGCAAGCTGGCCGCCGCCGCCGGTGACCAGGATCGTCACAGCGAATACCAGGGGTCGCAGTCGGCCAGGCGGGGCAGCACGGCGTCCTTGTCGGACAGGATGGCGTCGGCGGCGGCCACCGGCCAGGGCAGCGCCAGGTCGGGGTCGTTCCAGATCACCCCGCGCTCGGCGTCGCGGTTCCAGCCGGCGTCGACCTTGTAGACGACCTCGGTGTCAGGTTGCAGGGTGCAGAAGCCGTGCAGGAAGCCGCCGGGTATCCACAGCTGCCGCCAGTTCTCGGCCGACAGTTCAGTGGCGACGTGGCGGCCGTAGGTGGGCGAGCCGACGCGGATGTCGACCGCCACGTCCCAGATGGCGCCGCGCACCACGCGCACCAGCTTGCCCTGCACGTGGGGGGCGATCTGGCAGTGCAGGCCGCGCACCACGCCCGCCGGCACCGACAGGCTGTGGTTGTCCTGCATGAAGTTCGCGGCGATGCCGGCGGCGGCCAGCCGCGGGGCGTGGAACGTTTCGGAGAAGAAGCCGCGCGGATCGGAGAAGCGCGGCGGCGTCACCAGCATCACGTCCGGGATGGCGAGGCGTTCGACCTTCATTCGTGTTCCCCATCGGCGAGCTGCATCAGCACCCGGCCCAGCTCGGTCTTGCCCAGCGCGCCCGCCTGGCCGCGCAGGGTGTGGGCGTCGGTCCAGCCCATGCGGAAGGCGACCTCCTCCGGGCAGCCGACCAGCATGCCCTGGCGCGACTGGATGGTCTGCACGAAGGTGCCGGCCTGCAGCAGGCTGTCGGGCGTGCCGGCATCGAGCCACGCGCAGCCGCGGCCGAGGCGTTCCACCTGCAGCTCGCCCAGGTCCATGTACATGCGGTTGAGGTCGGTGATCTCCAGCTCGCCACGCGCCGAGGGCTGCACCGCGGCGGCCATCTCGGTCACCCGGGCGTCGTAGAAATACAGCCCGATGACCGCCCAGTTGGAGGCCGGCACCGCCGGCTTTTCAACGATGTCCAGCGCGCGGCCGTTCGGGTCCATGGTCACCACGCCGTAGCGCTCGGGGTCGCGCACCTGGTAGGCGAAGACGGTGGCGCCGGTGGGGCGGGCGGCGGCGTTGCGCAGCATGACGGACAGGTGCTCGGCGAAGATCAGGTTGTCGCCCAGCACCAGCGCGCAGGCCTCGCCGGCCAGCCAGTCGCGGCCGATGTGGAAGGCCTGCGCCAGGCCGTCCGGGCGGGGCTGCTCGGCGTAGGTGAAGGTCACCCCCAGCTGCTCGCCGTCGCCGAGCAGACGCCGAAACTGCGGCAGGTCGGCGGGCGTTGAAATTATCAGGATGTCGCGGATGCCGGCCAGCATCAGCACGGTCAGCGGGTAGTAGACCATCGGCTTGTCGTAGACCGGCAGCATCTGCTTGCTGGACGCGATCGTCATCGGGTGCAGGCGGGAGCCGGAGCCGCCGGCCAGCAGGATGCCCTTCACGACCTAGGTCCCCGCCGTGATCGGCATCTTGGCGTGCCCCAAGCGTTGGCCGCCGTAGCTGCCGGCGCGGATCGCCTCCCACCACGGCCGGTTCGCCAGATACCAGTCCACCGTGCGCGCCAGGCCGGCCTCGAAGTCGTGCGGCGCCTTCCAGTCCAGCGCCGCCTCGGCCAGGGAGGGATCGATCTCGTAGCGGAAATCGTGCCCGGGGCGGTCGGTGACGAAGCTGATCAGGCGCGCGCGCGGCCCGGCCGGGTCGGGAACGCGCATGTCCAAGGCGGCGCAGATCGCGTGCACCACGGCGAGGTTGGTGCGCGGCTGGCGCCCGCCGATGGCGTAGGTGGCGCCGGGCCGGCCGCGCTCGATCACTAGGCGCAGGGCGGCGGCGTGGTCGTCGACATACAGCCAGTCGCGCTGGTTCGAGCCGTCGCCGTAGACCGGCAAGGTCCGGCCCTGCAGCGCGTTCAGGGTCACCAAAGGGATCAGCTTCTCGGGAAACTGCCACGGGCCGTAGTTGTTGACGGTGTTGCTGACCAGGGTGGGCAGGTCGTAGGTGTGGTGCCAGGCGCGCACCAGATGGTCGGAGGCGGCCTTGCTGGCGGAGTAGGGGCTGCGCGGGTCGTACGGCGTGGCCTCGGTGAACGGCGGATCGTTCGGCCCCAGCGCGCCGAACACCTCGTCGGTCGAGATGTGGTGGAAGCGGAACGCGGTCTTGCGAACCGGGGGCAGCGCCGTCCAGTATTCGCGCGCGGTGTCCAGCAGGGTGTAGGTGCCGACCACGTTGGACCGGATGAACGGTCCCGGCCCGTCGATCGAGCGGTCGACATGGGTCTCGGCGGCCAGATGCATCACGGCATCGGGCTGGTGGGTGGCGAAGATGTCGCGCATGGCGGCGTGGTCGGCGATGTCGGCGCGCAGCAGCAGGTGGCGGTCGCTGGCGCCGGCCTCCTCCAGCGCGTCCTCGCTGGCGGCATAGGTCATCTTGTCGACGTTCACCACGCTGTGGCCGCTGTCGCGGATCAGGTGGCGGACGACCGCGGAGCCGATGAAGCCGCATCCGCCGGTGAGCAGTATCCGCATGGCAAGGGTCCGTTCCGAGGTTCCACACAGGCGATATAACGCACGCGGCGCCCGGCGTGCGACCCATACCGGCTTTTGGCGCCGGAGCCAATTTGCAACCGGGGATTGAAACCGGCGTGTCCAGGCGTCAAGCTGCGCGCCGCAACGGACCTCGAGCACGATGATCCCCGGCATCAGCAGCGCGTCCGAGCGGCGATTGTCCCAGGCGATGGACCCGGCGGTGACGGACCTGCGCGAGGCGTCGCTGCTGGGGCGCGACTTCAGCCTGATCCCCGGCGACGGCGACGAGGCCCGAACGCTGGGGGTGGCGGTTGCCGGCGGCGGCGACCTGACCCTGGTGGTGGCCGATCCCGCCCGCCCGATCGGCCGGATGAGCGTCCAGGTCAGCGGGCGCGACAACGTGATGTTCTTCGACAACGTCGCCTGGGGCGGCAGCCTGCACGCCAACGTCCGCATCCTCAGGTCGGACACGGTGGTGTTCTTCAACGACATCGGCGACGCCTACGTGGCGCTGCCGGAGGTGTTCCTGCGCTCCGACGGGCAGCTGGTGTTCTGGGGCCGCGGCGCCTCGGCGGTCGGCTGCATGATGGAGATCGAGGGCACGGGCCGCAGCGTGGTGATCGGCGACGACGCGCTGATCTCGGCCGGGGTGTGGATACGCAACCACGACATGCACGCGATCCACGACCTGCGCAGCGGGCGGCGGATCGGCAGGCCGCCGACCGACACCGTGCTGGAACGCCACGTGTGGCTCGGCCAGGACGCGATGCTGCTGAACACGCAGCGCATCGGCACGGGCACGATCGTCGGCGCACGCGCGCTGGTGAAGGGCAGCGTGCCGCCCCGCGTGGTGATGGCGGGCACCCCGGCGCGGATCATCCGCGAAGGCGTCAGCTGGGGCCGCGACACCTACGCGATGACCGACGCCGAAAGGATCGCCATCGGACTGGATAGACTGTGACAACAGCATGAAAATCCCGTCGACAAGCCGCTAATTCGGCCAAAAGTTGCGATACTGTATTATTTATGCTGGGTTCGGCGCTGCGAAATGTCAGAAGTCGTTCTGCGGCGTTCGCTACGGGAAGGGATGATGCTTGTCGGCAGGCTGCTACGTCCCGCACGTCGACCTTGTCCTGCAATCGCTCCGCATCAACCGCGAGCGTCTGGGCAGCAAGGCCAAGATCGCCATCGATGCCAGGCTGCTGCGTGCCCTGCTGCAGGCGCTGGTCGCCAACGCGCCATTTTTCGGAAGCCTTCTACACGGCCACCTATCCCGACATCGCGCAGGCCTACGCATCCGGCAGGATTCCGGACCTGCACCAGCATTTCATCGAAGCCGGCTTTTTCGAAGGCCGCATGGGGGCCTCGCCTGACGTCGATGAGAAGTTCTACACCACCACCTATCGCGACGTGGGCACGGCGATCCGGAACGGCGACGTGCTGTCCGGCGAGGATCATTACGTGCGCTCCGGCGCCGCCGAGGGCCGCGTCCCGAACCCGGCCGCGCAGGCTGTCGTCGACACCTGGATGCACGCGCTCAACCCCACCTGATACGCCCGGTGTCATGAGCTGACCTGTGCCCATGATCGTGACCCGATTGCGGTGATCTGTTCGGGTTGTTTGATGAGCCAGTTCCAAGCGTCACAGCACGCGTCGACGATGTCGTTGTAGGTTTCG
>JAABUT010002022.1_pt1 | contig 20863 bp, 23 predicted proteins | sample 5559281 | NCBI WGS metagenome assembly JAABUT01 (sample SAMN10711880, study PRJNA513359) | rock metagenome | isolation source: Antarctica rocks | place: Antarctica: Victoria Land, Ricker Hills nord | collected 2016-01-04
TATCTACAGGGTCACTTAGCAGTGATTCGCAGTATCCTGCTCCTCCATAGCAGAGGAGGGAGCATGGTCGCGGAACATGTGTCTGGTGAATCGGGTGTCATCGCGCGGTGGTCGCACACATTAGATGCGCTGCATGGGCGAATCGCCCATCGCTTCGCACGTGCCGAGGTCCGCGATCGCGCCCGGCGCTATCTCGTCGGTTTGCTCGATCCTGTCGAGCGCAAGAACGGCTGGCAACTGGCCGAGGCGATCGGCGAGTTCGGCGCAAAGGGTGCCCAACGCCTCTTGAATGCCGCTGCTTGGGACGCCGCCGGGGTACGGGACGATCTGCGCAACTACGTCATCGACCATCTTGAGGATGAAGCGAGCGGGGTGCTGATCGTCGATGAGACGGGCTTCCTGAAGAAAGGCGCGAAGTCGTGCGGCGTCGCACGCCAGTACACCGGCACGGCCGGCGATACCGTCAACTGTCAGGTGGGCGTCTTCCTCGCCTATTCCTCGGATCGCGGCGCTGCTTTCATCGATCGTAGCCTCTATCTGCCACAGGAATGGATCAAGGATCGGGAACGTCGCGTGGAGGCGGGCATCCCGGCGGAAGTGCCCTTCGCGAGCAAGATCACCCTCGCCGAGCGGATGCTCGCGCGGGCATTCACCGCAGGCGTCCCAGCCCGCTGGGTGGTCGCGGACTCCTTCTATGGCCGCTCGGGTCCGTTCCGGTGCTGGTTGGAGGAGCGCGACCAGTCCTACGCGGTGATGATCCCAAGGACGAACGCGATCGAATATCAGGGACGACGCATCCGCGTCGAGCAACTGGCCGAGCGGTCCGTCGGGCCGGATTCCTCTGGATGGCTGTGCCTCGCGCTCTCCGAAGAATGCGCGGCGGGCATGCAACACTGGTTGCTCATCCGCCGCGACGCGGACGATCCGAGCGCCGACGCGTACTGGCTCGCCTACGGCCCGGCGGGGACGACCGAGGAGGAGTTAGTGCGGGTGTGCGATACCCGTTGGCAAATCGAGGAATGCTTCGCGCAAGCGAAGGGGGAGGTCGGCATGGATCAGTATGAGGTGCGCACGTGGACGGCATGGCATCGATTCGTGACGTTCTGCCTGCTGGCGCACGCCTATTTGGTCGTCGTTCGTCACGCTGCTCGCTGCGAGGAGATTGCAGAAAAGGGGGCGATGCTCCCGGCCTGATCCCGCTGACGGTGCCGGAAACGCGCCGATTGGTCCTCGCGATGGCCGGAGACGACAAGCGCCGTGCTTACCGATTGGCATGGTCCCGGTGGCGACGGACGCACCAAGCCGTTGCCGCTCGCTGTCACGCCGCACGCCGTGCGCGGCGGCAAGAGAAAGCAGATGCCGTGAATGTGGTGCCCCCGCTTCCGCTGGCGCACAAGGCGCTGAGCGATGCCGAGTGGGAGTGTATTCGACCGTTACTCCCGCCACAAAAGCCGACGACGGGGAGGCCACGGCATGACCATCGCACGGTGATCAATGGGATCCTCGCAGTAGTCGGCACAGATTTGTCGTGGCGGGAGATGCCGCGGGAGTACGGCAAGCGAGACAGGGCATACAAACGATACCGGCTGTGGCGCGATCAAGGACTCTGGCAGCGTATCGTCGATGCCTTGGCAGACCCAACCGCCGAAGTGTCCCTGTAGATGCTGTTATCACCACCACTCAGAAAAGTGTGGACATTTCGGGGAGCAGGTCCGTGCGTCTACTGCGGTTCTGGCACCGGTTCTGATGAAATGGCACCCATCCGCGATGGCACGTCATGCGCGCTCGCCAATGCGAGCAATGGGGATGGAAGTATTGCAACGCGCTGCCATCGGTATATCCGCCCGTCTATCTGCGACATGACGGATGCCGTCTCCAATACAGCGCACGTGGCGCTGCGACAATCCGGGCAAGATGAGCTAGAATCGTTCCTCCAACGCCCCGTGAGAGATGAGCGAGGAACCGTCGCGGAGCGATCATTCACGGATGACCCGTGGGGATGAGGCCAGGAGCCGAGCGCGAGGAGGAGTGGGCATGACAGACAAAGCGACCGACGCTGCACAGTCCGAGAAGACGACGGGATGGCGCTCCCGCATCCCCAAGCTCGCCCTGCTTGCGGCGGCGGCGGGTGGAGTATATCTGTATGTTCGCGACCCGGAGCGATGGAAGTCACGCCTGTCGCAGGCGCGCGACCGCACGACGGGGACCGCCCGGGATCTCTCCCGCCGCATCATCCCCGCGGACGATGCCGAGACGCGAAGCAACCCGGGCTCCGCGCCGCAAGCAGGCGCGCCGATGCACGCCCGCGTCGGAATCTACCAGGTCAAGCCGGGCACCCTCGACGCGTCGCTGGCGAAGGCGCGCGCCGAACTGCTGCCCAAGACCCGGGAGCAGCACGGTCTCAGGCGCTATACCGTCGTGACGACCGGTCCGGACTCCTTCGTCTCCCTCAGCGGGTGGGAGACCCGCGCGCAGGCGGAGAAGGCGGCGGAGACGCTCTCCGGCTGGGTCAAGGAGAACGTGGGTGAGACAGTCATCTCGGCTGAGAACCAGATTGGTGAAGTCATCCTCGAACGGGGACACTTCTCTCCCGATAAGCTACCGAAGTACGGGATGGTGCGCGTCCAGACGCTCAAGCCCGACTCGCCCGACCTGAGCGCGAAGGTGCGGGCGGAGTTCCTGCCACAGATGGACCGCCAGCCGGGGTTCAACGCGTACGTGGCGATCCGCACGGACGACGGCAAGGTGATCACCTATGGGAGCTACGACTCCAAGGAGGAGGCGGAGCGGGCGGCGGCGAGCCTGCGACCATGGGCGGACGAGCACATCGCGCCGCATGTCGAGCACATGGACATGCACGCGGGCGCGGTGGCCTGGGCAGTGCGCAGGTAGGAGCGGGTGGCGCAGGGGGTGGCGGCCACCGCTCGAGACAGGTGAACGGGAACCCGCCGCGCGCCCCTGGCATCGGCCTTGCGCCTCTTTTCCCGGCGATGCGTTGTCTCGGACGAGGAGGAGTGGTCATGGCGAACACGAGCGGCACGGGCGTCCCGAATCCGGTGTATGACTTGACGAGCGTCCTGTATCACGCGCTGCAAGGCGCGGAGATCTACGAGCGGTACGCCAAGGACGCCGCCGCCGACCGGGAGCTGGCGGAGTTCTTCCGCGAGGCGAAGGAGCAGAACGAGCAGCGGGCGCAGCGGGCGTTGCGGCTGCTGGCGCGCCACGCGCAGAAATAATCGGACAAACGGGCTCCGATAGCGAGACAATCCCGATCGGGCGTCCGGGCGCGGTCATCCCGGCGTCACCGGGATGGTCATACCGCGGCATCGCAGAACCGGCTTCCCGGACCGCTGGCGGCGATAGAAGCCTGATACCGGGCCCGGCCGTCGCCCGGATGCGCTGCCGTACCGTGCAGTAGCCCAGCACGTCGCCCGCCCACCCGGAGCACGAATGGTCCGCCGGATCGATCGAAACGTCGTGTGTCATTTCCGGTTGAGGAGCTTCTTCGCCGCCATGCCAAGCGCACTCAGGCCGAGCAGCCCGACGCCGATCGCCGCCCGCTTCGTCGGCGGCTCCGCAGGGCCGTTGCGCCCGTTGCCTCCGGTCGGGGCCGGCGTCGCCGTCATCGTGTACCGGGCGTCCGGATCGGGCGCGGGGTCCTCCCGCTTGCCCGTCGCGTAGTTCACCAGGCGCTGCTTGCCCTGCGCCGTCCTCGCCGTCGGCGCGGTCCGGTTCGTGAGCGGCTCGCCGCGCACCTCCGCCCCCTTCAGGTCGCTCTCGCGGTCCTCCTGCGACTTCTTCGGCGCCTTGTCCGCGTAGATCGTCTCCCCCTTGTCCTTCTCCGGGTGCGCGCCGATGTCCGCGATCGCCTCGGCGTCGTACCGCTTGGCCACCTCGCTGTTCAGCTGCCCGCCGAGCATGATCACCATCGAGGAGATGTAGAAGACGAGCAGCAGGACGATCATCCCGCCCAGGGTGCCGTAGGTCTTGTCGTACGCGCCGAACTTGGAGACGTACAGCCCGAAGCCGCCGATCGCCAGCAGCCAGACGAGCGTCGCGATCACCGCGCCGGGGGAGATCCACTTGAACTTCTGGTCGACGTTCGGCCCCACCCAATAGAGCACCGCCAGGGCGAGCGAGATGAAGGCGAGGATCAGCGGCCAGCGCGCGATGTTCCAGAAGAGCGTGAAGGCGTGGCCCAGCCCCATGCGCGCCGCGATCGCGTCGCCGAGCTTGCCGCCGAAGACGATGATGATGAAGGCGGATGCGGCGACGGCGCCGACGAAGAGCGTGAGCACGACCTCCAGCCCCTTGCGCTTCCAGAAGGGGCGCGTCTCCTGGACGTCGTAGGCGCGGTTGAGCGCCTTGACGAAGGTGCTCACCGCTGCGGAGTTGGACCAGAGCGCGGTGACGATGCCGAAGGAGAGGAGGCCGCCGCTCTGATTGCCCAGCACCTTCGCCAGGGGCTCGGCGAGGGCGGAGCGGGCGTCGGGGGGCAGGGCGGAGGTGAGCGCATCCATGATCTTCGCGAAGAGGTCGAGGCCGAAGACACTGTTGACGATTGCCGACATGGAGGCGGCGAAGATCGCCAGCGGGAAGACCGAGAAGAGGATGTGATAGGCGGACTCGGCGGCGAGCCCGGCGCAGTCGTCCTGGCTGAACTCCTTCCACGTCGCGCGGGCGACTTCCTTGACATCGACTTTCGGCTTCTGGTTGGTCCGCTGCCGCCCTGACATCGCGCGCATCGCCGTCGCCATTGTTCGACTCCCCTCCACTTGCGTATGCATAACGGATGTCCGCGTCAGATGGGTATGGACTTTGGAATACTGCGGTGGGGCAAGTCCCCGATCGCCCTCCGTTCCTCGCTTCGGAGCGGCCGCCGTCTCGACACGTCCCTGGCCGCGCGGCCCCTACCCCTGCCCGATCGGCCTGCCCGGCGGCTGCATCGGCTGCCCCGGCGGCTGGTAGGGCGGTGCAGGGGGCTGATACGGCGGTGGCTGATAGCCCTGCGGGTACTGCGGCGGGTACGGCTCCTGATATTGCGGCGGGGGCACCTGCATCTGCGGCGGTGCCTGCCGCACCGCGGGCCTGCGGGGCGGCTGCTCCCGCGGCGTCCCACCCGTGATCTCCACGCTCCGGCGCGCCAGCTCGGCGTTCGGGATCTTCACCTCCCGGCCACCCTCCGCGCTCACCGTCGTGTAGAGCGCGCCCACCTTCTCGACCGTCCCCTCCTGCCCGTCCACCGCGATCCGCATCCCCGGCGGGATCTCCCCCTTGATGAGCTGGCCCGTCGCGGCATGCCCCGCCGCCTCCCGCGCCCCCAGCCCGAAGGCGAGCGCCGCCGCGAGCGCGACGCCCCCGATCGCCGCCGTCCACAGCGTGTTGACGATCGCCGGGGCGATCTCCAGCTGGCTCAGCGCCGCCACCGCCGCGAAGGCAAGCACCGCGAAGCGCGCCACGGTCGCCAGCACCTCGGGTTCGCCGAAGCGCGCCGACCGCAGCCCGCCGCGCACCAGGTCGGCGAGCAGCTTGCCGACCAGCGCGCCGATCAGCAGGATGACCAGCGCGACGATGATACGCGGGATGAAGGCGAGGATCTCGTTCATGATCGTCGTCAGCTGCGCGAAGCCGAGGACGTTGGCCGCCGCCTGGAAGGAGATGATATAGATGAACCACGTGATCAGGCCGCCAATCACCCCGGCGGCGTCGAGCTTGATCCCGGCGTTGCGCAGGAAGGGGCCGATCTCCGCCCGCTCGGCGACCTGGTCGAAGCGGATCGCGCGCAGCGCCTTGGTGACGATCGTGCCGACAATCCGTCCGACGATCAGGCCGATGAGGAGAAGGATGAGGGCGCCGATCAGGTGGGGGATGAAGCGGAAGAAGACGCTCAGCGCGTCGGTGAAGGCGGTGCGGATGGCATCACCGGTGCTGCGGACGTCCGTCGTAACCTGCGCGAAGAGCATGCGGTCCTCCGTAATTCGCCGCTACCCCGCATGGAGGAGCAGGAGGTATTGTCAGGGATTACCGGTGTGCGGCCGGATCCTTGGCGTCCGGGTTGGCCCGCCAGTAGCCTTCCACTTTCTTGCCGTCCGCGCGGGCGTAGCCGGAGATCCAGACCTTGTCCCGCTCTCCCGACGCCGGTTTCGCGTCCGCGTCGCTACCGGAATACTTGCGCCCGGTCGTGCGCTCCTTCTTCCACGATCCCGATCCCTCTTTCGTCGCCATCGTGTCCCTCCCCTGTGAACGATCGACCGATGAGCCAATGCGTACCGGGAAGGCGGGACGCGCGCTGCGTCCCGCCATGAATCAGCGTTCCCTCCGCCAGTACTATGGCCGACGTCCCGTTACCGCGAGCGCTTCGGGTCCTCGTCCACCCGCTCGGTCTCGTCCACGAGATTGCCCTGGGCGTCGTACCGGCGCTTGTCCGTGACGGTCTTGCCCGTGCCGCCCGTCGCGCCTGCCCCGCGCCCTGCGGTACCTAGGTCGCCCTCGACGTGGACGTGCTTGCTGCCCGCGTCTTCGACGTGGACCTCTTCGCGGCGCACCGTATCGCTCGCCCGCTCGGTCTCCGTGACGGTCTCCTTGCGGATACCCACCTCGCCGACGACGCGCGCTTCCTTCTGCGTGACGACCTCCTGCTCCTTGAGCGGCACCTCGATGTCGCGATCCCGCGCTTGCAGGTCGGCTTCCGTCGCCGGCCGATTCACCGCTCGCTCGGTAACATAAAGCTCCTCGCGCTCCACGGGGACGTCGATCGTTTTCTGCTCCTCGACCACGTCCTTGACGATCCGCGCGCGGCCCGCCTCGGTCTCCCGGACGCCCGCCTTCAGGCGCTCCTCGACGACCGGTACGCGGATATTCTCGTCGTCCCGGCCATATTCCTTGCCCGCTTCCCGCCGCGCCAGACGTTCGTCATTGCGTTTCCGGTCGAGCCGTCCTTCCGCAGCTGCGGGCGTCGCGTTCGTGCCCCGCTCGTCAGCAATGACGGCTGTGTCGCCGCTCGCGCGCTCCAGGGTGGCGCTGCCCGGCACCGCCCGCCCCTGGCCCTCGTCGTACAGGGTATCCTCGTCCAGCGCGTGATACGCATGGCGATCGAACCCCGCCGTACTGGCCAGTTCGTCCACCGTGGAGCGGAGCGTCAGGGTGTTGCCGGTGTTCTGCATCACCGCGCTCAGCGGCACCAGCCATTCGTGGCCGTCCTGGTCCACGACGATGTCGGTCACCTGCCGCGTCGTCCCGTCGACGATCACATGCTTGACCTCCCCCACCGCCATCCCGTCGGCGGTCAGTACCCGGTCGTTGCGGTGGATCTCCATCTCTGCCATCGTGTCGTTCCCTTTCACTGATAGGGCCGATCCATGCCCGAATCAACGCGCCTGATTACGTGCGCGGGGGCGTGTTCCGGTCGCGCTCGAGCACGAAGTCGTCCTTCTTCTTGCGGCGGCTCAGCAAGTAGGCGATCAGCCCGATCAGGAGCAGCGCGATCAGGAGCGGGATCAGCCACTTCAGGAAGCCCGTACTACTGCTCTTCGCCGCGTTGGTCGTCTCGATCTTGGCGACGGTGTTGTCGGGGTTGGAAGTCACGTTGACCTGGTCGTCTACCTTGAGGTCCCCAACCGTCGCCGCCTTGCCGTCCCGCACGACCGTCATGTTCGGCGCCGCCTTGATCTGCCGGTCCTGCCCGTTCGAGTTGACGGTCAGCGGGCTCGTCTTGGAGACCTTGCCGGTGAACGTGCCGCCCGTCGTCGGGGCGGGGGTCGGGGTCTGCGCGGCCACCGCTACCGCCGACACCGCGAGGAGGACCATCACGGAGCAGGCGATCATCGCCCGCCGCATCCCGGTTGCACCCATGCCACATTCCTTTCGCTACCCTGATCATCGTCCATCGCCGTCCGTTGGCGGACGGCGTATCGATTGCACCATGGCAAACCCCATGCCACCCGGGCGAGCCGCCCTCGGACCCCGCTCGCCGCGTGCGACCACCCCGGCGGCCGGCCCTCCCACGACATGGCACGGACGGACCCGGCACCTAGCGGTTGGGCTTCTCGCTGACCTTCTCGTCCACGAGGTTGCCCTGCGCGTCGTACCGGCGCTTGTCGGTGACCGTCTTCCCGCCGCCCGCCGCGCCGCCCTCACGCCCGCGCGTGCCGGGCTCGCCCTCGACGTGGACGCGCGGGTCCCTGGCATCCTCGACCTGGACCTCCTCGCGGCGCACCTTGTCCGTCACCCGCTCGGTGTCGCGCGTCACTTCCTTGCGGACGTTCACCTCGCCCGTGACGACCGCTTCCTTCGAAGTGACCACTTCCTGCTGCTTGAGCGGGATCTCGATGTCCCGATCCATCGCGGCGAGGTCTTCCTTGGTCGCGGCGCGGTTCACGGCCCGCTCGGTGACATAGACTTCTTCGCGTTGCACCGGCACGTCAATCGTCTGCTCCTCCTCGACCACGTTCTTGGTGACGCGGGCCGTGCCGCCCTGCTTCTCGCGGACGCCCGCCTTCAGTTCTTCCTCGATCACCGGGACGCTGACGGTTTGACCTTCACGCCCGGTCCTCGCCTGCTCCGCTGTGCGGCCGGTCCCTCGGGTGTCCGTGCCGTACCATTCGTGGCCTTCGGCGGGCAATTGCTCCGCCCCCATCGTCATCGCCTGATCCTTAGCCACCCGCAGGCGGACATTCTTGCCGTCCGCCTGCGCGACCGCGCTCATCGGCAGGTGCATATCCTTGTGGAAGATGAAGCCCTTCTCCACCTTGAAGGAGTTCCGGCCTACCTCAACAACCTTGCCGACTTTCTCGTCGTTCGCGTCGTAGACCTCGGCACCCTTGGTGATCTCGTTCATGTTGCCGCGCATGCTCATCCTGTGCTCCTTATCTATCGCTATTGTCCATCCGTTCGGCTCCGCATCGCCCGTGGAACTACACCGGCGGAGCCGTATCTCCCGCATCACTTTCTTCCATGGCAGCATCAGTGCCACGCCGGTGCACCCGCTCCGCCAGGCCCCCCGTGTCCGTCTCGACCACCGTGCGGCGCACCATCGCCTCGAACTGGCGCTCCTCGGTCGCCCGCCGCTTCGTCACCCGCAGCTCCTTGATCAGCATGCGGCGCATCACCACCACCGGCTCCTCCGCGATCACCGGGATGATCGTCGTGTCGCCCTCGGTGCGCACCTCGACGCGCTCCCCCTCGGCCAACTCCCGGCCCACCGCCACCTCCTCGACGTCCAGCTCCTCGCGGGCGGGGTGCGCCGTGACCGTCCGCCGCTCCTCCGCGGTGCGCACCCGGAAGGTGACCGCGCCCGCCTCCCGCCACGTTGCCGCGGCGGTGATCTTCTCCTCGATGATCGGCACGACAAGGCCCTCGTCGGCTCGCAGCGCGGGCGCGTCTCCGGTCGTCGCGGCAGCAGATCGGCTCTCCGATGCCTCAGTTGTGTGGGCGGGACGCCGCGCATCGTCCGTGTCGCCGGTGTGTACGACGATGCGCTCGCCCTCGATGGCGATCGCGTCGCGGGGGACGAGCGCGATCGTCCCGTCGTCCCAGGTGACGCGCACCCCGCCGGGCACGTCGGGCACATCCGGCACGAGGTCGCTGATCACGCCGTGGCGGCCGCCGTCGGAGACCACGGCGGCACCGAAGCGCAGGTCGGGCGGGGGGGATTCATGGGTCGCGCGCGGATCATCGGCCATTGGGATACACCTCCTGCGGGATGCGGATACGTCACACATGGCAGTGCAACTGGCGTACCACCGGGCGAGAGGATCATGGCCGTTGCTGGCACCCCCCTTGCTGACAGGCACGAACACTGGGACGAAGCGGTCGTCTCATCACTATTGGAGGTTCCCGTGCCCATCAAAACGATGCAAGAGATGTTCACCCACGAGCTCGGCGACACCTATGACGCCGAGCAACAGTTCCTCAAGGGCCAGGCCGAGATGGCCAAGAACGCCACGGACCCGACGCTGAAGGCCGGGATCGAGAAGCACATGGCCGAGACGGAGCAGCACATCAAAAACGTCGAGCAGGTCTTCAAACTCGTCGGTGAGCAGCCGAAGGCAGAGCGATGCCCGGTGGCGGCCGGTCTGGTCACCGAAGCCAAACAGGGGATGAAAGAAGCGCAGATCGACGCCATCCGCGACTGCATGATCGGGGAATCGGCGGAGAAGGTGGAGCACTACGAGATCGTCAGCTATCGGGGGCTGATCGCGAGCGCGGAGCTGATGAAGCAGCCGGCGGCGGTCAAGCTCTTGCAGGAGAACCTGGCGCAGGAGGAGAAGACGGCGGCGCTGCTGGAGAAGGGCGCGCCGGGGCTGCTGAAGAAGGCGATGGCGGCGGGGAAATAGCATCGAGACGCGGGGGACGAGAGGGGCCGGACCTGGGACACAGGCCCGGCTTCCCCTATTCCGCCGGGAGCGAGCCCAGCAACGCGGAAAGTTGCGCCTCGAAGTCGGCGAGATAGCCGTCCAGCTTCTCGCTCATCGCGATCAGGCGCTCGCGATGAGCGACACGTATCGGTTGATTACCCTCGGTATCGGTGACGATGGTAATGCGATTACTCGGCTGCATCAAACGAGCGTCGAATGATCGTCCGTAGATTCCTCATCATGGCCGACTGGATGTCCCGCGCCACTTGGGCGGGGCTGCCCTTCCGCGCCTCGTCGGCGCATGCGAAGGGGATCCGCCTCGATCGCCGCCCGGTCTTCGAGGTAGGCGAGAAGTGTATCGATTCTGCGGGTCTCGCGGGCGATCCGCTGCAGCGCCGTGTCGACGTGGGTGAGGAGCCGCGCCGCGTCCGCAGAGCGGGCATGCCGACGTTGCAACTGGGCGACGGCGAGCAGGGCGATGGTGAGCTGCATGCGGATCGCCACCAGTTCCTCATGCTCTGTGCCATCCATCGCGTCCTACTCTCGTGTGGCGCCCGCCGCATCGATGCGATTCCCTGACCGATCGGCAAGGTGCTTCTCCACACAAGCAGATGCCGTGCCAAGATTGCACCGTAGTTACCGGGTGCGTGCGCAAGGAAGAAAACGAGAACATTGGGCGTCGCAAATTGGATTTTATAAGACACCAGCCTTGAAACCATGGCAGGTCACTGGACAGCATCCAGACGCAGGGGCAGAATACTCACAGCCTTCCGGGCCCACAAATAGCCGTACCGCATGGCCGACAGAGGCCTGCGCAGGAAAGGAGGACCCCATGCCGATGTATATCGCGATGACGAGCTGGACCGATCAGGGCGTCAAGAATCTCAAGGAGAGCGGGAACCGAGTGGAGGCCTTCAAGAAGATGGCAACCGAGATGGGCTGCACAGTGCATGGCCTCTTCTTCACGATGGGGCGCTACGATATCACGGCGCGCATCGAGGCACCGGACGACGAGACGATGTCAGCGCTGGCGCTGAAGCTGGGCTCGCTCGGGAACGTGCGCACCGAGACGATGCGGGCGTATACGGAGGCGGAGTTCGCGCAGATCATGAAAAAGGTCACCGGCTGATCGGGGAAGAGCAGACCGAGCACGGACACGGAAGGCGGCTGGACCCCGGTTGAGCCAGCGACAAGAGGCGATGAACGGGCTGGCGAGGGCGATCGACGCAAGGAGGGGAGCATGTTGTTCTACGCGGCGTGGAGTTGGCAGGCGCACACGACTCCGGAGCAGGTGGCCGAACGGCAGCGGGCGCACTTCGCGGAGCACCCGGAACACTTCGACAAGTTCCGCGGCTACTACGTCCTGGCCGGCGGGGGCGCGGGGTTCGTGATCGTGGAGGTGGCGGGGGCGCAGGAGCTGACGGAGATGACCCGGCCATACATGGACCTGGTGGACTGGGACTGCCGGGCGGTGCAGGAAGTGCCGCTGGCGGAACTGAAACAGCGACTCGGGCAGGGATAGCCTGCGGCATGACACGCGACGATGTAAGGGGCGGCCGCGCGGGCCGTCCCTCTCGCTTATCGAGCCACCGCGAACACGCCCGACGTCGTAAAAGTGGGCATGGGCGACGCGAAGGTTAATTCCGCGCTCTAGACACACCTCTATGTAACGAGCGGGAAGAAACAATGCCTCTTGACAAATAGCAAGGGGGTTGCTATACTATGGTTAGTTCATTTACAAAGGAGGTGATGATCATGATTACGATGTTACCAGTCTTCAAGGGGTACACCATCGACGTTCGGTTGAAGCAAATCCGCCGCGTGTACTAAGCCGTGATCTGCAGTTCGGTGTCGTGATCTGCAGTCCAGGCGAAACAGGCAGCAGCGATCCGCACTCAGCGACAGAGCGGAATGCCGCGTTCGGGATGGATGATGGTGGCATTGCGGGCGCGGCGCGGTGTTGTCGCAGTCACTCGTGCAGCACATCCAGCCGATGTGGCCCGAGGGCATTTACAGGCATACGATCCTCTGGCATAGTGGTCCGGCACGCTCCGTGAGGCACCATTTACCTCGGATAGCCTTCCGGGCACCGTCATCATCGGCGGTACGCGACATTCGGTTCGTGGGGCTATTGCCATGGGTCACATCCGCATTGGTCGGTTGCCGAAGACGCTGCCCTGGCGGGGCGTCGTCGGACTGCTCGACCAATCGCCCGACGACGTCGCCGGGGTCGCCCGCGCGACGGTGATCGCGGCCGAGGTGCGCCTGCGCGAGCTGTCGCGGGATCCGTCGCTCGTGTACTGCTTCTGGGTCCTCGCGCGCCTCGCCGCCGCGGCGCGCGAGCCCCGCTTCGCCGACGCGACGGCGGCGTTGGGTATCGCCTCCGACGACGGCGACTCGGCGCTCGCCTTCATCGCGCGCGTCAACGAGCGGGTCCACGCCGAACTGCGGGACTATCCCGAGTCTGGCCCCTTCTCCGAGCTCGCCTCCCTCGCGCTGCGGCACGCGCTGTCCGAGACGGTCGGTCAGCACGGTCGATCCCTGTTCGGCAGCTCCGTCGACGACGTGCAGCAGGCCTTCCGCAGCCACGCGACCGCCGCGCGATTCGGCGATCTCGCCAAGCGGTTCTTCGGCGATTTCCTCGCACGCACGCTGCGCTTCTTCGTCGACAAGGAGCTGTCGAACCGCGTCGGGCCGGGGCACGCGCTCGTCGATATCGAGGCGAGCCGCGAGTTCAGCGCCGCACTGGACGTCTACACCCGCCAATCGGCGCGGATCATGGAGCAATTCGCCGCGGGCTGGTACGGCAAGCACAACTGGGAATCGCGCGGCGCGATCAGCCGGGAGGAGGCACAGGGATTCGTGGCGGTCGCGCTCCGCAAGCTCCGGATGGAGCTGATCCGGGCGGACCGATGACGGGCACGCGCGCGTTGATCCGCTGCGACGGGGCGCCGGTGCCCGCCGGGGTCGCCGCCGCGGATTGGTCCGTCCGCAAGGAGATCTCCTCGCGCGGGCCGGCCCCCTCGCTCAACCTGCGCGCCCAGAACCTGGCCGGGACGGTGCTAACGGCGGTCGGGGCGCGCGCCGCCGATCTCGCGCGGATCGCCGCCTACGTCTTCGCCGCCGACCAGGACCTGTTGCGCGGCGGGCCGGCCGATGTCTCCGGGCGCGCGTGGCGGCGGCAGATCGCGCTCTGCCTCCCGGTCGGCGACCCCGCCTTCTGGCAGCAGGGGCATGTCGGCGCCGCCCTCGCGGATGTGCTCTCCTTCCTCACCGAGGACCGTTGGGAGTTCCACTTCGGCCCCGCGCCGCCCGAAGCCCGCCAGATCAACCTCGACGTGGACGAGTCGGCGCTGCTGCGCGCGCCCGACAGCGTCGTCCTCTTCTCGGGCGGTGCGGACAGCCTCTGCACCGCCGTGGAGGCGGTCGTCCGGCGCGGAGAGCGGCCCGTGCTGGTCAGCCACCGATCGGCGCCGCACCTCGATGCCCGGCAACGGGCGCTGGCGGGCGCGCTCCGCGACCGGCTCCCGCAATGGGACTTCCCGCAGCTCAGCTTCTGGGTGCACCACCGCGGCGCCGATCCGATCGAGACGAGCCAGCGCTCGCGCGCGTTCCTCTTCGCCAGCCTGGGGGCGGCGGTGGCCGCGGAACTGGGCATCGGGCGCGTCCTGCTCGGGGACAATGGCATCGTGAGCCTGAACCTGCCGTTCAGCGGCCAATTGGTCGGCGCGCTGGCCAGCCGCTCAACCCACCCCCGCTTCCTCCGCCTCTTCAACGACTTCGTCGCGACGGTGCTGCCGCAGCCGGCGCAGGTCGAGAACCCCCTGCTCTTCCGGACGCGCGCCGAGGTGCTGGCGATCCTCGCCGAGGCGGGGTGCCCCGACCTGCTGCAGGAGACGAACTCCTGCAGCCGCGGCCGGGCCCGGCCCGCGTCGGCCCCGCACTGCGGGTACTGCTCGCAGTGCGTCGACCGCCGCTTCGGCGCGATCGCGGCCGGGTTGGAGGAGCACGACCTGGGCGAGCGCTACGGCCTCGACATCTTCACGCAGCCCCTGCCGGACGGGGAGGCCCGCACGGTTGCCGAGTCCTACGTCCGCTTCGCCCGCCAGTTGCACGCGACGGCGGAGGAGCAGCTCTTCGGCGACTATCCGCAGCTCTACGATTGCCTCGACCCGCGCGACCCCGCCCCCGAGGAGACGGCGCTCCAGCTCACGACGCTGCTGAAGCGACATGCGAGCGGCGTGCTCGCCGTCGTGGCCGCGATGGTGGCCCGGCACAGCGAGCGGATCGCGGGCGGCACGCTCCCGGAGGGGAGCCTGATCCGGCTGGCGATCGGCGGCGCGCCGCGGGAACCGGTGGCCGAATCGGAGCACACGCACATCTTTCGCCGCGCCGGACAGGCGTGGGAGGTCGCGTTTCGCGGGCAGGTCGCGCACATCCGGCACGCGACGGGGCTTGTCTACATCGCCCGCCTGCTCGGCCACCCGGGCCGGGAGTTCCGCGCCGCCGAACTCGCCGCTGGCCTGTCCGCGCCAAGCGGCATAAGCACGGCGGAGCTGACCGATGCGGGCGTACACTGGCCCGGTGCCGGCGAGGCCGACGAGGTGCTTGATCCGCAAGCTAAGACCGAATATCGACGCCGCGTCGATGAACTGCGGGCGGATCTGCGCGAGGCGGAGATCGCCGGCGATTCGGCGCGGGCGGCACGAATCGAGAAGGAGATGGCCGCCATCCAGGATGTGTTGCACGCCGCCACCGGTCTCGGCGGCCGCACGCGCACCTTCCGCGGCCCGGACGACAGGGCGCGCGAAGCGGTTTCCAAGGCGATCCACCGGGGACTGCGGACGATCGAGACCTATCACCCGCCACTCGGTCGCCACCTGCGCGGCGCCCTTGAGATCGGTTTCCGCTGCGCGTACGCGCCCGATCCCCCGATCACCTGGCGCACCTAGTCCGCCCCGCCCGGGACAAGTGATGTCCCGCGCGGGATACCACTTGTCCGGCGACGGACACGGATTGTCGCGCCTAGCCTACAGAGAGGCTCGCGGCGATGCGCCTGGGGCGCATGGGTTCCCACCGCGGCACCGCAGGTGGGCCTTGGCCGATGGCCCGAGCACCCCCAACGGCGAGGTGAATCGCATGGATCTGGCGCTGTCGATGCTTCCCCCACCCACCACGGACTGCCCGCGGTCGCGACAGCTGCCGCTGCCTGGATTCGACGGGCACCGCGGCCACGCCCCGCAGATCCCTCGCTCGTCGGCCCCTCGCGGTGCCTCTCGGTTGCCCCCCGACCCGCTCATGGCCGCCTATCCATCGCGGTCGCAGGCGCAGGGTGTCGCGCGGGCAAGTCTCGCCGCGTATTGCTACCAGTTGCGCGCGATACGCCTGATCGCCGCGCGAATCGCGGGCCGGGCGGTCACATGCATCGAGCTATTCCGCGATGCCGACCTCCTCGGTCGCGCGCTCGTCGACGACACGGCACCCACGCGCGGCACGCAGCTCTCGCGGTGGACCCTGGCCCAGCGACGCAGCGCGATCCGCTCGTTCGCGACGGTGATGCGGCCTGAGTTGCTCGCCCTGCTCGCGGAGGAACCGGGTGCGGCGGTCGACCGGGCGCTCCGGGGGGCGGCGGACCGCGTGGGCACGGGCTACCGGCTGACCGGGGGCGCGCCGCGGCATTGGGGGGGCGACGTGCCGGCGGCGGCGGATATCGCGGCGATCGTGGCCGAGGCCGGCGCGGAGGCCGGCTACGCCGGGCGACGGAACGCGGCTTTCTTCGCCATCCTCGCCGCCACGGGCGCGCGCGTCAACGCGCTGCGGGAATTGGACGGTGCGGATGCTGTCGTGCTTCCGTCGGGGCGTGTGCGCCTTCTCCTGCACGAGAAGGGCAAGGCCGAACCGCGCGAGGTCGAACTGAGCCACGAACTCGGCGCCGCGCTGCGCGCCTACGTCGACTCATTCAATCTGCAGGCGGCACGCAGTCGCTGGCGGAGCCGCATCCTGCTCGGCGAGCGCGGCCCGATCTGGCGCGGCCTGGGCGGCAGGCGGTGGTCCTACGCCGCGGTGCGTTCCATCCTGCGCGCGGCATGTCGCGCCGCAGGGGTGGAACCGTTCCGTCCCCACGCCCTGCGGCGAGCGTTCGCCACCGATGCGGCCAGCCTCCTGCCGCGGCATATCGTGGCGCAGGCCGGCGGCTGGCAGGGAGTGGAGCGACTGGACGACCACTACGTCCGCCCCCGTCCCCGGGACCTTTGGGCGAAGCTGGAGTCGGACGGATGCACACATGCGGCGAGCAGACGAGAGGGATGGTCGGTCGATGCACCAGTTGTCGCTGTTTAGGGTCCATTCGGCCGCGGAAGGGGCACGCGGAACGCGCGGGCCACTCGACCCGGCATCGGAGCACCTGCTGCGGATCTACCGCACCGAGCGCGAATCCGCGCACGCCCACCCGCGCTCGGTCGCCCGCGAGGTGTCGCAGTTGCGGTCGATCGCGCGTGCGAGCGGTGGTGCGCGGTCCCCGGTCCCGCTCGCCATGCTCTTCGCCGACCTCGAACGCGTCGCGCGCGTCCTCCGCGAGCCGGCGCGCCCGATCGCGCGGTCGACCGGCCTGGCGCGGCTCCTCGCCGCCCAGCGTTTCATCCGGATCATCGGCCCCCGACTCGGGCGCGACCCGGCGGCGGACCTGGACGCCCTGGATCGGTCCCTGCCCGCTCGCCGCCCGGTGGGGTGGCACGCGGCCGGGACCGTCGTGGCCGGCGCGAAGGGGCGACGCCGTCGGCGCGCGCCGACGCTGGATACCGCCGACCTGCACCGGCTGATCGAGGCGGCGGGGGGCGCGACAGGCGCCGCGCGAGCTGCGCGCGACCGCGCCCTCGTGGCGCTCCACTGCTTCTCGGGGCTCCGGCCGGAGGAAATCGCCCGTCTGCGCTGGGAGGATCTGGGCCTGACGAATGCCGACGGCGGATACCGGCGGCTCACGGCGGCGGTCGTGCGCGGCGGACGACCACTGCAATTGCCGGTCCCCGGCCCCGCCGCGGGGGAACTGGAGGCCCTGGCGGATGTGGCAGGGGACGGGGACGACCCGCTCGCCGGCCCGGTCTTCGTGGCCCGCGCGTCCGGCCGGTCGCTCGGCTACCGCGCGGCACGCGACGTCCTGCGCGCCGCGTGCCGTCGCTCCGGCATTCCCCCCGTCGAGACGGCCGACCTGCGGGCAGCGTTCGCACACTGGCTGCTGGCGCAGGGGCTATCGGACCACGAGGTGGGGGCGGTGCTGGGGGTGGCGCGGGTGCGCAGCGTGGACCAACTGCTCCGCCGCCACCGCTCGTTGGACGCGCAGCGGAGGGTGCGCGAGATGCTCGAGCGGTGAGACGAGTGCGTCGTCCCGTCGGCCCCCAAAGCAGCATCGCAATTCAACATATCCCTTCAGCACCTCTCACCGCACCGCCCGATATTCCGCAGCAGCAACTGATAGCACGCGAAACCGGCCAGATTTTCGCCGCTTGCGCGATATGTCGCCTGCTCGATGCCGACTGTGGTAAAAGCATGCTACAGGCCCTCGCTGTTCTCACGCCTCATCTTTGAAATCGGGGGCCCGCATCATGCTTCCTGCGCTTCGACCAACCCACACGCCTCGCGCAACGTGGCGAAGAAGTAGGCCATCTTATTGCGCACCTTCGCCTGGTGTTTCGTCCGCTGTCGCGACGGGTAGACGTGCTGTTCGACGAAGACCTCCTCGGTGATGTCCAGTGCCGCGAAGATATTGCGCGCCTGCTTGCAATTCGATGCCAGGTGGGCGACATCGCCGAACTCACGCGAGAGATCGACGATCAGGTTGTCGAGGTAGCCCGTTATCCCCGGGTTATCCACAATTTTCCTGCGGGTGGTGTCATTCGAATTCTCGAATTCCCTTTGTTTGTCTGTCTCTTGTTCTTCTGTCTCTTGTGTCGTAACCACGTTACGACCCCCCCTCGTAACGCCGTTACCTCCCCCCCTCGCAACCACGTTACTACCTCCCTCGTCGATTTCTATCCTGCGGCATGATTCATCGGTAAAGACGAGCGTGTAGGTCGTCGCCTCATTGCCCCGCTGAGGCGAATAGTTCGCTGTCGACTTGACGATGTTCTTCTCGGCGAGGCCACGCACTGCCTTGGTGACACTCGGGCGTGAGAGGCCGCAGCCGCCGTCAAGCACTCGGCCATCCCTGGTCGTGATTCCCTCGACCATCTGCTTGAGGGAGATGTCGTCCGCGCCCTTCTTGAAACCGAAGGTGCGCCGGATGATGTAGAGCAGCGCCCGGAGTTCAATGTCGGAGAGCCGGGGCATCAGGAGATCGAACACCTCGTCCGGCACATAGGTGCCGTTCGGGATGCCGAAACCGGCGAAGCGGAACGCTTCACTCGTGGAGGGTTTGCTTTTTTGGGCAGACGATGTTAACGTCATTGCTAGCTCCTAGCGCAAACGGAGTACTCGCCTCCCCAGGCCGCCAAGCACAAGGGGAGGCTCTTTCTTTCCCCTGAGTGTAGCCCCTTCGTCAATCCGGAAATGGGCGAAAAACCCTTCTGTAGCAAGGAACATATATATACGAATATGCGAATTCGGGGGGCAATGCGATATTCGTGAATATCCCCGATATCGCATATTTAGTCGAATACCGGAATGTCACCGCTGGCGGTATCGTTCCCCGAGTATCTCCTCAAGTTCGTCGGGATGCTCAATTGCGAACGCAAGCGCCGCCTCAAGATACGCGGCCTTCGTGATTTTCACCGGATGGAGCCGTGCGCGCAGCGTGTAATACTGTTGATCGGCGGTTTCCGTCAAACGCTTCGAAAGGTATAGACTCACTTTCTCGCGGGCCTCTACCTCGGGGTCCGCCGGTCTGCCGGTGAAGTTCGCGTGTTGGCGGAAGCGAGCGGTCAGTCGTGCGCGTCGCTGTGCCTCGTCCTCAGTCGCGTCATCGGCCACGGGTTTCCTCCTCGGCATAGCGGGCGGTGACAAGATCAGCGAGACCGTCATACGCCGCGACGAGCTCCGCACGGGTGTGCTCCTGGCTCGATCCGCGCGGCTCGAAGGTATAGATTGAACGACGGGCGGTCCATGCCTGCGCCAGGAGTGTGCGCTTCCTGAGATCGAACGGCGCGACATAGGGGAAGTTCGACCGGAGGAGCGTCAGCATGTCCGCCGCTTCCCGTGTGTCCTCGACGCGGTTGGGTACGATGGCGAGGATCGCGATATAGATCGACAACTCGATCTCGATGCCCTCAATCTGATTCAGTTGCAACTCCAAACCTCCCAAGCTCTTCCCGTCGGCCTCAACCGGGATGAGTAGGCGGCGGGACGCGTTGATCGCGTTGTCTGAGGTCGGTGTCAAATAAGGGGGCGTATCGAGGAAGACCCAATCATATTCTCCGAGGATCGGCTCCATAACGTGCCTGAGCTTGTGCTCCCGGTCGCGCTGCTGATTGAGTTCTCGGTCCGCGAGCGCCATCTCGAAGTTGGAAGGGACGACCGAGAACTTCTCGATCGGATGTTCATGGATCGCGTCAGAGAGGGGAAACTGCTTCTTGCGGTCGGCGAGCGAGTGATACAGGGACGGCGCGCCCTCTTTCTCGTAGAGATGCCAGAGCCCCAGCCCGCGCGTGAGATGTCCCTGCGAATCCAGGTCGATCACGAGTACCCGCTGACCGCGTGCGACGAAGGCCGCACTGAGATTGTGCGCGATCGTCGTCTTGCCGACGCCGCCCTTCTGATTGATGACCGCGACGACCCGTGCTTTCTCCCCCATGTCGCATCTTCCTCCCATCCGGCATATTCTACCGTTATGCGATACAGGAGAGATATACGACAAAAGCGTACGTTCGGTCAAGAGGGAGCATGGTTCTCCCGCACTCTCGATACTGCTGGCGAAGTCGGAAACAGCAGGAAACACCACGGCTGATTGGTCGAATCGTGGCTCGTTTGCCTCGTCCGTACGTTCCTCCGACGACTTCGCCAGCAGTATCACTCCCGATGATGCCGAACGGCTCATTTCCTCGCTATCGGGTAGACGATAGCTCGTATGAGACGTAATGCGGCCACACGAATCGGTGCCGACCGATGGAGCCATTGCTGCGACTGCCAATGCAGCGCTTTGACTGCATCGGGAGTGCGGGAGAGCCCCCATCTCGTGACGAGGCGTGCACCGCTACCTCTGTCTATCCCGGTTGTCCATAATCATGTCCATGTAGGGTATACCCCACCCTGACAGGTTCCAGCGCACTACTCGTCGTACCGATTGGCCTCGCAGGCCTTAGTGGTGCATCCGGTTAGTTCTTCGCACATTGGGCAAACATCATTTCACCTGTGGGCGGGCAGATTGACGACAAGGGACGTGTAACAAATTTGCCGGATGCACCATTAGCGTAGTCGGGTAGGAGCGACCCATCGCTGGGCCACTCCCCCCTCAGAACCAGGACGTGCGACTTTCATCGCATCCGGCTCAAGCAAGTCTTCAGGCGGTTCGTCGGGCATCG
>JAABUT010002025.1_pt1 | contig 20849 bp, 22 predicted proteins | sample 5559281 | NCBI WGS metagenome assembly JAABUT01 (sample SAMN10711880, study PRJNA513359) | rock metagenome | isolation source: Antarctica rocks | place: Antarctica: Victoria Land, Ricker Hills nord | collected 2016-01-04
GCCAACAGCTCGGCCAGCGGTAGTCTGTCCTCGGTCATCGGGTCCTCGTCGGTTCAGGATGAAGCCTCGCAACTCCACCTTAGCCAGCCGATCCGATGACCACCTCCGCCTACACCAATCCTGTCAGCAAATTCCCACCACGAGCGCAGACGCTACCTTGTCATGCAGACAACGCTAGTGGTGAACGGGCCGGGAACACCGGTCCCACGGCAAACAAGCCGGCCTTGCTACCGCGGCGGTTTATTGCCGCACCGGAAATCGCTGTCGTGGAGAAGCTACGACGATGGGGACTGGTAACGCGGGGCGGTCAGCTGAGCGGCGACGGAAAAGTCGTGTCGTCCGGGAGTCGGCCGATCCGTCGCATGATGCCGGCGAGTTGTGCCGCCGTCTCGTCCGACGTCCTGATCCACGCCTCGATCTCGGCCGAGTCGAGCGTGTCGACCATCACTGCCGGCACCGCATGACCTGCCTCACGAATTGCCATGACGTTCGCGCGGTAACGCATGACCCGCTCGGCCATCGGCATGTCCGGGCCGCCGATGCTGACCAACTCGTTCCTCGGCCAGGGTTGCCGCTCGCTCATCTCCGCCATCCCTCCTCGTGCGGGCACAGCCTAGCAGTTGCAGCGCGGTCCTGGCAGCTGCAGGTCCATCTACACTCGTGTGTCGAACTCATGCCGCCATCCTGCCCCAGTCCAGGTTGAGCGGCCGGCGCCGGTCTACGGTCGCGGCGGCGCGGTCCCACAGGAAGTCGCCGGAGAAGCCGATGTGTTCCCAGCTGAGCGGCAACGTGTGGGCCAGCAGCGCATCCGGCACGGGCTTGCCCTGGTCCCTCAGATGCTGGACGGCATGGCCAGGTATGTCGAGTTCCAGTACACGATGGCAGCGATCACCAGGTTCAGCCCTGACGCGCGGAACTGCTGCGCTTCCTGGCCGCGGTCGGCGATGCGGCCCTGATTGAACGTGCAGATCGCCTGGGCCAGTGCGTGCCGCTGCTCGCTTTTGTTCAAGCTGGCCTGGCAGCGCTGCCTGAGTTCTGGCGACTCAAGCCAGTCCAGCATAAAGAGGGTGCGCTTGATGCGGCCCAGTTCCTGCAGCGCAAGGTCAAGCTGGTTCTGGCGCTGGTAGGCAGCCAGACGCTTCAGCATGGCAGACGGCAGCACGGTGCCGGCCTGTAAGGAGGCGACCAAACGCAGGATCTCGCCCCAGTGCTCGCGGACGATGCCGGCCTTGACCCGGCGCCCGATCAGCGGGGCCAAGTCCTTGTAGGCTGTAGCCGGCTCGATGGTGGCCAGCTTGCGGTCGGGCAGGTCGCGCAGCCGCGGGCAGAACCGGAAGCCCAACATGGCGCAAAAAATGAAGACATGGTCCACCGTTATGTGGACAGGTCAAGGCCGAGTTCCGCCAGCAGCTTCTCGATCCGGGCCGCCGTGCAGCGGTGGCGTTCGATCTCACGGGGCCAGCCGCGTGCCTCGGCGTCCACGGCCAATGCCAGTTCCAGCATGTGCCGCTCGCGCAGGCGCGGAGCGTAGGCCGGCGTGGTCACGAACCGCGAGCAGGTCAGGAACATCTCGCACTTGCACGGTCCCTCGGTCGGCAGGCGCAGGCAGTGGCCCAGTTCCAGTTCTGTTTTCAGGAAGTTGGTTTTCAGCCAGTCCACAGCGCCGACGCTGAGCGTGCCCCCGCGCACCGCGTCCGCACCGTGGCCTGCGATCACGGCTCCAGGGCCAAGCACGGCCTGGTAGTCGCGCCCAGGATGATGCCACCGCCGCCCGCAAGCAGTGGCGCGACGTCGCCGACCAGGCTCGTTCGCGCGTGCCAAAACTCGCCAAGCTGATGGACGACGCGGAAGCCAACGTGTTGGCCTACATGGGCTTTCCAGCCCAGCACCGGGCGAAGACACATTCCACCAACCCGATTGAACGGCTGAACGGCGAGATCAAACGTCGCAGCGATGTCGTTGGCATTTTTCCCAATGAAGCGGCAGTCACCCGACTGATCGGCGCTTTGCTGCCGGAGCAAAATGATGAGTGGGCCGTTCAGCGCGCCCGATACATGACACTGGAAACCATCGTCCCGCTTGGCGATGATCTCACCGTCAGCCTGCCGTCCCTGGCAGCCTGACCGAGCAGATCGACCTGCTCAGCAGTGCCGCTCCTACACCACGCCACGGGACACGGCCCGCGGGCCTGCGAACTTTTTTGACAGCACGTCCTGCAGCACGGCTTTGTCCAGGCTCAGTTCGGCCACCAGCCTCTTCAGCCGGGCATTCTCCTCTGAAAGCTGCTTGAACTCACGAACCTGGTCGCTCTCGAGCCCTGCATACTGCTTCTTCCATCGATAGAAAGTCTGCTCGAAAATGCCGACTTTGCGGATCAGATCGGCCACCGGCGGGCCCAGCTCGGCCTGTTTCAGCACCGCGACGATCTGCTCCACCGAAAACCGCTTCTTCATGGCAAATCTCCTCATCCAAACTGGGGAAATCCGCCGAAAAACTAAACATCAGAACCGGACCACTTCCGCCGTGTCACCTTAGGCTGGAGGCGCCTTCAAGTTGTTGGTCCAATCGAGGTTGAAGAATCGTTCTCCGACCGTTTTTCATCGGTCGGCATCGCTGCGGCGAGCAGTTGTTCGGCATACTCTCCGAGCGTGCCTTGAAGACCGGCTGCCAGCCATGCGGCAACGAGCTGTCCGGCCAGAGACTGCTCGACCGGCAACCCACGCGACCAAAGCGTGGCGGGGAACGCTCGCGCCCGGTTCCAGGGATCGAACGGCATGTGCAGCTCCACCAACGGCGGCGGCGTGCGGAAATACAGCGCCTGCGCGGTTCCCCCGAAAAACCCGGCGCGTTCGTTGGCGGTCGGCTCGAGCTGGTCGATCCAGGCCATGGCGACGGCGATGGTCTCGTTGCGCCAGAACAGCACCGGCACCTCCGATCCCCACATGACCCGCGTCCAGCCGGTCCGGGCGAGCACCGCCTCGGCCCAGGCGCGTGCCATCGGCGCGTCGACGGCGCCCTGCCGGGAAAACACGACATGGAACCGGGGATGCCCGAACAGCACCGCCACGGACGCGTCTTCAAGCGCCGCCGGCTGGTCGAACCCGGCGAAATGCCCGCCGATGACGATCGCGTCGGCGTGGCGTTCCAGATGTGCCACCAGCGCGCGCGCGCAGGCCGGCGTGGCGACCCGCCCGCACACCACGGCGATCGATCCGGCAAGGATGTTCAGCAGCCATGGCCGCTCGGTCACATCGGCGTCAGACAGCCGCAGGCCGCTGAAGCCGGCGGCGAGCTGCGCGCGACAGGCGGCCTCAATCTCGTCGCGGCCGTGGCCGATCGGCACGCCCAAACCCCGGAAAGTCTCCGGCCAGCGGCACAGCGCCGCGTGGATGCCGGCAAGGTCAGGGCTGGAGTCGAACGCGCACAGCACGGCGCGATCGATGTCGGCAGCCTGCATAAGGTGGCGGTAGTCGTCGATGCGCAGGAAGCGTGGCGACCCGACGTGAGCGTAAGCGTCGATCGTCATTCGGAGTCCTCCGCCTCGTAGACATGCGCCGTCATCCGCGGCAACTTCGCAAAGTCGAACTCCGGTCTGAAGGATTGCAGCAGTGCCACGTTGCGGTCGACCTCGCCCGGCCAGCGCATGCCGACGATCGCCGAATGCACTCGCGAGTCCGACAGCACGAATTTCAGGCACAGCTCATACAGGTCCGTGGTGCCCGCCCATTCCGGCGCGATGTAGCGCGCGGCGCGCTGCAGGATGCCCGAGGTCATCGTCCGCATGGTGACCACGCCGACGTCGTGCGCCGTGGCCTCGTCCAAGACGTTGCGCGCCGCGGCCTGGTAGATGAAGTTGTAGGCCAGCTGCAGCACGGTGAACTCCGGGTGTTGCAGGAACGGCCGCGTCGTCCAAGGCTCCTCTGCGGTCAGGCCGATGAAGCCGATGTCGCCGGCCTGCTGCAATGCCAGCAGCCCTTCCAGCGGACCGCCGTGCACGATGTGCCGGTACTCGGCGTCGGTGAACATGCCGCCGTGGAACTGCACCAGGTCAATGCGCTCGGTCTGCAACCGCAGCAGGCTTTCGCGCACGCTGTCGATCACCTCCTGCTTGCCGAGGCCTTCCCAGCGCACCTTGGTCGCCAGCACGCACTCGGCGCGGCGGGTGTTCATGACTTCGCCGATCAGGCGTTCGCTGTTGCCGGCGCCGTATGCGGGCGCGGTGTCGATGTAGTTGATGCCAAGGTCCAGCGCGCGATGGACCGTGGCGATGGCGGCCCGGCGGCCCTCGTCGGACCATGGGTCCCAGTTGTTGGCGCGGTTGACGCCGCCGAACGGGTAGCCGCCCAGGGTGATCCGCGTCACCTCCAGCCCCGTCCGTCCCAGCCTCGTCTTCTGCATGGTCTTGATCCAGGTTCAGGGTTGTTCCGCCATCGCCGCGCCGGCACCGGCGAGCGACTCCAGGCGCATCTGCGCGTATTTGTCGCCCAGCACGATGCCGTCGGCTCCGCCGGCGAAGGCTGCCAGGATCGCCGCCTTCACCCGCTCGGGCGTTGTTTGCACCAGGTCGGAGCCGCTGGTGGCGTCGGCGTTGATCAGGCTGCTGTCGCCAGGTGTGACCGTGCCATCTTCGGGCTGGCCCACCGGAACATCCACGCCGATGCCGGCATGGATGGCGCAGCGGCCCTCGGCGCCGACCACCGCGCGGCGGACCTCGCGCCGCACGTACTCGGTCGAGAAGCCGGTCCGGGGCAGGCCGGCATAGGCGCCTTCGTCCAGGCCGAGCAGCTTCAGCATCAGCGGGTAGACCTGCGCCGGCTCCGCGTCGCCGAACACGGCGCGGCAGATGCCGGCGATCCAGGTGTGGAACCGCGGTCCGGCGCTGCTGTCATAGGTCGTGATCTTCAGGAAATCGGCGATGTGGCTCAGGTCGGCGTAATTCTGGCCGGCGCGGTAGAACGGGCTGAACGACATGTTGTGGCAGATGTTCCAACCGACCTGCAGCTCCGGCCGGAACGCCCGCACGGTGCCGAAGATGTCGCGGTACATCTGGTGCTGGCCGTTTATCCACAGCGACTGCCAAGCCAGCAACTCGGGATAGGTCAACAGCAGGCGCCAAAACGTCACGAAGGCGCCGTCGGACGGGATCACCCCGCGTGCAATGTCGGCATTCCAGGTGACCAGCTTGCGGTAGCCCTCCTGCGCCCGGCGCCAGTCGATGCCGCGCTCGGCGCCGGCTATCCGGCAGTGCACGCAGTAGCAGGTGACCAGCCCCAGGCCCTGGCGCGTCGGCTCTTGGATCAGCCGGTCCAACGGCGAAGGCCGTTCGGACGACCACATGATGCCGTCGAGGTCGTAGCTTTTGATGGTGTCCTCGATGATGCCGAGGTGCCAGTTGCGGTAGTCCGGATTGTTGAAGCACGGCCGCCGCGCCGGTTTGTTCCAAATGTCCACCTCCAGGCACTTCAGGAAGTTGGGGTAGGCGCGCAGCGCGCGGGCATGGCTGCTCTCGTCGATCAGCGCGTAGCTGCGCAGGCCGCGCCGCTGGGCCTGCGGCACGACGGCGGCCAGCATGTCGAAGCCGGAGTGTTCGGGCGCGCGGCCCACCGCGCCCAAGACCGTGTTGCCGTAGTACTCGGGATGCACGGTGGCGTAGTTGCCGCCGCACCAGCCGGTGTCCGCGGCACGCTCGCCGTGGCCGGGGTAGGAATGGCCCGGCTCGGCGCGTCCGCCAGTGACGCGGTTCCAGGTCGTCGTCGCCAGGAACAGCGTGTTCACCGCGGCGTGCTGCTGCACGATGTCCAGCACCGCGGGGACGCCCTCGTCGATGAACGATGCCGCGCCCACCTGGATGCCGACTAGCCGTTTGGTCACCCCTTCAGCCCCGTGGTTGCGATGCCCTCGATGAGGCGCTTCTGGAAAAACAGGAACACCGCGATGACCGGCACTAGCGACAGCGTGGTCATGGCGAACATCGGCCCCCAGGAGGACTTCCCCGAGGAGTCCAGGAACTGCCGCAGCCCGAGCGAAAGCGTGTAGTTCTCCTCCGCGTTCAGATACAGCAGCTGACTGAAGAAGTCGTTGTAGGTCCAGATGAAGGTGAAGATCGTCGTCGTCACCAGCGCCGGCTTGATCAGCGGCAGGATGATCCGGCGGAACATGCCGAAGCGGCTGCAGCCGTCGATCATTGCTGCCTCCTCCAACTCGACCGGAATGCCGCGGATGAACTGCACCATAAGGAAGATGAAAAAGGCGTCGACGGCGAAGAACTTCGGCACGATCAGCGGCAGGAAGGTGTTGGTCCAGCCCAGCTCGTTGAACACGATGTACTGCGGCACCACCGTGACGTGAAACGGCAGCATCAGCGTGCCCAGCATCAGGGCGAACCAGAACCGCCTGAAGCGGAACCTCATGCGCGCGAAGGCATAGGCCGCCAGCGAGCACGACAGCAGGTTGCCGACGATGGCACCCATGCAGACGATGAAGGAATTGACGTAGAAGGTGGCGAAGGTGGTGCCGCTGCCGAGCGTCCAGCCGCTGACGTAGTTGGCCAAGTCCATCCGGTGCGGGATCGGGCTCAGCTCCACGAAGATTTCGCTGTCGGGCTTGAACGAGCTGCCGATCATCCACAGCAACGGGTAGACCATACAGAACGCGCCGGCCAGCAGCGGCAGGTGCAGCAGCCAGCGCCGGCGGACCGGGAACGACCGCGACAGCGCCCGGCCCGGCGTGGCGAGGTCAGCGCGTGCTGTCTTCATAATGCACCCAGTATTTGCTGGTCAGGAAGGCAAGCGCGGTGACGGTGCCGATGATGACTAGCAGCACCCAGCCCATGGCCGAGGCGTAGCCCATGCGGAAGTTGGTGAACCCCTGGTAGTAAAGGTACAGCGTGTAAAACAGTGTCGAGTCGAGCGGCCCTCCCGTCCCGCCGCTGACGATGAAGGCTGGGGTGAAGGCCTGAAACGAGTTGATGATCTGCAGGATCAGGTTGAAGAAGATCACCGGCGTCAGCATCGGCACGGTGATCACCCAGAACTTGCGCCAGCCGCCGGCGCCGTCGATCGACGCCGCCTCATACAGTTCGGCCGGAACCTGCTTGAGGCCGGCGAGGAAGATGACCATCGGCGAGCCGAACTGCCAGACATGCAGGATGATCAACGTCCACAGCGCCTGGGATGGCGACGACACCCAGCTTGCGCCCTCGACGCCGAAGAAGGCGAGAATTTGACTGACGATGCCGCCGAGCCCGAAAATCTGCCGCCACAGGATCGAGATCGCCACGCTGCCGCCCAGCAGCGAGGGGATGTAGTAGACCGACCGGTAGAACCCCAAGCCGGCGATGCGGGCGTTGAGCAGCATCGCCAGCGCCAAGGCGAACACCAGGTTGAGCGGGGCTGCCACCGCGACATAGGTGAACGTCACCCGCAGCGCCGTCAGGTAGCGGCGGTCCTGGGTGAACAGCTTCACGTAGTTCTGCGCCGCGATCCATTTCGGCGGGTCGAGCAGGTTGTAGTCGGTGAACGACAGGAACAACGAGACCAGCGTCGGCCCGGCCAGGAACAGCATCAGGCCGATGAACCACGGCAGCAGGAAGACATGGGCAGCGAGATTGTCGCTGAGCGGCTTCCTGCGCCGCGGCACCGCGGCCGCTTCAGCCTGCCGCAGCATCACCCGAGGATTTGCCCGGCTTCTTCGAAGAACCGCGGCACCGCCTGCGCGATGCTAGACTGGCCGAAGACGATCGCCTGGTGGGTGCGCTGCATCAGGTCCTGTATCTGCGTGCCGTTCCTCGGCCATGGAACAAATTGCGTGGTCGCATGCGACTGCACGAACTGGATCATGCTGACCATGCTCTGCTCGACCGGCGAGATCTCCGGCATCAGCTGGTCGGCGATCTTGCCTGATAGCGGCACGCCCCGCGACATCAGCTGTATCTTGGCGAAGTCCGGATCGTTGATCACCGAATTGACGAAATCGATCGCCTGTCTGGGATGTTTCGTCGTGGCGTTGACGTAGATCTGCAGGCTGGAGTTGATGAACGGACCGTATTGCGGGCCAGGCAGCGCCGTACTGCCGACCCCGCCGGGCAGCGGCAGCACCACCAGCCTGTGCTGGGTCAGCCCCTGTAGCGAGGAAGCGATCGAGCTGTTGATGGGGTACATCGCTGCCCGGCCGGCGATCAGCGGCGAGGTCTCGAAACCGTTCTCCAACGCCGTGACCTCGGCGGGCGGCACCGCGCCGGCCTTGCGTAGCTCGTCCCAGAAGCTGAACCACTCAGTCAGTTCGCCCGCGCCGAAACCCGGCTGGCCGGCCGGCGTGAAGGCGTTCTTGCCACGCTGGCGCAGGAAGAACTCGAACGGGTAGAACGCGCGCGTGCCGGCCGGCGCCCAGATGTCGGCCGAGCCATACATGCCTCGTGGCGCCTTGGCGGAAATCGCTTTGGCGGTGCGGGCATAGTCGTCCCAGGTCCAGTCCAGGTCCGGCAGTTCCGCGCCGACATCGGTGAACACCTTGGTGTCGAGAAAGTAGCAGCCGGAGGCCAGCCCCCAGGGCAGGCTGTACAGCTTGCCGTCGACCTTGAACGGCTCCAGCACGCTTTTGCGGGCGTCGCCCAGGTTGAGCTGGCCTGAGGCTATGAACGGGTCGAGCTGCATCAGGCGGCCTGAGGCAATCAGCGCCTCGCGCTTGTCGGCGATCTGCATCACGTCAGGCGCGTTGCGCCCGGCGAACTCGGTGGAAAGCTTGTCCTGGTAGCCGATCAGCCCGCCGTATTGCGCCGCCATGGTCGCCCCGGGATTGCGGCTTTCCCACAGCTTGATCATCTTCAGGGTGCGTTGGTGGCGGTCGTCCGAACCCCACCAGCTGATGCGCATGTTGACCTTGGCGTCCTGCGCCCGCGCCGGAGCCGCCAGCATGGCCGCCCCGCCAAACAAGATTGCGCGGCGGCCGGCACGAAAGACCTTTTGGCCCGTTTCGGCCATGGTTGGAAGTCCTCCCGATTCTTACCGCCGCGGCAGGCGCGTCGTCAGCCCCATTCGATCACCGCCACCTCGTGGTCGAGCACCTCGTCGACCGCGAACACCAGCTCGCCGCCTTCGACGCGCGCCGGTATGAGCTGCCCGCTGACCCGCAGCGCCACCTCGGCCGGCGGTTTCGCACCGGGGGCGATGCGCAGGCGGACCTGCACCGGGCCGATCGGGATCAGCTGGGTCACGCGGCCCGGCACGCGAGAGGTCAGGATGCGGTTGTTGAGATGCAGGACCTGCCGCTTGCCCTGGACATACAGGCTCGGGCTGATGCATTCCCGGCCGCCGGCGATGGACAGCAGCGACCGCTCGCCCAACGCCCAGCGCACCGCGTTGGCGATCAGCATGCCGTGCTCGGCGTTCTCGTCGCGCGCGAAGCAACGGTCGATGTCGGCGACGAACCAGACCAGCTTCGCTCCCGCCGCCGTGTGCCGCACCGTGATCGCCGGCAGATCGGTGCGCGGCTCCCGCATCCACGACGTCTCGGGCGGAAAGATCGGGAATTCCGGCACCCAGGTCGCGAGCACGTCGACATCCGCGTCGACTCGCACCACCGGCAGGAACCCGCCGAACGGGATCACGTCGGCGTGCTCGAGGCCGGCCAGCACCGGATGTCGCTCGGCACCTGAAGCCGGCGCGGTCGCGTCGTTCGGCCCATTGACGCCGGCGCGCATTTCCGGCGTCAGCCGCAGATACGTATGACGAATAAACACCTCGATGTTGAGGTCGGCCTGCCCCTGGCTGCCGCGGCTGCCGGCCTGCCGATGCACCCCGAACAGGTCGCCAAGCGCGAAGTCGTCACGCGGCTCGCCGAACGCGCCGCACAGGCTGGAATCCGATGTCGCGATCACCGACCCGCCGGTGGCGGCGAACGCGGCCACCACAGCCACCTGCGCGTCCGACATCGCGCCCAGGTTGGGCAGGATCAGCACGCCGAAGCGCCCCGCCGCAATGTCGTCGGCATGCACGGGCAGGAAGGTAATGCCGGCCTTGTCCAGCGCCTTCAGCACGCCGCGATACGGGTTCATCGTGCGGTCGTTGGCCTGGTCCTGGCCGATGTAGTCGTGGTTGTCCTGCGACCACACGACGCCGACATCGGCCTGCGGCGTGCGGTCCACCAGCACGTCCTCGTTGGTCGCGTGCCAGGCGAAGATCGGCTCGGCCGTCGCGTATTGCCGCCGGTCCTCGTGCAGCGCGCCGATGTGGTGCCACCACGGCTGGATGCCGCCGGCGAAGGCCGCCGAGGACCATAACCGTACCTCGGCGGCCGGCATGCTGGCCACGCGGAAGGCCGGCGCGCCGAGCTGATACTGCGGCATGCTTTCGGGAATCAGCTTGTGCCAGCCGGCCAGCTCGTGCAGCCGCTTGCCTGCCTCGGTGTTCTGCTCGAAGCCGTCAATGCCGTTGCGGCGCTGGTGGTCCAGCATCACGATCTCGGTGCGCGCCAGGATGGCTCGCAGGTCGATGAAGCGGTTGCCGTTGTTCAGCACGTCGCCGCTGATCATCCCGCTCCACAGGCAGTCCTTGCCGCCGGCGCGGGTGGTCACGACGTTGTTGAGTTCCCATTGCTCGGTGCGCCGCTCGTAGTTCCAGCGAATCCACGATCGGTACGCCTCGTTGGCCCAGTCTGCCTGTCGCGGCAGCGCCATGCCGGTGCGGTCACGGAAGCGCCGCGCGCAATTCTCGCAGTGGCAAATGCGTTCGCGCGACATGCCGGGCCAGCTGTTGTCCGAGAACCCGTCCGGCTGGCTGCGCCGGATGATCTCGTCCATGATCTGCGGCAGGTACTCGCTGTAATACGGCGAGTTGATGCAGGTGACGAACTTGTCGGCCTGCCTGAACGCCGCGCCGTGCACGTCGATGCAGATCCAGTCCGGATGGGCGCGGTAGAAGTTCTCCGCGACGCGGTTGGAGTCCATCCGCGCGATGACCTTCAGCTCCTCCTCGCGCGCCGAGCGGACGATGTCGCCATACAGGTCGCGGTCGCCCAGGTTGGCCGCGCGGTGGTGCAGCGGAAACTCCGAAGGGTAATACGCCACGATCCCGCCGGCATTGACGATCACGCCCTGCACCTGCGTGCGGCGCCACTGCGCCCGCCACCAGGCGTCGTCGTAGCGAGCCGGATCGATTTCGACCAGGTTGGTCTGGCCCCAACGCAACGTTGTCCGATACCACGGCTGAGTTGTCACGAGGCGCTCGCCCTCCCGTTGGCCGCTTCGCGCGGCTATTCAGAAATTGGTAGCGCTGCCACGGTAGCGCTGTCAACGACCGGCAAGAGGCACTCAAGCCGGCCGCGCCGGTCGGTGCTTCGGCGTCGCATGACCTCGATGCCGACATCGACAATCCGGTCTTTGAGGTCACGCCCGGCTAGCCGGTCCTGGATCGCTACGACCGCGGCGTGGCCGATGCGGTAGCGGTGGGTGCGTACGCTGGACAGCGACGGGAAGGTCGCGTCGGTGAAATCCAGGTCGTTGAAGCCGGCGATGCCGACCTTCTCAGGCACCCGGATGCCGCGCGCCTGGCATTCGAACAACACGCCCAGCGCCAGGCTGTCGTTGTTGCAGAACACCGCGTCCAGATCAGGCGCCTCGGCCAGCGCCTGGCGGAACAGCTGGCGCCCGAAGCTGGGACGGGAGAAATCGAGGATCGGCCGCTCGCTGGGCGTCGAACTCGCGACGATTTCCGCCAGCACCTCGCGCGGCATCGAATGCGCGCGGCACGGCTCCGTCAGGCCGGCGGCGGCCAACGCCCGCTGGTATCCCAGCAGGCGCTCTTGCGAACGCGGGTTCAGCCACCCGCTGAGGAAGGCGATCCGGCAGTAGCCTTCCTCGATCAGATGCTCGGTCATCCGCCGCGCGGCGTGTTCGTGCGAGAAGCCAATGATATGGTCGATCGGATCGTGCGACACGTCCATGATCTGCACCACCGGGCAGCCGGCCGCCTCCAGCATGCGGCGCGCCAGCGGCGTCTGCCCGACGCCCGATACGATCATCGCCAACGGCTTCTGGCGCAGGAACATGCCGACCAGGCGTTCCTCCTCGGCCGCGTCATAGCGTGTGTTGGCGATCTGCACCTGCAGACCGGTGTTGTCGACGCCGTCATAGATGCCGCGCAGCACGTCGGTGAACGTCGAATGAGTCAGCGATGGGATTAGCACGCCGATGACGTCGGAGTTTTTCGACGCCAATGCCCTCGCGTTGAAGTTCGGCACGTAGTTCAGCGCGAGCACCGCATCCTCCACGCTGCGCCGCAGCGCCGCGGAAACCAGGTGCGGGGTGCGCAGGGCGCGCGAGGCGGTGATGGCGCCGACGCCGGCCTGTGCCGCGACATCCGCGATCGTCGGCTTGCCGTCGCTGCGCGATTTGCGGGATGGGCGCTGCTGCGTGATCGTGGCTGCTCCTGAACGGCGGGCCGGCGGCAAATTCACTGAGGCGCGGCGTGCTTGACCTGCCACCGACGGTAGCGCTACCGTTAACCTAGCGAACAAGAACCGATCGCGCAACGTGATCTCGCCGTCCTCATTGCATGGGGCAGTGAATTGAAGGGATGAGGATGTCGGTTACAAGACGCGAACTCGTCAGTGGGTCTGCCGCGGCAGCCGCCACGGCGCTGGCCCCGGCGCGTGTCAGGGCACAGCTAGTGCAGGATACGCTCACCCTCGCGCTTGCGGCACGTGGCAACCGCACGCTCGACCCGGCGAACTCCATCCAGGGTTCCGACAACTGGTCGATCTCCCACATCCACGACACCCTGGTGGCATCACCCAACGGCCGGTTTGCCGCGCGGCCGCAGGATTTCGTTCCGCAACTGGCGGAAAGCTGGGCGATGTCGCCCGATGCCAAGACCTGGACCTTCCAGCTCCGCCAGAACGTCGAGTTCCACAAGGGCTACGGCCAGTGCACCTCGGACGACGTGGTGTTCAGCATCAAGCGCGCCATGGACCCCCGCCAGGCCGGCGACCGTTCGCTGTTCGCCAACATCGCCGACGTGGCGGCCGACGGGAAATACCGTGCCGTCATTACGCTGCGCCAGCCGGACCCGCTGCTGCTGAGCGGCACGATTCAGAACTATGCCTGCGTGATCATGTCGCGCCGCGCGGTGGCTGAAAAAGGCGACGGCATCCAACGCGATCCTATCGGCACCGGGCCGTACCAGTTCGTGAGCCTTGATCCCGATCCCTCCAAGGGCGTGCTGATGACGGCGAACCTGGGCTATTTCAACGGTCCGCCGAAGATCAAGAACTTCCGCATCCGCTACATCCTGGACACTACGGCGCGCACGCTGGCGCTGCTGTCGGGCGACGTACACATGATCGAGGGGGTGCGCGCGCCCGGCTGGGTGCCGGCGATGAAGCAGCGCAAGCCCGGCCTGCTGTTCGACGTCGCCGCTCCCGGCAGCCTGTTCACCATGAGCTTCAACCTGGCCCGCAAGCCGTTCGACGACATCCGCGTGCGCCAGGCCTTCGCCTATGCCATCGACCGCGACGCGATCGCCCAGGCGACGGCGCCGATCAGCCGCCGCACCTACGGCCTCAACCCGCCCGGCTATCCCGGCGGCCTGACCGCGGACATGGTGCCCGCGAACCTGCGCTATGCCTTCGATCCGGCCAAGGCGAAGGCCCTGCTCGCGGCCGCCGGCCATGCGAAGGGATTGAAGGTCGAAGCCTTCACCAGCCAGCGCGAGGACTACGCCTCGATCATGCTCATCATCCAGGAGCAGATGCGCGGTGTCGGCGTCGACATCGACCTGCAGGCGGTCGACCACACCATGTTCCACGCCAACAACCGCAAGGACATGAACACCCTGGCGCAGAACTCGTCAGCTTACCCGCCGGTGCCGACGCTGCCGCTGGCCGACAACCTGGCGAAGACCGTCGAGGTCAAGGCCGACGGCCGCGGCGGGATCAACTACTCACATTACGGCACTGCGATCCCCGGGATCGACGATCTGCTCGACGCCGCCATGGCCGAACCCGACTTCGACCGTCGCATCGCCGTCATCCGGCAGGCGGAGCTCAAGGTGCTGGCCGACCTGCCGGTCCTGCCGATCGCCACCAACGGCTACCTGATCGTGCGTGACCCTAAGGTCAGGCTCGGCTACGAGGTACAGTCCGGCTACGCCTACTGGCGCGTCGACACCGCGACCTTCGCCTGAGCGCCGCCGGCCATGTGGCGCAACGCCGGCCTGCGGATGCTGGACGCGATCCCGACCCTGTTCCTGGTGCTGACCCTGGTATTCGTCACCATGCGCATGCTGCCGGGCGACCCGGCGATCGCCATCCTGGGCGAACGGGCGACAATCGAGCAGCTCGACATCTTCCGCGAGCGGATGGGCCTCAACCTGCCGCTGTGGCAGCAATACCTGCAATTTCTTCACGACGCCGTGACGCTGAATTTTGGCCGCTCCTTCGTTAGCAACTTCTCCGTGGACCAACTGGTCGGGCTGAACCTGCCGTACACGATCGAGCTCACCATCGCCGCCACCCTGATCGGCACGGCGATCTCGGTTCCGGTCGGCGTGATGGCCGCGGTCGGGCGGGGCAGGGCGGTGGACTCGATCTCGCGCGTGTTCTCGCTGCTGGGCTACGCGGTGCCGGACTTTTTCCTGGCGGCGATCCTGCTGGTGGTGTTCGCGCTCAACCTGGGCTGGTTCCCGATCAACGGCGGCGGCGAATCCCTGGCCGACAAGCTGTGGCATCTCGCACTCCCGGCGTTGACACTGGGCCTGGTCAAGGCGGCCTTCGTCAGCCGCCTGACCCGCTCGTCGCTGCTTGAGGTGCTGGGCTTCGACTACGTGCGCACTGCCCGCGCCAAGGGCGCCAGCGAACCTCGGGTGATCTACCGCCACGCGCTGCGCAACGCGCTGCTGCCGGTGATCACCGGGCTGGGGCTGAGCATCCTGTCCACCCTGTCTGGATCGGTGGCGGTCGAGCTGATCTTTGGCCGTCCTGGCATCGGCAGCATGCTGATCGGCGCGATCGAGGCGCATGACTATCCGGTGATCGAGGCCGGCGTCGTGGTGTTCGCCATCTTCGTCGTCGGCGTCAACCTGGCGATGGACCTCGTCTACACCGTCGTCGACCCGCGCATCGGAACCACCTGAATGTCCGCCGCCACAAAGGCCCCCGCCGCGCCGCAGCTGTGGGACCACGCGGAGCCGTCCACGGTCCTGCTGCTGTGGCGCATCATCCGCCGCCAGACGTTCACCTTAATCTGCCTTGTCGTGCTGCTGGCCATCGTCGGGGTCGCGGCCTTCGCCGGCGCGATCGCCCCGTACAACCCGGTCGCGCAGAGCATCCTGTCGGTCAATCAAAGCCTGTCCGCGCGGCACTGGCTCGGCACCGACCAGCTCGGCCGCGACGTACTGTCCCGGGTCATCTTCGGCGCCCGCGCGTCCCTGCTGCTCGGCGTGTCGGCGCCGGTGCTGGCCGCGGTTATCGGCACCACCCTCGGTTTGATCGGCGGCTATTTCGGCGGCTGGCCGGACCGGGTCATCGGTCGGGTCATCGACCTTCTGCTGGCGTTTCCCGCCCTGCTGCTCGGCATCATCGTCGCCGCCGCGCTGAGCTCCGGCTTCTGGTCGATGCTGACGGTGCTGACGATCGCCTTCGCCCCTCGCTTCGCGCGCATCGCCCGCGCTTCCACCCTGTCGCTGCGCGCCGCGCCCTTCGTCGAGGCGGCGGTCGCCGCCGGCCTCGGCCACCGGCTTATCCTGATCCGCCACGTGCTGCCCAACATCATGGGGCCGATCGTGGTCGTGTTGACCCTGTGGATGGCGACCGCGATCCGCCTGGAGGCGACGCTGAGCTTCCTTGGCCTCGGCACCCGCCCGCCGCAGCCGAGCTGGGGCAACATCATCCGCGACGGGCTGAACAACATGTTCGGCTCGCCCTGGCCGATCATCGCCGGCGGCCTGGCCATTACGATCACCGTGCTGGCGATGAACATGATTGGCGACGCCGTCCGCGACGTGCTCGACCCCGAGACCCGCGAGTGAACGACCCGCTGCTGCGCGTCAGCGACCTCACCATCGAGATCGGCCCGCCCGGCGCCGCCGCGCGCATCCTGGACGGCGTCGGCTTCGAACTGGACGCTGGCGGCTGCGTCGGCATCGTCGGCGAGTCCGGCTCGGGCAAGAGCATGACCTCGCTGTCGCTGCTGCGGCTGATCCCGCCAGTGGCGCGCATCACGGCGGGACGCATCGCCTTCGACGGCCGCGACATCCTGGCCCTGCCGATGTCCGACATGGCCAAGCTGCGCGGCAAGGATATCGCCATGGTGTTCCAAGAGCCGATGAACTCGCTCAACCCGGTGATGACAATTGGCGAGCAGATCGGCGAGGCGGTGATGCTGCATGAGCCGCTCGACCGCCGCGCCCGTCGGCTGCGGGTGCTGGAGATGCTGCGCCTGGTCGGCATCCCCAGCCTGGAGGAGCGGCTGTCGTCCTATCCGCACGAGTTTTCGGGCGGCATGCGCCAGCGCGTGATGATCGCCATGGCGCTGGCCTGCAACCCCAAGCTACTGATCGCCGACGAGCCGACCACGGCGCTGGACGTCACTATCCAGGCGCAGATCCTCGACCTGCTGAAGCGGCTGCGCGCGCAGCGGCGGATGGCGATCATCCTGGTCTCTCACGACCTCGGCGTGATCGCCGACATCGCCGACCGGGTGCTGGTGATGTACTGCGGCCGGGTGGTCGAAAGCTGCAGCGTCGAGGCGATCTTCAGCCGGCCGGCGCATCCCTACACGGAGGGGCTGCTGCGCTCCATCCCCAGCAGCAACAACGACGGCCACCGTCTGTATCAGATCCCCGGCACCGTGCCCTCGCCGTTGGAACGCCAAGCCGGCTGTGCGTTCCACGACCGCTGCCCGAAACGCATGCCGATCTGCCGCACCGACAGGCCGCCACTATTCAGGATAAGCGAAAATCAGTCCGCCGCCTGCTTCGCCGCGGCGCCGCCGGCATGAACGCTCCGGTCATCCGCCTTGAAGGGCTGTGCAAGACGTTCTCGCCGCGCCGCCGTTTGTTCGGCGCCGCGCGCGGCGGCATCCGCGCCGTCGACGACGTGACGCTGAGCATTGATGCCGGGATGACCATGGCGCTGGTCGGCGAGTCCGGTTGCGGCAAGTCGACCACTGGCCGGCTGATCCTGCGCCTTGTCGAACCGACCGCTGGGCGCATTCTGTTCGAGAGCCGCGACATCACGGCGGCCGGCGCCGTGGAGATGCACGCGGTGCGCCGCCACATGCAGATCATCTTCCAAGACCCGTTCGGCTCGATGAGTCCGCGGCGCAGCATCGCGCAGATCGTCGCCGAACCTTTGGAGGCGCAGGGCCTGATCGCCTCGCCGCAACAGCAGCGCGATGTCGTGGCGCAGTTGCTGGAGAAGGTTGGCCTGTCGCCTGACCACATGCACCGCTACCCGCGCCAGTTTTCCGGCGGGCAACGCCAACGCATTGGCATCGCCCGCGCCATCAGCGTTAACCCCCGCTTCATCGTCGCCGACGAACCTGTCTCGGCGCTGGATGTCTCGGTTCAGGCGCAGATCGTCAACCTTCTGCAGGACCTGCAGGAGCAGCAAAACCTGTCCTACCTGTTCATCTCTCACGACCTCGCCGTGGTCCGCCACATTGCCGACCGCGTTGCCGTCATGTACCTCGGCCGCATCGTCGAAGAAGGGCCAAAGTCGCAGATCTTTGCGTCCCCGCAGCATCCCTACACCCACGCGCTGCTGTCTGCCGCACCCGAGCCGGTTCTTGCAAGCCGCAAACAGCGCATCATCCTGCAAGGCGACGTGCCGAGCCCGTCGAACGTGCCCTCCGGATGCGGTTTTCGCACCCGGTGCCCACTGGTGCAGAAGCTTTGCTCTGAGCAGCGCCCACCGTTGCGGACGGTCGCACCTGGCCAGCTTGCTGCATGCCATTTCGCGACGCCCAGCCCTATCCAGGTTACACCAGCATTGCAGTTATAGAAGAAACGATGCGAACGAGACACACGAGTGCAAGGCGATGGGCATTATCGCAGGAATCAGCGCAAGGCTGCGCTGGACTTCTCCATGCGCCGCTCAGGTGATTTTGGACAGACACGCGCCTTACCGATGCGGATCATTATGTTCAGCACTGGGAGAGCTTCAATAGCCGGATGCGAGACGAACTGCTGAACGAGACGCTATTCACGAGCCTCGCCCATACCTGCGAGGCTGTTGCCATCTGGGCCAACGAGACTACAACACCGAGCGGCCGCACTCCTCGCTCGGCTACATAACCCCAGCCGAGTATGCGGCTGGGCTCAGACTGGCCATACTACGGCTGGTTGCAACCGTCGCTGACGACAGCGACAACCCGGGTTCAACCGGTCGTTGCAACGCCTGTGTGATTCGGCCGCAGCAGGGCGTCAAAGGTTTCGGCCGGGGTTTTCCAGCCAAGGGTCTTGCGCGGCCTCCCGTTCAGGGTCGAGGCCACTGCTGCAAGGTCGTCCGCACTGTGCAGGCTCAGGTCCGTGCCCTTGGGGAAGTATTGTCGCAGCAGTCCGTTGGTGTTCTCGTTCGTGCCGCGCTGCCACGGGCTGTGCGGGTCGCAGAAGTAGACCGCCACGCCGGTGTCGATCTTCAGCTGCATATGTTGGGACATCTCCGCACCTTGGTCCCAGGTCAGCGACTGCCGGAGTTGCTCGGGCAAGGTGGTGATCGTGCTGGCAATGGTGTCGCGCACCGCCTCCGCACCATGGCCGGCAAGCGCAGGTCCGTTCTTCTCGCGAGGCCCGCTGCCATGGCCATCCATGCGCGGTAGGTGCAGCAGCATCGTGAACCGCGTCGCGCGCTCCACCAGTGTGCCGAGCGCGGAACTGCCCAAGCCCAGGATCAGGTCCCCCTCCCAGTGGCCTGGTACCGCCCGGTCGGCCACCTCCGCCGGACGCTCGCTGATCATGACCTCGGAGACGATGAAAGACTTGCCCCGTCCGCGGCTGCGCACCCGCGGCACGCGCAGCGCCCGGCCCGTGCGCAGGCAGGCCGTCAGCTCGTGCCGCAGCGCGCCCCGGCCCTGCACATAAAGCGACTGGTAGATGGCCTCGTGGCTGATGTGCATCGTCGCGTCCTCGGGAAAATCGAAATGCAGGCGCCGGGCGATCTGCATCGGACTCCACGCCCTGGCCCAGCGCCGGTCCTGCCGGGGACCGTGTCGCCGCCGTTTCCACGGCACGGCCGGCCCGGGAACCGCGGCCCCGCTTGGGGCGGCAACCATGCCAGCCAACCGGTCCTGCACATAGGTCCGCAGCGCCGCGTTGACCGCAAGCTTTGCCGTCTTCGGTCGCCGCGCCGCCCGCTCGGCATGCCACTGCGCCGTGGTCGCCCGATACTCCAGCCCGCCGCTGCGCGTCGCCGCGTTGCGCCGCATCTCCCGAGAGATCGTCGATCCCGACCGCCCCAGCCGGCGGCCGATCTCCCGCACCCCAAGGCCCTGCACACGCAGGATCGCAAGCTCCTCGCGCTCCGCAAACGACAGATACCGCCCGGAGAGCGGCTTTGCCGATCGTCCAAACATCGCTGGTGCCATGCCGCCGACCTTCCGGAACCATCTTGTTCCGACAGCCTGCGGCACACCGGCCCCAATCGCAGCATCCTCACTCGACAAACCTGCCGAGATCCCCGCCAGAACCGTCGCTGTTCCTCCCGTCCCGCCACCGGCGGTCGACCTAAGCAGAGATTCGTAGCTTGACCAACGAAACCGGCATTCGCTCGCGGTTAAGGTTTCTGACGGCGTCATGGATGGCGTTGTCGAGTGCTCCGGCATCAGCGAAGGTCTGATGGGCGAGGTGGTGCGCCTTGAGGTCGTGCCAAACAAGCTCGATGTCGTTGAGTTCTGGCGCGTATCTGGGCAGCCACTCGACGGTGAGCCAATGCGCGCGGGCGGCAAGTGCCGTTCGGGTAAGCTTGCTGGTGTGGACCGGGCCGTTGTCCTCGACCAGCACGACCGGTTTGGTGAGCTGCCCGGGCTTGGGGCCGTAGAGGTGGTCGAGTTGCTCCAGGTGCGCGATGAAGTCGCTGCTGCGCTTGGTCGAGCTGGTGTGCACCGTGAGTTCGCGTGTGTTGTGGTTGAGCGACCCCATGATGGCCACCTTCCTGGCTTGACCAGGTGCGGGGACCCGCAGATCGGCGCCGGACTTCGCCCAGGCCCTCGCCAGGTAGGGATGCGTCAGCGCCTCGCTCTCGTCGCCATAGAGCAGCACGATGTCGCCAGCGTCGGCTTGGCGCTTGCGCAATTGCAGGCGCAAGCCGACGCGCTCCACCTCGCCGGGCGTTTGCCGTCCCTTCAGCGTGTGCCGGGGCCGCCGCCAGCGGAACTTTTTTTTCGCAGCGTCTTGGACAACTGCGAGCGGCTAATGCGTACGCCCTCGCGCGCCTCGATCTCGGCACGCAGCCGGGGGATCGTCCAGTTCGGCCTGTCGGCGACGGGGTCTTCGAGCAACGGCGTGGCCACACGCAGCGCCGCCTCGCTTTTCACCGGCGGCGGACCGGGCGCGACGCTGGCCTTCAAGGTGTCAGCACCGCCGCGCGCGAAGTCGCTGCGCCAAAGGCGGACGGTGTCTTCGCGCACGCCGAACGCCTCTGCTATCCGCGGACTGGTCCAGCCCGACAGCGTCAGCAACACGGCCCGCGCCCTGTCCGCCTCGCCACGGTCGCGTGACCCGGCAAGACCTGTCAAAATACCGCGTTGCTCCTCGCTCGCGGTCACCGGAGACCTTCCAGCCATGCATCACCCATGCGTGTCGTCCACAGCAACGAATCGCAAAACCGATGCGTTGGTCAACCAGACGGACTCTGCTTAG
>JAABUT010002026.1_pt1 | contig 20838 bp, 20 predicted proteins | sample 5559281 | NCBI WGS metagenome assembly JAABUT01 (sample SAMN10711880, study PRJNA513359) | rock metagenome | isolation source: Antarctica rocks | place: Antarctica: Victoria Land, Ricker Hills nord | collected 2016-01-04
CGGTCGTGAAGATCGTCGTGCAGCACAGCGTTCCGGTAACCGGTGGCGGGCTCAGTCGGTCCCACCATGGGACGACGCGGGTCAGGCTGGGCAGAACCAGTCGTCGCCGGAGTGCAGTTCCTCGTCGGGCGGCGACGGGCTGGGCAACGGCGCCCGCAAGGTCGCGCGGACGGCGGTCGTGCCGTTCCTGGCGCTCAGGGGGCGGTCAGCCAGTCGCGGGCGATGGCCTGCTGAGCGACGCGCAGGTCCACCTCGCCGCGACAGACCTGTTCGTGCAGCCGCACCTCGACGACGTCCTTGGCCTCCGCTCCGGTGGGGCCGCCCCGGGGCTCGGGCCAGAGGTTGCGCTCGTCGCTGGCACCGCCGAGCGACAGCGGCACCAGGTGGTCCAGTTCCAGGCGGGCGAAGGGCGTGCCGGTCAGTCCGTACGCCGCCACCATGTGCACCTTGATCGCGTGCGTGACCTCCTCGGGCGGCCGCACCGAGGAGGAGTAGCCCCGGCGGCAGATGGTGGACGCGATGTTGGCGGCGGTCACGCGCGGGTCGGCGTCGCCGGGTGTGCACCGGGCGTCGGGGCGCGCCGCTGCTCCCATGCACCGCGACGGCCCGATGACGTGCACCAGCGGCGCGGACGACCGGACGGCCGGGGACGAGCACCCGGCCAACGCGAGCGCCCCGATCAGGCACGCCGTACGCCGCATCTGCGCAGGTTAGGCCGCGGCGTACGTCGTGAAGGGTTGTGCACAGGCCAGGCTGTCGCGAGCTCCACCTGACGCCGGGGCCTCGTGCCGCCGCGTTCCAGTACGGTCCTGGCGTGGCTGACGACCGACCCGACCAGCCGGCCCACACCGCCGCGCAGGACCTGGACGAGGTCGTGGGCCTGGCGCAGGAGGCCGACACCGATGCGCGGGCGGCGCTAGCGGCGGCGGAGACCGCGCAGCAGGAGGCGGTCGCCAGCGGCAGCGGCCCCGCCGAGCTGCGGGCCGAGCGCGCCGAGGCGCACGCCGACGAGGCCGTGGCGCAGGCCCGGCTGGCCGAGAAGAAGGCCGTCGCCGTCGCCGTCGAGACCGATGCCCTGCTGCTGGACCAGGACGCCCGCAAGCTCGCGGCGCAGGCCAGCGACGAGCGGCCGTTCGGGCTGCCGGGCCAGCCGATGGGACGCCGGTCACCCCTGCGCCAGGGGTTCACCCTGACCGTGGGGGCGCTGCTGGCCCTGGCGCTGGGCCGGGCCGTCGTGACGGTCGAGCACGAACTGCTTCTGGTCCTGGTCGCCGGCTTCATCGCCATCGGGCTGGACCCGGCCGTCGGCTTCCTGGTCGACCGCGGACTGCGCCGTTCGTTCGCCGTGGCCACCATCGCGGTACTGGCCCTCGGCGCGGTCGCCGGGTTCGTGGCCGCTGCGGTGCCCCCGCTGAGCCGCGAGGCCACCGATCTGATCAAGAAGGCGCCGGACTACGCCAAGCAGCTCAACAACGACAACAGCCTACTGGGCCGGCTCAACCTGCAGTTCCATCTCGCCGATCGGGTGAAGCAGCAGGCCTCGGGCGGAGCCTTCGACGCAGCCGGGGGTCTGCTGCACGCCGGGACGGTGCTGGTAAGCGCCACCTTCGAGACCGTGATCGTGCTCGTTCTCGTCATCTACTTCCTGGCCGACCTGGCGCAGATCAAAGCGGCGTTCTACCGACTTTTCCCGCGGCACCGGCGACCGCGGGTGGGGCTGCTGGGCGACGAGGTGATCTCCCGGGTCGGTGGCTACGTGCTCGGCAAGCTGTTCACCTCCATCGTGGCGCTGGTCGGCAACTACATCCTGCTGCTGTTCCTGCACGTGCCGTACGCGCTGGTGCTCTCGGTCCTGGTCGGCCTGCTCGACCTCGTGCCGCTCATCGGAGGGTCCATCGCCGGGGCCATCGTCGTCCTGGTCGCCCTGGCCACCGTGTCCGGCACCGCGGCTGCCATTGCGGCGATCTACCACGTCGTCTACCGGCTCTTCGCGGACTACGTCCTGAACCCCCGCGTGCTGCGCAGGACCGTCGATGTCAGTCCGGCGGTCACCGTCATCGCCGTGCTCATCGGCGGGTCGCTGCTCGGGATCATCGGAGCACTCGTGGCTGTCCCGGTGGCAGCGGCCTTCCAGCTGTTCCTGACCGAGGTCGTCTACCCCCAGCGCGACGCCGCCGCCGAGGGGCCCTCGTGACGCGGAGGCGCTAGGTGCGCGGCGCTCCGTGTGGGTCAAGGTCGTCCAGGGCTGCGCGCAGCAGCTGTAGCCCGTTGCGGGTCAGGGCGTCCGCGTCCTCGATCTCCAGGCCCAGCTCGACCGCGGCGCCGACCGGGCCACCCTCGTACGCGTAGGCCGAGACCACGGCGGTGCGCTCGTGGTCGGGCAGCGTAGCCAGGGCCTGCTCGAGCCGAGCCAGCAGCACCGCCTCGTCCCCGCCCTCGACCGGCCGGGCCAGGGCGTCGACCACGACCGGTGGCAGCGGACGAAGGCGCGGGCGACGCGCGGGCCACGGCCCCTCGGGCGCCGGACCCTGCGGTGGCGGTGCGTCGGGCAACGGTCCTCCGAGCACTATCGAGGGGCAGCGGTGACAACGATGGGGCGGCCGCCCCGGGAAGCCCAGGGCGGCCGTCGTGCCGACCCGTCAGGTCGCCTCACGGCGGCGCGTCGCTCGTAGCGACTTCTTTGGGACCGGGGGCCATGTCGGGGCCGGCACGGCACCCACGGTAGTCCCCCGAGAGGCCGGCTGCCCGCGTGTAGGCAGATCGGTGGCCCAACTCCCCTGCGTTTCCCGGCCCGAGCGCCCGCCGTACCAGATGCCCAGGGTGGGATGCTGGGCGGCATGACGACACCCACCATCGGCACCGGCACGATCGTCGAGGAGGCGACCGAGCAGCGGTCCCTGCAGGACCCGGGCTCGGTGAAGCACATCATCAAGGACCCGGCCAAGGTCACCGAGGCCTACATCATGGGCAATCCCGTCGAGGCGCTCTGCGGACACGTCTTCGTGCCCAGCAAGGACCCCAAGTCCCTGCCCGTCTGCGACACCTGCAAGGACATCGCCGACCTGCGCACCGACGGGCGGTACGGCGAGATCAGCTAGTGCAAGGCCAGCGAGCACCCAGGCGTGCACCGATCCCGACCGGCGGTTCGTGGCCGGTGCGCTACGGCCGTGCTGAGCTGGTCCGCGACCTCGACCGGCCGGCCGGCTGGCTGCTGCTCGTGGACTCCACGCCGCAGTCCTACGTCGACCTGGCCGACCCCGAGCACTTGGAGTTCGACTACGTGCGGCTGCTGGCCGATGTCGTGGACGCGGGCTCGCCGCCCGGCGCACCGCTGTCGGTTGTGCACCTGGGCGGGGGTGGCTGCACGTTGGCCCGCTGGGTCGCGGCGCGCCGGCCGGGCTCGACGCAGGTCGTGATCGAGGCCGACGACCTGCTCGCCGAGGTGGTGCGCGCGCAGTTCGGGACCCACGGCTTCCGGCTCCGCGTGGGTGACGGGCGGGCGGCCCTGCAGCACCTGCAGCCCGGCGGTAGCGACGTCGTCGTCGGGGACGTGTTCGTGGGCGCCCAGGTGCCGGCCCACATGGCCACCGTCGAGCACGTGCGCCTGGTCGCGCCGCTGCTGAAACCGACCGGTACCTACGTCGTCAACCTCGCCGACAGCGGCGCCTTGGCCTACCTGCGCCAGCAGGTGGCCACGATGCTGGCGGTGTTCTCCGACGTCGTCCTGCTCGGCGACCCGGGAGTCCTGCGCGGCCGGCGGTTCGGCAACGTCGTGCTGGCCGGTTCACAGCTGCCTCCCGAGCTGGAGCTGCTGCGCCGCTGGACGGCGCGCACCCTGGGGCGGGCTCGCGTGGTGGCCGGCGACGAGCTGCTCCAGTTCGCGGCGGGCGCTCGACCGGCGACCGACGCCGAGCCACCGAGGGGACCCACTCCCCCGGCAGGGCTGTTCCGCTGAGCTCAGGCCGACCGGGCGGTAGGGCCGAGCGAGCCGAGCGCCGTCAGCAGCACTGCGGTGAACTCCGGGGACGTGGAGCAGGCGTCGTGGTCGGCATCGACGCGGTGCACCGCGGCGCCCGACGCGTGCGCGAGCGCGTACTGCTTGGCCGGAGGGACGAGCCGGTCGCGTCGCGTCACGACGACCACTACCGGCGCGGCGATGGCGGCAACCCAGCGCGAGCTGTCGAACCGACCGAGCTCGCGCCCGGCTTCGGCAAGGTCGACGGCGCTGCCTCGCGAGAGCTCGGCCACGGCCCAGGCGGCGTGCGGATCGGCGGCTCCCCCGCCGGCGCGTACCGCCGTGGTCCACCAGCGGCGCGGAGCGAGGCCCATACCCAGGCGCAGCAGGCTCATCGTGCGCCAGAAGACCCGCTGACGACGGTCCCGCCAGTCCATCGCGGTCGCGCACAGCACGACACCGGCGACCCGGGCCGGGTGCTGCACCGCGAGCAGCTGGGCGACAGGACCACCCATCGAGTAGCCGACGACGAGGGCCCGTTCCACCTCGAGGGTCGCGAGCACCGCATCCGCGTCATCCGCGCAGTCGATCAGCCGGAAGGCCGCTGAGGACCGCAAGCCCCGACCGTGGCCTCGTAGGTCCATGGCGAGCACGCGGTACCCGGCCTGGCGGAGGGGGGCGTACTGCCGCAGCCAGTTCAGGTCGCTCGGGAACATCCAGCCGTGCAGCAGCAGGACGACGGGACCGGTGCCGCCGGTGTCCCGGACGAAGAACTCACCGCGCCCCGGGACGCTGACGATCGCGCCAGGCGGCAGGGGCAGCGGCGGTACGGGCGCCGTCACGCCCGGGCCGCCCGGAACTCCGGCAGCCGCTTGGCCAGGAACGCCGCAACCCCTTCGGCGTACTCCGGGCTGTGCAGGCTCTCGGCGTAGATCGAGCGCACCTCGTCGTCCTCCTCGAGCCGCCCGGCGGACACCCGCCCGAGCAGCGCCTTCGCCCCGGTGAGGCTGACCCGAGCCCGGCTGGACAGGGTCGCGGTCAGCTCGGCGACCCGCCGGTCGAGCGCGTCGGCCGCGACGACTTCGTGCACCAGCCCGGTGCGCAGTGCCGTCTCCGCATCGATCAGGTCGCCGGTGAACAGCAGGTACGACGCCCATGCGCGGCCGACCTGGTCGACCAGTCGCGCCGTGCTGGACAGGCCGTACACGATGCCGAGCTTGGCCGGGGTGATGCCGAACCTGCTCCCCGGCTCGCAGATCCGCAGGTCGCATGCCAAGGCGATCTGGCTGCCGCCGCCGATCGCGAAGCCCTCGACGAGCGCGACCGTCGGCCTGGGGAACGCCGTGACGGCGCCCTCGCCGGCCAGGACCGCGTCGCCGTACGCCGTCGCGCTGTCGGGGGTGCTGCGCAACGCGGTGAACTCGCTGATGTCGGCGCCCGCCGAGAACGGGCCACCGGGCGGGCCGCGGAACACCACGACATCGACGCCGTCGTCCGCGGCCAGGGCCGGCATGAGCCGGGCCAACGCCTGCCACATGACCAGATTGATCGCGTTGTGCCGCTCCGGCCGGTGCAGGACGACGGTCACGACACCGCCGTCCTGGCTCACGAGCAGGGAGCCCGCGGCGACGCCGAGCACGGTCGCGATGTCCACGGCCCCATCGTCGCCGACCGACCCCGCGCCCGGTCGGGCGGGTCAGGCCATGCTCGGGGCGCGGGCGTGCGTGCGCACTGAGGCGACCGCCGCGACGACCGCCGCGACGAGGATCGCGGTCAATGTCAGCAGCGTGAGCCGGTCCGGGTGCACGATCGACTGGCCGCGCAGCGCCTGCCAGGTGAGCAAGGCGAGCAGCGCCGCGTAGCCCGCGGTCGCGACCGCGACCAGCCGGGTGCGGACCTCGGCGCGGCGCAGGGCCGGCACTCGGTGCGCGAGGAGCTCGAGACTGATCAGCAGCAGCGGGATCGCCTGCAGGGCGTGCATTCCCACGAAGTGCGGGATGCGCAGGTCCCCGCCCACGGTGCTCCAGCCCAGCAGCGGCAGGCCCTGGCCGCCGTCCGGGAGACCGACGGTGTGCATGCCGCTGATCCCGCCGCCGGCCGCGATCTGCGCGCGACTCGGAATCGTCATGAGAAACCCCAGCGCCATGCCGATCACGGCGAGCACCGCACCGGTCCGGATCGCGAGGGATCGCGCCGGGTCCGCGGCCGGCATCCGGAACAGCTGGGCGCAGAGGTAGAGGGTGGCCACCCACACCAGCACGATCGACACTCCCATGGTCTCCCACAGCGCCGCGTTGAACGGCGTCGTCATGTTGAAGTGGCTCGTGGTTCCCCTGACGACTTGTCCGACGATGACGACCATCTCGGTGCCGAGGAACACAGCTGCCACGGTGCCCGCCCACCACGCTCGGCGCGGTCGGGTCCTGACCTGCGCGATGAGCCAGGCCCAGCTGACCGAGTAGACCAGGACCGCGATCGCGAACTTGGTGGGCTTGTCCCAGATCGACAGTCCGGTCAGGACGCGGTGGTCCAGGAGCATGCCGAGGACGCCCACGACGGTGAGCGCGCCCATCGCGGCGGCGAGCAGCATCAGCGGGCGGTGCCAGCCCAGGGCGGTGCGTAGCGGCCCCACGACGAACGGTCCTGGAGCGGTCGATCCGGTGGTCTGCGGCGCGGGCGCGGGTGCGGTGTGCGTGGACATAGACTACTCCCCGGACGACGGTGGCGGGAACTGCTTGGCAGACACGTTCTCCTGGGCCAGCCGACGCAGGCCGGCGAGCAAGGTGTCGCCCAGAACCGTTCCCAGCAGGGCGGTCTCGGCGCGGGCCTCGCGGCCTTGCACGACCACCACGGCAGCCAGGTCGGTCTCGGCGATGAGCTCGACCGCGCGACCGTAGGCCTCGAGGCCGGCGACGAGGTGGTCCTGGTCGAGCCGGTAGAGGGTGGCCAGCACCTCCCGCACCCCCGACAGCGCGGGTGCGGCGGGGTCCACATGCCAGTCGCGCTCCGCGAGCAGCCGCGCGAGTGTGGCCTCGGCGCGGGCGTCGTGCTCGTCGCGGTCGACCTCGCCCGCACTCCTGGTGATCGAGTACACGGTGGCGCCGAGCGCGCGGTGCAGGGAGACGGCGGGATCATCGATCGCAGCCAGTACCGATCGCGCGGTCCCGATCGACAACCCGCCCACCTCGAGCAGGGACCGGATCAGTCGCAGCCGACGCAGGTGGTCTGCGCCGTAGCTCGCCTGGTTCGGCGCGGTGGTCTCGCCGCGGTGCAGCATGCCTTCACGCAGGTAGTACTTGATCGTCGGCAGAGGTATACCGCTCGACCGGCCCAGCTCTGAGATGCGCACAGCGGATAGCTTAGCTAGCCGATAGTGGAAGTGTCCACTATCCGTGCGCCTTCCTGGACCGGTGCCGTCGCAGGACGAGGCAGGCTACGGGCATGGATGCGGCCGTAGACCTGGCAGAGATTCTCTCAACTTTCAAGGAGCCGTGGTCGCCGCGCACCGTGGCGCGTCTGAACGACTACGACGTCCGCCTGGTCAAGACCCAGGGCGCGTTCACCCGGCACAGCCATCCCGAGACCGACGAGATGTTCCTCGTCCTGCGCGGCTCGCTCACGATCCGGCTGGACGCCGGTCACGTCGAGCTCGGGCCGGGCCAGCTCTACGTCGTACCCCGGGGCGTGCCGCACCAGCCGGTGTCGCTCGAGGGCGCCGAGGTCCTGCTCGTCGAGCCGAGGGCGACGGTGAACACCGGCGACAACCCTGGCGAGCTCACTGCCGAGCCGCGTCCCGTGTAGTCACCCACCCCCGGATCGGGGCCGGCGGGTCCGGCGCAGCACGGCGACCGTCACCAGGGTGAGGAGAGCGAGCAACGGCAGCGTCGTTCCGGGTCCGGTGGCCGGGAGAGTCCTGCCGCTCGTCGTGGGTGCCCGCGCTACGCCGGCCGCGTGGACCGGAGCGGTGGGCTGGGGCGGACCGGTCAGCCGGGACGGGCCTACCGCCGGGGCCGGACCGGTCGCCTGGACCCCGGTCGTCCGCGGACGGTGGCTCGGGAACATCGCCACCTGCTGGAAGGTCGGGCGGTTCTGCCAGTCGGTCTCGGGCTGACCCGCAACCCCGACCGCGGCGTAGTGAATCGCGTCGTACTCCGGCAGCGTCGCCTTTGCGGTCTTGCTCGCAGTAGTTGCCTTCCAGTCCGCCACCGTTGCCGTGCCGTTCCCGGTCGTGAGTGCTGCGGCCGTGTCGCGGAACGCCTTGGCAACGCTGGCCGGACAGGACTTCGGGCCCGTACTGCAGAGCCGGGAGACCACCGGTGCGGGGAAGGCGTCGGCGACCGGTCTGCCGTTCAGCTGGCGCAGGACGGTCAGCAGGTAGCTCTCCCACCCACCGTCGTACGCGCTGCCGAACTTGGTCGCCCCGATGCCGTGCGGGGTGTTGGCGAACTCCTGCGGGACGACCTGGTAGCCGTAGTCGAGCCCGTCCTGGGTGGAGAGACCGCCCTTGGCGAACAGCTGGTCGAACAGCGAGCGGATGAGCCGCGGGTAGAACTCGTCCATGATCGCGACGGCGTCCTGGTCGGTGTACTCGGTGGCGGTGTGGCTGGGCTTGAGCCGGTGCGCGCCGTTGTCCACCCAGGCCCGGAGCCGGGCCACCATCTGCCTGCCCGTGGCGTCGAGCGGCACCTTCGCGAGGTAGGGCAACAGCTCGGGTACGACCCGGCGGCCGGACAGGTCGACCGTGCTGGCCGTCGACATCGCCTGCACCAGCTCCGCCCGGGTGATCCGGCCGCCGTGGGCGGCGAACTGCTGGGCGATGGCCTCGTCCAGCGACAGCGAGCGGTATACCGCCCCGTACGCGTACTGCGAGTCGTGCGCGCTGAAGCCCGGGGCGGGCTTGTTGTTCCAGGAGGTGAAGACCCCGGACGGTGGGTTGGTCTCGTGCGGATGGCGGTCCGAGGCGAGAAAGCCCTGCCACTCAGCGGTACCGTCGCCCCAGGTCGGGTAGTCCGGGTCGACGTTGCTGGGCCGCACCGGGTCAGCGCCCGAGACGTAGTAGGCGATGTCGCGGTCATCGACGTAGAACCAGTTGAAGGTGTAGGAGATCTCGCTCGCGCCCTTCATCCAGCTCGTCGCGTCATGGGTCAGTGAGGGCGTGTTCCAGGCCAGGAAGCCGATGCCAGAATCAAGCTCGTGCGCGTACGTCGAGCGCTGCGAGCTGACCGCGACGGGCTCGCCTCCGCTGGTCGTCCAGCCCGACACCGGGCCGTGCACGGTGTAGTACAGCTCGTGGTTGATGACCACGGGTGCGCCCAGGCCACCGGGCTTGGGCACGGCTGTCTCGGAGAAGGTCTCGTGCTTCATCGGCAGGCAGCTGCCGTTGAACAGGTAGTCCTTCTGCTCGGCAGCGACCGAGCCACCCGCGGGGTTGCACAGCCGCTCGAGTCGCTGGTCGACGTTGTCCGTACCGGCGCTGGTGGCCGACCAGGCGTAGTCCTCGCCGCGGCCCAGCTCGACGATGCCGTTGGTGCCGGCGAAGGAGGAACCCTCGGCGACCAGATCGGGCCCGTGCAGCTCCTCCTGCATGAGGATCTGCGGGGTGAAGTAGGCGACCTGCGGGCCAAAGACCGCGACCGGGTGACCGCTCGAGGAGTGCTTGGCGTCAACGACCAGCGCGTTGCTGAACATCTTCGGAAAGGCCAGCAGCGACGAGACAGCCTTCAGTGCAGGGATGTTCGGCGCGGTCGCGTCGCAGTTCATCGTTGTTGCCGTCGGGCCGCCGGTGAGCGCCTTGGCGGCGTCGTTGGGCAGGGCGCGCGTCGTCGGGTCGACACGCCCCGGGATGTCGTACGGGAAGGCCTTGTCCTTGATGGTCGTCGTGGCCATCGGGTCGTTCTTGGACCGGAAGGCGGTCAGCGTCTGCTGCGCCTGCGTGGCGCTGATCTGCTTGGTGAGGTACTGCAGGAGCTTGGCGTTCGCCAGCTCATTGCCGCCACCCTTTCCGAAGATGCCGCCGACCAGGCCGGCGATCGCGATGATGTCCTTCACGGTCCACGGCTGCGGCGGGCTGCCGACGACCGCGTAGTCGCCGGGGAGCTTGCTCGGGTCGGTCTGCGTGGCGGCGACGTAGGCGTTGATGCCGTCGACGTAGCTGGTGAACAGCTGCTGGAAGCGCTTGCCCTGCGGGCCGTACAGGGTGGAGAGCTGGTCGAACTGGTGCTGCAGCTCGGCGTCGCTGTAGCCGGTGAGAAGCAGCTGGTCGTGGTCCATCTGCTCGTCGCTGCAGGAGGGGCCGAGGAACGCCGACGTCGTGCCCTCGCCGTAGTGGCGCAGCACATCCATGAGGAACAGCCGGTCCTCCGCCCCGGCGTAGCCCGCGCCGTACTCGGTGGCCTCGTCGGTGACGCCGTAGATGTGCGGGACGTCGCTCCTGTCGCGGTAGATCTTGACCGGGACGCTCGGGCTGGGCACCTCCGTGCGGGTGAGCTCACCGGGCTTCACGCCGAAGGACTCCGACTCGTAGAAGCTCCCCAGCTTCGCGTCGGTGAGCGTGGGCGCGCCGTAGAGGAGGTTCTCGTACTTGCTGAACTGGTCGCCGGCGCCGGTCGGCCGCCTGCCCGTTGCCTCGAACGCCACGAGGTCGCTGGCGTTGTAGAGCCCGTGCTCCCCCGGCGGCAGGATCGAGAAGGTCTGCCCCTTCGAGAAGTCGTCCCGCAGGTACGGCGGCGCGCTCGGCGCTGCGGCGGCCGCCGTGCTGCACAGCAGTGCGCCGACGGCGGTGAGGGCGAGGACGGACCGGCGCACTAGGGACTCCTTGTGTGTTGCCGCACTGTTTCTCCGCGCCGGGACGATCTCCTGCCGCCGGTCAGGCCCGGACTGCTCTGCGGCGCTGCGAGGGCGGCGGCCCCACCGCGTCGAGCGGTGCGGCCTGCTCGTCGATGGCGCGCAGCGAGGCGAGCACCCGCTGCTTGCTGCGGGCGAGGTAGAAGCCGGGCAGGGTCGCGAGCAGCAGGCTCCCGTACCGGGCCGTGGCCAGGCGCGGGTCGAGCACCACGACGACGCCGCGGTCGCTGGTAGAGCGGATGAGCCGGCCCACCCCCTGGGCGAGCAGCACCGCCGCCGGCGGCAGCGTCACGTCGCGGAACCCGGCGTCACCGGCAGCCGCGAGCCGGGCCTTCTGCAGCGGATCCTCGACGTGCGGAAAGGGGATGCGGTCGACGACCACCAGCTGGCAGGCGCTGCCCGGCACGTCCACTCCCTGCCAGAACGACCGTGTCCCGAACAGGCAGGTACGGGCGTCGGAGGCGAAGCGGTGCTGCAGCGCGCCCGCGCTGTCCTCACCCTGCAGCAGTACGGGCAGGTCGGTGGCGGCGCGCACCGCGGCCGCGGCCCGGGCGGCGGCCGCGGTGGAGGAGAACAGCGCGAGGGTGCGCCCGCCCGCTGCCTGCACCAGCTCGGCCAGCAGCTCATCGACCGCCTTCGCCCAGGCGATGGGCAGCCGCCCGGGGTCGGGCAGGTCCTCGGCGATCCACAGCTGCCCCTGCCGGGCGTAGTCGAACGGGCTCCCGACGTCGAGGTGCTTCCACCGGCGGACCGGCTCGTCGTCGGCGAGCACCTCCTCGACCGCCTGCACCTCGCGAGGGTCGTGCGGCGGGGCCTCCCCGACGGGTGAGCCACCCAGCCAACGCAGCCCCAGCTGCGTCGCGGCGTGCCGGAACGACCCACCCAGGGTCAGGGTCGCGCTGGTCGCGACGACGGTGTGCTCGCCGAACAGCCGGCTGGCCAGCTCGCCGCCGACCTGGAGCGGTGACACCCGCAACGTGCGGTCCGCCGTGGCGTACAGCGCACTGGACACCGCGGGCGTTCGGAGCTCGGTCGCCGCATCAGCGACCTCCTGCAGCGTCGACTTAGCCCGGTCCCGTCGCGCCTGCTCGAGCTCCGGCGCCCCGTCCTGGGAGCGCCCGACCTCGACCGCGGCGGCGCCGCAGACCTGCGCGACGACGCCGAGCACCTCGCCGAGGGCGGCCGGCAGCTCGCGGATCCACCCCGGCTCCACGCCGTCGAGGGCTGCGTCGAGCACGGTGTAGGCGTCCTCGAGCCGCTCCTGCATGACCGGCGCCACGAACTCCCGGGCCGCCGCACCCGCCCGTCGTACAGCAGGGCTGGTCAGCTCGTGGGACAGCGCCTGCGTCGCCGAGGACACGAACTCGTGCGCCTCGTCGAGCACGACGGCGTCGTACTCGGGCAGGACCTGCACGCCGGTGAAGACGTCCAGGGCGAGCAGCGTGTGGTTGGCGACGACGACATCGGCCTGCTTCGCCAGCTCGCGCGCCTGCTCGCTGAAGCAGTCGACGCGATCGGGGCACCTGCTGCCCAGGCACTCGCGGGCGCTGACCGACACCTGCCGCCAGGCCCGGTCGCCGACGGGGAAGGGCACCTCGTCCCGGTCACCGGTGTCGGTCGTGGCCGCCCACTCGCGCAGGGCGAGGACCTGCCGGCCGAGGCTGCTCGACGGCCCCTCGAACAGCTCGTCCTGTTCGGCGTCCCGGGCACCGGGCCCGTCGTGCAGCTGCTGCAGACACACGTAGTTGCCGCGGCCCTTGGCCAGCGCGTACGTCGGTCGTCGCCCCAGCGCCGGCTCGAGCGCCGCCACCAGACGCGGCAGGTCCTTGTCCACCAGCTGGGCCTGCAGGGCCTTCGTGGCAGTCGCGACGACGACCTTCCTGGCGCTGGCGAGGGCCGGCACGAGGTAGCCGAGCGACTTGCCCGTCCCGGTCCCGGCCTGCACGAGCAGGTGCTCGCGGGTGCGCAGCGCCCGGTCGACCGCCCCGACCATGTCCCGCTGGCCCCGGCGCGGCTGCGCGCCCGGCACGGCGCCGAGCGCGAGGTCGAGCAGCTGCTGCGCCGTCCGGCGTCCCACGCGGGCCTCCTGTCGTCGTTCCTGACGCTATCCGGGACCGCCTGTGGATAGCCGCCGACGTGCACAGGCGAACATTGCGATCCTGGCTGGGTGTCCGACATCCGCGTCCAGCCTGAGGTCCTCGCCCTGGAGGCCGAGGCGTACGCCGCTGTCGTGCGCCGCGTCACCCTGGCCGCCGACGAGCTGTCTGGGCAGGTCGCGGTCTGCGATGGCGTGCTCGACGCGGAGGTTGCCGCGCTCGGGCACTGCGTCGACCAGGCGCTGCGGGCACTGGCCTTCGACCACGCGCAGGTGCAGGCCGGTCTGGGCGCCGTCGCGGCCTGCTACCTGCAGCTGGACCGGGCGCTGTTTCGGTAAGGCCGCCGTGTTAGCGCCGCCCGGCCCGGAACTCGCGCCGGCGCGGACCTTCCAGGTGCCGGTCGCACCACGCAGCGACAGCGCCGCGGCCCGTCAGGTGGCCCGGGCCTTGCGGCAGGCCGCGTCGGAGGTCGAGGTTGCCGAGCGGCTGGGCCATGCCGTACTGGATGACGCGCACCGGCACTGGACCGGTAGCTCGGCGAGCGCCAGCTGCCACCCGCTCGCGGAGCTCGACGCCAAGACCCAGCTGGTTGCCCGCAGCCTGCGCCGAGCCGCCGACGAGCTCGATTCCTACGCGCGCGCACTCGACAGGGCCAAGGCGCAGCACGGTTGGTCCTGGGGAAAGATCCTCACCGTGGCCGCCGTCGTGGTCGTCACCACCACGGTCGTCGTGGTGACGGTGGGAGCGGCCGGTCCTGCGGCGGCAGCCGCGGACGCCGCCGTCGTCGAGGGCGAGCTCGCCGCGACCGGCGCCGCTGCAGCCGCCGCCGCCGGTGCGGCCACGGACGCGGCCGAGGCGCTCACCGCCGCCGTACGCGCCTTGCGGGCAGTGCGCGCCGTCGCGACATTCCTGCGGCCACAGGTCGTGCAGACCGCGTTGTTCACCGACGCGGAGGCCTTCGGGCAGGTCCGTGCCACCGGCCACCTCGACCTCGAGGCCCTGGTCGGTGATGCCGCTGTCGGAGTGGTCTCCGGGCACTACGGCGGTCGGCTGGCCGGGGCGAGCGAGCAGTTGTTCGGCACGCAGCTCGCCGACCCGGTGGCGAGATGGCTGCTGCCCCGGCTGGGCAACGGGCTCGGTTGGGGCGCGAGCGACGCCGCCACGCAGGTCGCCGGGGGCGGCAGCATCGACCCGGTCGAGGTCGGCGGGACGGTGGCGGTCGCCACCGCTGGCGGGGCGGCGTACTCCCGGTTGCACGTACGTTCGGAGCGCCGAGCCCGGCTCGCCTTTGGACCCTGGCCACCGGAACGGGTACCGGCGTCCGTCCCTGCGCTGCTCGATCACCTCGCCCAGCACAACGGCGCCCCACCCCCCGGGTACAAGGGCGGCAAGGTCTACGAGAACAACACCGGCGTGCTGCCGAACGGGGAGTACCGCGAGTACGACCTGCATGCAAAGGTGAAAGCGGCCCCCGGTGAGAAGGGCGTTCCGCGAAACCAACAGCGGCTGCTGATCGACAGGCACAGCGGTTCGGTCTTCTTCACCGACAGCCACTACAAGCAGGGCTTCCGGAGGGTTCGATGACGCGAACGGACTGGAACGCGCTGGACCCGAATCACTGGCTGGTGGCTTGGACAGGGTCCGAGACCGAGTTCAAGGACGTCCTCGACCGGATCGATGCCGTTCCCGAGGGGACAGCGGCGCGGCTGCTCCGTGCTGAGCGGATGCGCGACGAGACGGGACTGCACCAGGAGTGTGCATCCAGACTCCAGTTTCCCACGTACTACGGCCGGGTGTGGGACGCCCTCTCAGACTGCCTCGAAGACCTCGACTGGCTTGAGGAGCGCGGCCTCGTGGTCGGCATCTCGGACGCCAGCCAGCTCCTGGGCGCCGCACCGGACGCTGACCTGGAGATGTTGGGTCACATCCTTGCTCGCGCGCGGGAGAACTGGCGGCACCCGGTCTATGAGCGAGACCTCCGCGACGAGCCGCAACCCTTCACCGTCGTCCTGCAGGACACCGAAGCCGGGCTGCGGTCGCTGGCGTCCCGCGCGCCGGCCTTCCACGGGCTGCTCGAGCAGCTGCCCTGAATCCAGGCTCTCCCGCGCTGCCCTGCCCTAGGCGACCCGCGCAGGCGATGCGGCGAGGTGCCCCTGGCGGCCGGCAAGGGTCGGGAACCGCCCCACCCAGCCGCCCAGACCGGGGCGCAACCCGACCCTCACCACCGACGGCTCACCTGGCAGCCGGCAACGGTCGCAAACCGCCCCACCCAGCTGGCCAGACCGGGGCGCAACCCGACTCTCAACGCCGCCAGACAGCCGGGGCGGCCCGGGCAGGCGGGCTCCCTTCAGAAGCGCCCCCTGCACGGTCGAGCAGACTGACGGGTGCCTCCCGTGCCTCCCGTGACCCCGTGACCCCGTGACCCCGTGACCCCGTGACCCCGTGACCCCGTGACCCCGTGACCCCGTGACCCCGTGACCCTTGAAGCTAGGCCGGGTCACGCCCTGCGCGCTCAGGTACACCCGCGTCGTACGCCGATGACGTGGGTGTACCTCGCTGTCCTGCTGAGCTCGACTGTGCTGCTGCGGGTGCTCGGTGACCAGCGGGCCGCGGCTCTGCTGCGCGCCATGAGCACCGATGCTGCGCACCTCACGACGGTCCCGGCACGGGTGCTGGTGGGGTCGGCACTGCTGCTGCCCGGCGCGGTCTGGCTGCCCTATGCGTTGGTGCTGGCCGCGACGCTGATCCCTCTGGAGCTGCGCTTCGGCTGGCGCACCATGGCGGTGGTCTTTCTCAGCGGCCACGTGCTGGCGACGCTGCTGACCGAGGTCCCGATCGCGATCGGGGTCCACCTGCACGCCCTGCCGCAGAGCGCCGCCCACCGGCTGGACGTCGGTGTCAGCTACGGCATGTACGCCGCCGTCGGCGCCGCGCTGGTAGTGCTGCCCGTCCGCGTACGGCGACCGGGGGCCCTGGCCGCCGCGGCCGTCGTGCTCGTGCCGCTGGTCGGTGAGCACGACCTCACCTCGATCGGCCATGTCCTGAGCCTGACGACCGGACTCGCCTGGTGGCCCTGGCTCCGGCAGCGGCAGCGGCCGCTCAGCTGATCCAGTGGCCGCTCAGCTGATCCAGGCGCGCAGAGCAGGCCAGGTCGCCGCGAACCCCGGGTGCAGGGGCAACCTCTCGACGCCGTCGAGCTCGACCCAGCGCACATCGGTGCTCTCCCGGTCCAGCGCGTGCACCGACAGCCGGACTGGGGTCGACGCCAGCACGGTCGTGTAGCTCCACCCCCCGTGGTCGTCAAGGAGCTCCGCGCGCACCGTCGCGCCGGCCGCGTCGAGGCCCGTCTCCTCCGCCGCCTCGCGCAGCGCCGCCTCGACGGCGCTCTCCCTGCTGGTACGGGCACCCCCGGGTACGCCCCAGGTATCGCCGTGGTGGCTCCAGGAAGCCCGGTGCTGCAGGAGCACCGAAGGCCCGGGAGCAACCAGCAGGAGCCCGGCGGCGCCGAACCGGCCCCAGTGCTTGTGGCCGGCCGTGCACCTCGTCCAGCCGTCCCCGTCCGCGAGCACGTCCGCAGTCTGCCGGTCGACGGCAGGACGCGCCGGGGCGGCTCAGCAGCAGGAATACGCTGGGCCTCGTGACGAATGCCGAGCAGCTGGGAAACAGCGACGCCCGGGTAGTTCGCCCCATCCGGCGGCCAGCATGCAGCCGCCGTCCGCGTTAGACACCGTCCGCAGCATAAAACTGAGGACGAATGAGCGCGCCGAGCACGGAGCGCGGCGACAGCGAGCAGACCCGTTACGCCTGGCGGGTCCTGTCCGTCACCAGCCTGGGCGTCCTGCTCACGGCCCTGAACAGCAGCACGCTGGACGTCGCGCTGCCCGCCGTCGTACGCGGCATCCACGCCGGTCCCGGCGCGGCCGGGTGGCTGCTGCTGAGCTACCTGCTCGCCACGACCGGTGGTGTCCTGGTCCTGGGGCGCCTCGCCGATGCGGTCGGCCGTCGGCCGTCCTACCTGGCGGGACTGGTGCTGTTCACCGCGGCGAGCCTGGGCAGCGGTCTCGCGCCTGACGTCGGGGTGCTGCTCGCCCTGCGGGTCCTGGCCGGCCTCGGCGCCGCGGCCGTCATCACCAACACCACGCCGCTGATCACCGATGCCTTCCCCGACCGGCTGCGCACCCTCGGACTCGGGTTCAACGTCACTGCCGTGTCCGCCTCGCAGGTCGGTGGCCCGGTCGTCGGCGGGGTGGTGGCCGACCAGCTGGGGTGGCGCGCGGTGTTCTGGGTGTTCGCCCCGCTCGGTCTGGTCGCCACCGCGTGGGCGGCAGCGACCCTGCGTCACGTCGCGGCGCCGGCCCGTACGGGCGCGTACGACGGCGCCGCTGGTCGACCTGCAGCTGTTCACCGACCGGGCGCGAACGCTGGCCTACGCCGCCGCGTTCGGGATGTCGGCGGCCCGGTTCGCCGTTGTCCTGCTGCTCGCGCTGTACCTGCAGGCGGCCCGGGGCGAGAGCGCCAGCGCCGCTGGTCTGCACGTCGTGCCCGTGGCCCTGGGCATGCTCGTGGCCGCTCCGCTGGCCGGTCGGCTCAACCGCACCCTGTCCGCCCGCGCGCTGTCCAGCACCGGACTGCTGCTGGCCACCGGTGGCCTGCTCGCCCTGGCCGCACTGCTGAGCCCGACGTCGTCGTACGCACCGATCGGGGTTGCACTGGCGGCGGTGGGGGTCGGCTCGGGGCTGTTCTTCCCACCCAACACCGACGCCCTCGTCGGGCTGGCCCCACCTGAGCGCAGGGGCGCCGCCAATGCCGTGCGCTCAGCCGTGCAGAACACGGGGTACGTCCTCGGCACGGCCCTGGCACTGGCGCTGGTCACCGGCCCGCTCGTCCCCCAGGAAAAGCGGGCCGCCTACGCCGGCACGCTGCACGCGCTCCCCGGCGACCGGTTGGCCTTGTTCACCGGGGCCTACCGGACGACGCTGGTCGTGCTCGCAGTGCTGACCGCGGCCGGGGCTGTGGCCTCGCTCCTGCGCACCGCGGGCCAGCGCACCGGAGCCCAGCCGGCTTTGGCAGAATCCGGTTCGACAACTTCGTCTCCCCGGAAGGCTCTCCTGTGAGTGACATCAGCTTCGACGGTCGCGTCGCGATCGTAACCGGCGCTGGCGGCGGTCTCGGTCGCACGTACGCGCTCGAACTCGCCTCGCGCGGCGCCCTGGTCGTCGTGAACGACCTCGGTGGCAGCGTCGACGGCACCGGCGGCGACGACAGCGCGGCCAAGAAGGTCGTCGATGAGATCAAGGGCAGGGGCGGAGACGCGGTCCCGAACTTCGACTCCGTGATGACCCCGGAGGGCGGCGCGAACATCGTCAAGACCGCCGTGGACGCCTTCGGCAAGGTCGACGTCGTCATCAACAACGCCGGGTTCCTGCGCGACAAGAGCTTCCTCAAGCTCGGCTGGGCGGACCTCGACGCCATCATCGACGTACACCTCAAGGCCGCCTTCTACGTCTCACAGCCGGCCTTCACGGTCATGAAGGACAACGGTTACGGCCGCTTCGTGTTCACGGCTTCCAACGCGACCTTCGGCAACTTCGGCCAGACGAACTACTCCGCGGCCAAGATGGGCCTGGTCGGCCTGTCGAACACCCTCGCCGTCGAGGGCGCGCGCGCCGGGATCCTGTCCAACGTGATCATGCCCGTCGCCAAGACCCGCATGACCGAGGAGCTGCTCGGCGACTTCGCGAACTACCTCGCGCCCGAGCTCGTCACGCCGATGGTGGCCTACCTGGCCAGCGAGGCCTGCACGAGCACCCACGGTGCCTACTCCGCCGCAGGCGGCCGGTACGCCCGCGTGTTCTGGGGCCTGGGCCAGGGCTGGTACGCCGGACAGGGCGCCGCCCCGACCGCAGAGGACATCTCCTCGCACCTCGGCGAGATCGAGGACCAGGCCGGCTATCTCGTACCGGGCTCGACCACGGACGAGATCGTCGCGCTCGCCGAGAGGTTCAAGAGCTAGTCACGGCGGTCCGAGCAGGCGGTCCAGGAAGCGCCCGATGCCGGGCGACGGGCCGAGCAGGTCCTTCATGGCCGGTACGGCGGGAGCGGGGCCGCTCATCCCGTCGGCGTGATCGGCCTGCTCGGGCGGACCGGATCGCTCGGCACGGGCCGAGCGGCGCGGCAACGTGAAGCCCGACAGGAAGTGCCGCGGTTCACGGGCCTGCTCGCTCGGGGACAGTTCCTCCGGGATCGGCGGGGCGCTGTCGAGGTCGATGACCAGGTCCCGCTCGGCCAGCACCTCGGCGGGTGTCGGGGCGACCCGGGACGGGGCCGTCGCGCCCAGCTGCCCGAGCGCGTCGGCCTGCGCCTCGTCCAGCCCGAGACCACCGGCGACCAGGCGGGCCGTCGGGCACGGGGCCGCGAGACCACAGCCCGCGCACCGCCCGTCGGCCCCGTCCCGGTGCAGCGCCGCGACCGCCTGCGGCACGCCGCTCGCCGCAGCGAGCTGCGCGCGGGCCTGCGCCAGCGCGAGGTCCGCCGCCTGCTCGGCCAGACCAGCCCGGCTCTGGGCCCGCTCGACCGCCTCCCGGGCCTGCGCCAAGGTGTCGGCGAGCAGCGCGTCGTACACGGGAGCGTCGCTCACGCTGACAGCCAAGCAGATCCGAGCTGCTCGACGGCGAGGACGGTCAGCACCGCCGTACCCGTCTCGTCCGAGGCCGGCAGGTCGACCTCGGCCCGGATGCCCCAGTCGCGGTCCCCGGCTGGGTCGTCGAGCACCTGACGCACCTCCCACCGGTCCCGATGGGTGGTGATCTGCAGCAGCGCCGGACCGCGGGCGTCCGGGCCGGTCTGGATCGCCGCGTGCTCGGCGAAGTAGCCCTCGAGCGAACCGGCCCAGTCGATGCCGGGGTCGAGCTCGGCGAGCGCATCCCACCTGCGAAGGCCGGCCAGCTCGACCCGGCGGAACATCGCGTTGCGTACCAGCACCCGGAAGGCGCGGGTGTTGCGGGTCAGCGCCGGGGGCGGCTGCGCGGCCACCGCAACGCCCGCTCCACTGGTCAGCTCGGCCCACTCGTCCAGCAGGCTCGAGTCGACCTGTCGCACGAGCTCGCCGAGCCAGCTCGTGATGTCCTCGAGCTCCTCGGTCCGCGCCTGCTCAGGCACGCTGCGCCGCAGGGCCTTATAGGCGTCGGCCAGGTAGCGCAGCACCAGCCCCTCGGAGCGCGCGAGCCCGTACACCCCGACGTACTCGTTGAAGGTCATGGCCTGCTCCCACAGGTCGCGGGCGACCGCCTTGGGCCGCAGCTCGTAGTCGGTCACCCACGGGTGGCCGCGGCTGTAGAGCTCATACGCCGCGGTGAGCAGATCCTCGAGCGGCCGGGGGTAGGTGACCTCCTCGAGCAGCGTCATCCGCTCCTCGTACTCGATCCCGTCCGCCTTCATCTGCTGCACGGCCTCGCCGCGTGCCTTCCGGCGCTGCGCCGACAGCACCTGCCGCGGGTCGTCCAGAGTCGCTTCCAGGACCGACAGGACGTCCAGTGCGTACGTCGGGGAGTCGCGGTCCAGCAGCTCCAGGGCCGCCAGGGCGAACGTCGACAGCGGCTGGTCCAGCGCGAAGTCGGCCTGCAGCTCGACCGTGAGGCGCACCGTGCGGCCCTCCGCGTCCGGAGTCGTCACCCGCTCGACGACTCCCCCGGCCACCAGCGCCTTGTACGACGAGATCGCCTGCCGCACGTGCCGCCGTCGGGCCGGGGGGCTCTCGTGGTTGTCGAGCAGCAGGTGCCGGGCGTGCGCGAAGGCATCGCCTGGCCGCGCGATCAGGTTGAGCAGCATCGCCGAGCTGACCCGAAAGCTCGAGGTCAGCGTCTCGGGCTCGGCGGCGACCAGTCGCGCGAAGGTCTTCTCGTCCCAGGACACGAACCCCTCGGGCGCGGTCTTCCGGCGTACCGA
>JAABUT010002027.1_pt1 | contig 20818 bp, 16 predicted proteins | sample 5559281 | NCBI WGS metagenome assembly JAABUT01 (sample SAMN10711880, study PRJNA513359) | rock metagenome | isolation source: Antarctica rocks | place: Antarctica: Victoria Land, Ricker Hills nord | collected 2016-01-04
AGAACTTCCAGTCATTGACGCAGCGACTGCAGCAGCTTCCGCAGTGCGGTGACCTGTTCCGCTTGCTTTGGCCAGAGCTGGGCGAGGGTGATGTTCCCCAGACGCTTCCGGTCTTCATCACCGACGGTGGCCGCGACAGTATTTACGCGTCGATGAATGCCCAAGGTTTGGGGATGGTTAGTCTCTATCACACGCTCATCGAGGAAGTCCGCGCCTCGCACCCTCGCCTGGAGACGCTCTCGCGACACATCATTAATTTCCCTGTTCACCAAGATGTCCGAGAAGAGGACGTGGAACGCTTGGCAAAAGTGTTTGGGGCCAGCGTGCAGCAGCGATGACCCCAAACAAGGTTCGTGTTCTCACAGGGCGTGGTGCTGACCGGGCGTACTGGCTTGCCGCCTGGCAGGCATGCGGCAGGGAACCCTTTGCACATCCGGATTACGTCGCGCTCTTTGCCGCAGAGGGCGACGACGTTCGATGTGTAACGCTGGATTCCGCTGCGGGCCTCGCAATCCTGCCGCTCATCCTGCGGTCCATCGGAAAGCTGGCGTGGAGTGATGCGACGATGCTTGTTGACGCTACCTCTCCCTACGGCTACGGCGGGCCGTACACATCGAGCGAGGTCGACCTCGCTGACCTGTGGTCGGGCGTTGCGAAGTGGATGGCCGGGAGCGGTGTCGTAACCTCCTTCGTCAGGATGGCTCTTGACGCTGTGACACCGGAGCAGCCGCAGTCCTGCTCGAACGTGGCGTCTGATGCGGTGAATATCGTTGTGGATCTGCGGCGGCCTGAAGACGATCAATGGCGCCATTATGAGCATAAGGTCCGTAAGAACGTGAACAAAGCGAAGCGCGCAGGTTTGCGTGTAGAGGTGCGGGCGTCATTTACCGATCTGGACGAATTCGCCGCCTTGTACAGCGCAACGATGGACCGACGTAGCGCATCGGATTGGTACTACTTCGACCGGAGTTTCTTCGCTGCTTTAACTACGTCGCTGCGCGGATCCTACGTTGCGGCTGAGGTTCGTGATGAGCACGGACACCTGGTGTCTGCGGAGCTGGTCCTGGAAAGCGACCGGTATCTGTACTCGTTTCTCGGCGGCACGCTGAGAGAGGCATTTCCGTACGCACCCAACGATCTGCTGAAGCATGCGGTCATCAACTACGGGCGCACGAGCGGGCGAAAAGGGTATGTACTCGGCGGTGGGTACACATCGGATGACGGGATTCTCCGTTACAAGAGGTCGTTCGATCCGACCGGATCTGTGCCTTTCTCGCGGATGGAGCTAGTGGCTGATGGCGCGGCTTACCGATGTCTCATTGATCGACGGCTGGCCTTCGAACGCGACGTCCAGCCGGATGCAGAACTTCCGGCAGGCTTCTTCCCCCGGTACCGCGCGCCGGTGATCAGCACCGCGAAGGGCACAAGCCAGTGACGTCCAGCCGAGCAACCTCAGAAGGAGGCATGGTCATGCCCGAAGATGTAATGGGTGGCGCCACGGTCACGATTACCGGCGGTACCGGATCCTTCGGCTCGACGATGGTGGGGCACTTGCTCACCCGGGACGTGAGTACCGTCCACATCCTCTCCCGGGACGAGGCGAAACAAGACGACATGCGCACCCGGTTCTCGGACCCGCGTCTGAAGTTCTTCCTCGGTGACGTCCGCGACGCCGACAGCGTGGCCGGCGCGATGGTGAATACCGACTTCGTCTTCCACGCCGCCGCTCTCAAGCAGGTTCCTTCCTGCGAATTTTTCCCTCAGCAGGCAGTGAAGACCAACGTCCTGGGGAGCCACAACGTCGTGGAGGCAGCCGCTGCTGCCGGGGTACGGTCGGTGGTGTTTCTCAGCACCGACAAGGCGGTGTACCCGGTCAACGCCATGGGGATGTCGAAGGCGTTGATGGAGAAGACTGCGCAGGCCTTTGCCCGCAGCCACCCAAAGTCTGGGACCACCGTGTCGGTCACCCGCTACGGCAACGTCATGTACTCCCGGGGGTCGGTGATCCCGCTGTTCGTCAAGCAGATCCAGTCCGGTCAGCCGCTCACGCTGACCGAGCCGACCATGACGCGGTTCCTGATGTCGCTGCAGGAGTCGGTCGACCTGGTCGAGTACGCCTTCACCAATGCGGAGCCTGGCGACCTCTTCGTGCGCAAGGCGCCGGCGTGCACGGTGGAGGTACTGGCGCGGGCCACGGCCAGCCTGCTGGGAGTCGAGGCACCCGAGTTGAAGTTAATCGGCACGCGGCACGGGGAGAAGCTGCACGAGACGCTGTTGTCCCGTGAAGAGATGGTGAAGGCGACCGACCATGGTGACTACTTTCGTGTCCCGCTGGATGCCCGTTCGCTCCAATACGAACTGTACTATGAGGAGGGCGAGCGAGAGGTCGTCGAGCACGACGACTACACCTCCGAGAACACCGATCGGATGGACCTCGACCAGACAAGGACGCTGCTCCTGAAGCTGCCAGAGGTCCAGCATCTTGTGGGTGCCGTCCAGTGAGAGTGGTTCTGACCGGCTCCGCCGGGTTCCTCGGCTGGCACACCCGGGCCCGGTTGCAAGCGCTCACCGATCACGATGTCAGCGCTGCGACTCGTGCGGAGTGGCCGGACCTCGCAAGCCATGTCGCGGGTGCGGACGCCATCATCCACGTGGCCGGGGTGAACCGCGCAACCGATTCCGAAGTCGAGCAAGGCAACATCGATCTGGCCAGAGACGTCGCCGCTGCGGTCCGTGCATGCGGTTCCGCCCCTCGCATCGTCTACGCCAATTCTATCCAGTCCGGCAACGACAGCCCGTATGGGCTCGGCAAGGGTCAAGCGTCCGACCTGCTGGCGGCCGCGGCACGTGAGGCGGGGTCCGCCTATGTGGATGTGCGCTTGCCGAACCTCTTCGGCGAACATGGACGACCGCGGTACAACTCGTTCGTCGCGACCTTCGTCCACGCGGTGATAAGGCGCGAGACGCCGCAGATCACCAACCGATGCGTAGCATTGCTGCACGTGCAGGGAGCAGCACAGGCGCTCGTTGACGGCCTGACCACATCGAAGAGCAGACTTGATCCAGCGGGGACGCCGACCACCGTGCAAACGGTCTTCGACACCGTGCAGCGATTCAACGACCTCTACGACACGGGTGATGTGCCCCCACTGCTCACCGATCTAGATCTCGACCTCTTCAACACGCTACGGGCTGCGCGGTTTCCGGAGCACTATCCCCTGGCGCTATCTCCCCGGACCGACAGCCGCGGCAGCCTGGTCGAGGTGGTCCGCGCCCACGGCGGTCAGGGCCAGACATTCGTTTCAACGACCAAACCGGGCATCACCCGTGGCGAGCACTATCACCTACGGAAGGTCGAACGGTTCGTCGTGCTGAGCGGCCATGCCCGTATCTCCTTGCGAAAGCTGTTTACCGACGAAGTGGTCTCCTTCGACGTCACTGGAGCCGCGCCAGCAATCATCGACATGCCCACGATGTGGGTGCACAACATCACCAACACGGGCGCGAGCGAGCTGACCACCTTGTTCTGGACCCACGAACTGTTCGACCCTGCGTCGCCTGATACCTTCTCGCAGGCCGTCCAGATAGACGAGACAGTCGCGCAATGCTGAAGGTCATGACCATCGTGGGCACGCGCCCCGAACTGATTCGGCTCTCGCGGGTCATCGCACGACTAGATTCGACGGTTAACCACGTTCTGGTGCATACCGGACAGAACTACGACTACGCGCTCAACGAGGTCTTCTTCCGGGACCTGGACATCCGCAAGCCGGACCACCTGTTGGGAGTAGATACGTCATCTCTTGGCCGTGTCCTCGGTGAGACGCTGATCCGCACAGAAGAAGTGCTGGTCACCGAGAAACCGGATGCCGTTCTCGTGCTGGGTGATACCAACAGCTCCATAGCGGCGGTGATGGCCAAGCGGATGCGAATCCCCGTATACCACATGGAGGCAGGAAACCGCTGCTTCGACGAGAACGTTCCGGAAGAGACCAACAGGCGGTTGGTCGACCACGTCGCGGACTTCAACCTCGTCTACACGGAGCATGCCCGCCGCAACTTGCTGGCCGAGGGGCTGCACCCTCGCCGTATCCTGCTCACGGGCTCGCCCATGCGCGAGGTGCTCGACGCCTACCGCCCACAGATCGAGGCCTCGGATGTCTTGACGAGGTTGGGGCTGACCGAGAGTGAATACTTCCTGGTGAGCGCGCACCGTGAGGAAAATGTTGACTCACCGGAGCGGCTACGGATGCTGTTAGAGTGCCTGGTTGTGGTCCGGGAGCAGTGGAACCTCCCGATATACGTCTCGACCCACCCGCGCACTCGCAAGCGACTCGAGGCATTGCCTGACTGGCTCCAACCAGACGGAATCGTCTTCCACGAGCCCTTCGGGTTCCATGACTTCAATCGGTTGCAGCTCGGCGCTGCATGCGTGCTGTCGGACTCGGGTACCATCGCTGAGGAGTCGACAATTTTAGGATTTCCCGCCATTAGCTTGCGAGATTCGATCGAGCGCCCGGAGGCCCTCGACACCGGCGGAATCGTCATGACCGGCTTGGATGCCCACGACGTAGCCGAAGCCGTCCGTGTGGCTATGCTCGCGAGGCTTGTGCACGGCGTCAGCGAGGTCACCCCAAACGATTACCTTATTGAGAACACCTCTTCGCGTGCAGTCAACTTTATCTTGTCGACCGCACGACGTCACAAGACATGGGCAGGTCTTAGATGACCACCTCCAATCGCGCCGCGCTAATTCGAAGGCGCGCACGATTTTCGGCTCACCAGGCCTTTCCCCCTGGCTATTGAGTGGAGGTAGACGACCATCTCCTGGATGCCGGTATGACGCGTTACCGATGGATTTGTGCGCGCTAAACTCAGGTGTCTTTTCTTTCCTCTACTTCGTCGGACGCAATGTGGGCCGACCTGGCAGCCAAGCAGTCAACTGGCCCGTCCAATCGAGCTGAAGGAAAACCATTGTCCTCTGACCTAACTTCCGTCGTCGTCCATTATGGTCCGTCCGACCCGACAGTGCGCGTGGCAAACTCTGCCCTAACGTATTCAGCATCCGTTGTGGTTGTTGCGAACGATCGGTCACCGCGTCCTGAGGAACTGGATTCGCGCGTCGACTGGCTGGTCCCTCCCAGAAATCTCGGCTTCGGTGATGGCTTTACTTGGGGTGCGAGGCACCGGCCTGCGGAGATTCTTCTCGCGCTCAACAACGACGTCATACTTGGCGACGACACCGTGCAGGTCTGCATGCAAGCATTTTCGGACGGTACGATGGGCGTGGTCGGTCCTGTCCTCCACTACGAAGACGGTAGCCTGCAGTCTGGCGCTGGTGGACTGTCTCCGGTGATTTGTGCGTCGCGCCCAAAAAATGACCCAGGTATAGCAGGTTCCGACTGCGTCTGGGTGACCGGTGCCCTGATGTTCGTACGCGCGTCAACCCTGTCTAGCGTCAGCATGGACGGGTCTTACTTCCTGGGCCGTGAAGACGCCGACTTTTGTATACGGGCGCGGGAGCAGGGTTGGCGCGTACGCTGCGTCGGTTCTGCGCCAGCAACACATTTCGGCTCTCGGGTTATCAGCGGGCCGCGGTGGAGTTATTATGCGACAAGAAACCATGTCTGGTTTGTTCGCTCTCGATTCGGTCGCACTCGAGCGATTGCAGCATGGATATGGCAAGTCGGTCTTCTACCGAGGGTTATCTGTGCCGATCTAGTAAAGCGTCGTGACATAACCTCCAGCCGACTGATGATCCTAGGGCTCCGCCACTCGCTCCGGCCGAAACCTACTGCCGCGGAAGGTCCATGGAAGGGCGAACCGATGCCGGCCGCGGTTATGAAATGGTAAATTGAATCGCATCTTGTGGTGACTCAGTTGGGTTTGAGAGGTTGGTGCGACTGGAGGTGTCGGCGTATCGGAGAATGATCAGAACCTGTGGATGATGTGCGTCGGGGAGGACCCAAGGACACCGGCATCTCGACACTGCCTTCGGCCCGGGCCGAGAACAAGGCACAATAGCCACACACAACCGTGGCCTACGTTTCAAAGAGAAGAACCGGACTACATTTCGGCGAGCGTCGACAACGACCCGTAGCAACGGGTCGGGCAGGCTTCTGATCAAGCCATCACCGTGAACGACCGGGGCGACGTCGCCCACCACGCGGTACGGAGAACATCCCGGGAAAGGCACCCTCGCAGCCCAAGCGATTCAAGAGTTACACACCACGATCACCGCTTCGATCAGAGCAGACGCGGACCACCCGGCATAACGACAACCTCGGCATAAGATGCTCTGCATACGCAGCGGGGCACCGCCGAGTACATCGTCTCCCACCCGGGCGCACTACATCTTCACCGTAAAGATAACCAGCGGAACCGCGGGAAAATGCTGCAAGCCCCGCCCTGGAAACAGGTTCCGGTGCTGACCGCGACCAGCGACTAGCCGGTCACGGATGCGTAGAGACCCGGATCCTCAAAGCCACCGAGGTTGCGTGGGGCATCGGGTGCCCGCACCCCGTGCAGGTCCCGCAACTCACCCGCAAGACCCGGCGCTGCCGCGGCGGGGTTTGCACCACCGAGATCGTCTACGCGATCACCTCCTGTCGCCCACCGACGCCAAACCGGACGAGCTTGCGTCCTGGCTGCGCAGGCACAACCCGTCGGCAATTGCTCCATAGCGATGGCGCATACTGGTTCGATGCCAACAACGACAAAGCGTCTAGTGAAGCTGGTTCGGGATCCGGGGCGCGTTCCGGGAGCAGTGCTGCGGCGTGCTCTACCTCGCTCGCAACGGTTCGGCTATCCCTGGTTCCAGCTTCCGGACGGTTCGGTGACCTTCCGTGAACGGGGCTTCGTGGCAGCCACGTCCCCGGCAATGTTGCTCGCAAGGCATAACTATGAGACACGAAGAATCGCGAATGCGCTGGACGGCAAACGCGCCGAGCGAAGTCTCGAAGTCGGATGTGGCTTTGGTCGGCTGTCTCTGACGATAGCCGAGCATTCTGATGCGCACACGGCCATCGACATTAATAGGGACGCGCTAGATCTCGCTCAAGCATGCTATCCAAAAATTGACTTTCAGTACGGAAGTGCCGAGTCTATTCCATTTCAAGACGCGACGTTTGACTTATTAGTGACATGGACAGTGTTGCAACATATTCGCCCAGAACGAATCCACCGAGCGTGCTCCGAAGTCGTCCGCGTACTCACTCCAGGCGCAACTGTCCTCCTCTGCGAGGAAGCTGCGCGACCAAATGAGCCGGGCAGCCATGCGTGGCACCGGACGGTTCACGACTACGAGCGGCTCTTTTCACCCCTAACGCTGGTGACGCACGGAACCATCGTTGAGATCGAGTCAATACCTGGCCTGGAGTCGCCGGGGGAGATCATGGTCTTCCGGGGTTAAAGGCTAGCCTAGGTCAGCTGACGTCGGGAAGCGGTGACAGTTGGACGACGGCTACTGTGGCCTCGCGCGAGTGCTGCATTAGAGGGGAGGAGATTATGGTCGTGACCGATATTGAGACCGCACGTATTGACAACGGGCCATATCGCGCGAAATCAATGCTCATATTGGCCTTCGCGTGCCTTTTGGGCGCCACCATGTGGATTACGGTGATGCTGCCCGAGTGGAGCGGTTGGACCCCGCCACTGCTCGCAATCGTGCCAGGGTTCCTGACCGTCGTGGTAATGCGGTCCTCTATTATCTCGGCTGCATACCTTGTCCAGGTTAGTGTCTATTTCGGTATAGCAACACTAATTCTCGGGTCGGACTGGCACCCACGCCTCGTATCGGCAGTATTGGCGTGGTCGCTCGCTATAGCAGCGGGGACACTAATAGGCGGTCTGTCCCCGCAGCGTACCTTGCCTGTGTCGAAGCCTTGGCCGGTACCGCGATGGCCTCATTACGCGCTTTGCAGCGGGCTGATCGGCGTGGACGCCTTCCTTACGCTGTCGTCTAGGTCTGGCTACGCGGCTCAGCTGGTCAATGGCATCTCGACTCCCACAGGAATTCTGGGCACTTTGTCCGCCGCGGCGCCGATTGTGACGCTGGCGCTTCTGCTTAACAGCATCGGCTCCGATCGACGCTCACGTGGGGCGATGGTACTTGCGGGGGCACAGTTGATCGTGCTGGCGCTCTCCGGTTTCCGTGGTGCAGGAGTAGTCTTCATAATCTCGATTTTCGTGGGGGCTGCACTAACGCTGCCCCGAGGGTCCGCCTGGCGGCGTAGTTCACGACTTATGATTGCATTCCCCGTTCTCATGATCGCCATTGTATTTACCTTCATCATCGGGGCGAATGTAAAGAATTCGGCGGCGAATGAGGTGGGTGTTTCGTCTTCAGGAACTCAGTTATTCACTCTGGACAATGCGCTGAAGAACACGTCGACGAGACTTCAGCTTGATTCGTCTCTCGATACGGCCATCAAGTACCGCGGTAGCGCGGCGGCGAAAGAGGCCGTATCATGGGAGAAGCAACTAGGGGCGGTCGTTCCGAGATTTCTCTGGCCAGAAAAGCCTATAGTAGACTACGGTCAGCGCGTGTCGGTCGCAATATATGGTATGATCTATGGGCAGTCAAGTTCAACCGTCACGACGATTGGGGATGCGTTGTTGAACTTTGGCTCCGTTGGGCTCGCTTTAATAGGATTATTAGTAGGGTTTTCAGTATCGCGGGTCGAGGCGCGAATGCAGCGCGGGCTGGGGAGCTTATCCGTAGTACTGGTCGCGGTTTTTGTCTATTCTGCCATCGGTCAGGAAGATCCGATCATATTGATTCTTGTCGGCATTCTCAGGAATGGATTGGTGGCTGGCGGGCTGTGGGTAGCTGCGACACTCACCTATAGTTTTGTAAGGCAAGTCCCCATGCTCATCGACGCGAAGCCTGGGGTTGAAGACTCCCGCCCGTACGGTCAGGAAGACAAGGGCGCGTGACAAAATTACAACTTGTGCGACGGTGGAAAGCCTCTTCGTTGTTCGCTGTTGGTGGCGGCAATGTTGCGGTGCTATTGCTGGGAGTGGTGTCAGGTGCAATCGCTTCCCGTGTACTGGGGCCAGCCCTGCGCGGAGAGTTAGTCGTCGTCCAGACGTGGGCGGGAACGGCAGCGGTTCTTCTGACCTTGGGGGTCACTCAGGCTGTTGTTACTTACACTGGGCCCGACCATGAGTTGCCACGCCCTCTGCTCCTTCAATCTGCAGTCGCGTTCACAGTGGGCTGCGGAATATTTGGAGTATTGGCGGCATCTCGCACCCAGAATTGGATGAATTTGGTTGGAATTTTCGGTGGCGCAGCATTGACCGCCGGAATTCTTATAAGCTCCAACTCGGCCGGACTTGCCCAGCGCCATGGGAGGATGACCACCGAATTTCAGCGCGTCCGCCTAGTTCCACAAGCGTTTGGTTTAGTTGCCGCCGCCTGTCTCTGGCTTGCCGGAATTCGTGCGACAAACACGTGGCTAATTGCACTCGGATTGGCGACTTTGCTACCGGCATGCGTAATGATGCTTTCGCTCTTAGGCGGGCAGCAGGCGCTGAAGATGACGCACGGATGGTTGCCTCCCCGCCTCCTCGTGCGGGGAGCATCGAGCGCCTTTCTCCTTGTCGTCGGCTCAAGTATTATTTATCGAATTGATGGTTTATTCGTTGCATCGTGGTTGCCAAGCGAAAAGGTAGCTCTATACGCGGTAGCGGTTGCAGCAGCAGGGGCCTGCGCAACTTTGGGGCAAGCTGTCGGCATGCTCGTTTTCAGCCAGCTACGTGGAGTAACCGAGCAAAAGCAACAGAGGGCAGTGATTCGTCGCGGCACAGCGCGTGCAGTTGTGGCCACGACCGCTGTGGCAATTCCGCTGATCGTGATCGCTCCCCGCGCCATTCAATTCGTTTATGGAACGGCATTTGTCCCTGCCACGGGGGCCACCCGGCTGCTTGTGCTAGCGTCGATTCCGCTCGCTGCCGACTACCTCCTGGTTCACGCGCTGCTGATTACGGGAGCGGGGCGACGGGTGTTCCAAATCCAGATCATCGCCGGACTGCTCACCGTAAGCTTGCTCGTTGCGGCCCTCCCAACCGGCCAAATATCGCTCGTAGCGCTGGTGTCGGTCGGTGTGTACTTAATCTCTGCGGTACTTCTCTTCTCCGCCGCCATGCACAGCACGGTGACGCCGCAATCAGGAATGGAGTCTCGGTGACGGTGGCAACTCAGGCACGTCTCAAATCTCAGGTTGTTCAGGCGGATAATGGTGGCGCTAAGACGCGGTCCGATAGATTTGGCCTGAGTCTTAGTGAGGCGTCGCAATTCGAGGTCTTTCCGCATATTTCATGCGAGAAGAATGACGAGTGCACGGGGAAATTTAGTCATAGTAGACTAGCTTTTTGGTACTTTTTGGGAATTGCAACACGCGATCGCCTGGGACTTTAAGAGAGGCATACTGTTGTGAACAACGAATTGATCTATAAGAACAATGGTAACACTGCACTCTTAGCGATGCTACCGACTGTGCCTGGTCGCGTCCTCGATGTTGGGTGCGGCGCTGGGGACAATGCAGCGATGTTAACCGATCGCGGTTGGCGGGTCACTGGGGTAACGATTGACCCCCGCGAGCGGGAGGCCGCGCTCCCGTTTTGCGACGATATTCACCTGGGTGATCTAGAAGATGGTTTGCCGGATGCCGTTACGGGATCGTTTGATGTTGTTCTCATGTCACACGTGCTCGAACATCTAGCCCGGCCGACCCGGTTACTCGCTAACGTCCGTGCGCGGCTCGCCGTGGGTGGGGTGATAGCTGTCGCACTCCCGAACGTACTGAACTATAGGCAGCGCTTGCGATTCCTAATGGGAGACTTTGCATACACGGACACTGGGATCCTTGACCGCACCCATCTACGTTTTTATACCTACTCCACGGCGAGGAGCCTGATCGAGGAGCACGAGTTTGAGGTCGTTAATGCGATACCCGATGGTTCGTTTCCATTGTGGAGGCTGCGACCTTTGATCCCTGAGGATAAGTTGAAGAGGATTAATAGGTGGGCTTGCCGGCGCAGGCCTGATTTTTTCGCTTCTCAGAGTCTTTTCATCGCGAGGGGTACTGGCCGGGGCCCTAGCGAACCCGCACCGCAGGCGGACCCCAGGTGACAGGGCCTCGGCAAGATCGTATTTCAGTTTGTCAGCAGTAGTGTGATCGGACGGTGTGGGTCGCGGCTGTGATGTCGTAGGGCGGCGGCGATGCTGGTCTGTCCGCTGAGGCGCAGGAGACTGATGGCGGTGTTTCGCAGGGTGGCCATGACCTGTGGTCCGGCGTGGGTGCGGACTTGGGATCGGTCTTCGTCGAAGGTGACGTCGCGGACCCAGTGGATTCGGTTCTCGATGCCCCAGTGCCCGCGCAGCCAGCCCGCGACCTGTTGCGGGTGGGCGTCGTTGGCCGACAGCGAGGTCACGGCGTAGACGATCTCGGTGTGCAACCGGGCGCCGGGGCGGCGGCGGGTCTTGCGCGTCAGTTGTAGGACTTGCACCGCGTGCGGGAACCCGATACCGACCGCGATCTCGGCTGCCTTCAGTGACCGGGTGGCGGTGCGGCCGTGGCCACGTTCGCGGTCGGTGGCCAGGACCGGGACCTGCTTCCACGGCAGCGCTTTGAGCTGATTGCGGAGGTTGCGCTGGTTGTTCTTGACGGTGAGCATGTAATGCGCCCCGCGGGTCACGATGTAGTCCGCGGTGCCCCGCTGGGTGTGCAAAGCACCCGCCGTGATCACCGCCCCGGTGATGTCCACGGTGTCCAGAAGCTTTGACAGCACCGGGATTTCGTTGGTCTTCGCCCCCACCGGAAGCTGGCCGAGCACCGTCCCGGACTGCTGACACAACGCCGACAGCAGATGCGTTAAGTTCCCGGCGCCGTCGCGGGCACCGCGCACGGACTTGCCATCTAACGCGATGGCCCGGCGACCGTCGAGCATGCTGGTCTGCCACCACATCCACCCGCCGATCAGGGTATCCAGACTGCTGGAGTCCAGGCGCTGCAAGGGAGCGGCGGATCCTGGACTCACACGGCACCACCCCACCGAGACCGAACGCCGTGAGCTCGCCGGGACCGGCGTCGGCGGCCCACTCGGCGATGCCCACAAACGACTGGGCGACCGCCAGCGTCGCGGCCAACGCCACGGCAAGGACCCCGGTGATGCAGTGGCGCACCCCGCGACGTTTCCGCGGATCCGTCACCTTCGCCAGGCACTGCAACAACCCCGGCGGTACGGCAGGAACCGCCGCCAACTCGCCGACCCACAGGGTCACTGTCATCAACAAGCACAGCCGTCGGGGAAGATGACAACGCGGGCATGGCAGGCCTCCGGTGGCGAGGATTGAGTAGAGACCTGAATCATCACCGGAACCACCATGCCCGCCCCGAATTTCCTGCCCCTACCGCGTGTCACACACCCCAAACCCCCAGTTCACACCGACCGACTCCCGACTTTGCCGGGGCCCTGCCCCAGGTGATGGCCACCCTGCGCAACACCGCGATCAGCGTCCTGCCGCTCCGGGGCCCTCCGGCTCGCGCCGCACTCCCACTGTGTCCGGTGCCCTGCGGCCTGGGGGCGGAGTATGTGAGGATGGGTGGCAAGCTCGACAGCTTGTCGAGGCGGCAGCAACTTGTGGTGGGACGTGGATGACTAAAAATTCGGATGCTGACGGCCGGGGTCCGTTCCGGGTTGTTGCGACATCTGCGGTGTTTATGCCGGGGTACCGCGGTGGTGGCCCGATCAGGTCCGTCGCACATATTGTGGATACTCTCCCCGAGGATATCGATCTTCGGTTGTTGACCAGTGACCGTGACCTTGGTGAGTTTTCGCCGTACCCAGGCCTCTCCGGACGGTGGGTAACACGCGGACGATCGCGGATTTTCTACCTCAATGTTCGTAGTATTAGTCAATGGTGGCAAGTTTTGCGTGACCTGAGGTCAGAATCTATCGACCTCCTTTACGTCAATAGTCTTTGGCAACCGATCTTTACTCTATTGCCAGTAGCGGCACTTCGGCTCGGCATCCTGCGGTCGGCTGCTGTGCTCATCGCACCCCGCGGAGAACTTGCGCCGGGTGCGTTGACGCTGAAGGGCCGAAAGAAACATGCGTTCCTTCGAATCTTGCGGCCGCTGTTGCGAAGCCTTAACGTCAATTGGCACGCTTCAACAGATCTTGAGGGAAATCATATCCTTCGGTATTTTCCTGAGGCTAACGTCTACGTAAATTCTAACCAGAGCTCGCTACCTCTTGAGCCGCTGGAACCGGCAAATCCCAGCGCGATGCGCACGAGGATCGTCTTCATTGGCCGGGTTTCGCCCAAAAAGAATTTGCGCCTGATTATTGAATCGCTGAACGAGGTGAGAAGCGGCATCACGCTCGACATTTATGGTCCACTGGAGGATAAACTGTATTGGAAAGATTGTTTACGGAGAATTGCAAACCTTCCTCCAAATATTTGCGTATCATACCGTGGCGAGCTCGTACACTCGGATGTGCGTAAAACATTTGCGACTTACGATGCCTTCGCGTTTCCGACACTGGGTGAAAATTTTGGTCATGTCATCGCGGAGAGCCTTTCGGCCTCCTGTCCTGTGATTTGCTCGGACCAGACGCCGTGGAGTGACGTGTTACGCGGAGGTGGTGGAATAGTGCTCGCGGGTCTCTCTCGTGAGTCGCTCACTCGCGCCCTCGCTGAGTTCGCTGCGTGTTCCCCAATGGAGCGTCAAAAGCGCCGGGTCGGGGCTGGGGATACGTACCGGACGTGGCGGTTGGCCACCGAGCGTCAATCGCACATATTCGACGCGGTGCGCGCTACGCACTCGTCTACCTAGTAAGAAGAACGGAAATGTATGTGTGGGATCGCAGGGATATTTGGCGAGGGTGCCCAAAGATATCAAGGAACAGTCGAAGAGATGCTACATCTCATGCATTCGCGTGGCCCGGATGCAGAGTCGACGTCGTCCGACGAATGGTACATCTTGGGGCACAATAGACTCGCCATCAACGACCTGACAGCGGAGGGGGGGCAACCATTTACGTCATCAGTTGGATCGACGCGCTGCATATACAACGGTGAAATTTATAACCATCGCGAATTGCGTACCAGTTTTCGAATATTTCCGCGATCGCGCTGCGATGGCGCGATACTGCCAGATTTGCTCGGTAGACGAGGGTACGCTGCTCTCGGGTATCTGCGAGGGATGTTCGCTATGGCCTGGGTCGACCTCGAATCCCGTTCGATGACGCTCGCGACGGACCCGTTTGGCATGAAGCCGTGCTACTGGATGCGTTACGAGGGCAACGTAATGTTTGCCAGCGAAGCGGGTGCACTTGCACGCGTAGCGGATAGCCGCGAGCTATCGTTGTCAGCAATTGCTTCGTTTCTCCTAACGGGATGCGTGCCGGCGCAAAGCTCGCCGTATGCCGCTATCACGAGAATGGAACCCGGTACGTGGACACGGTTCGAGATGGGGGGCACTACGACGTCAGGTCGAATACATCCGGTCTTGGGACCTGTGTCGAAGGTCAGCGCCGGTGCCCTCGTCGAGAGTTTCCAAGAGTCAGTCGCTGCTCACTTGCTCGCTGACGTTCCAGTCGGCCTCCTCCTATCAGATGGTGTCGATTCCACCGCGATAGCGTATTCCGCTGCCCAAACTGGGCGTACGCCACATTGCATAACTGTTGATCTAGGCGGGGCTGGCCGGAGTGAGGCGCCAGCGGCAGCGGAAGTCGCACGAGAACTTCATACCGACCACACCATCGTCCGTGTTGATCCGTCGCCAGACGATCTCGATAATTTCTTCGCTGCGATGGACCGCCCAAGCATCGATGGACTAAATACCTATCTAGCATGCAAAGCTGTGGCTGCACAGGGCATCAGGGTGGTACTCAGCGGCGCAGGTGGGGACGAGCTGCTTGGTGGTGGGTACCGGCACCATGGCTTGGGTTGGGCTGCCTGGTTGAGTCCGCCGCCACTGGGCCATACAGGGGCATTGCTGCGGTCTCATACGAGATTGGCTGACCGCGTGCCGACGAGGGCGGTTTCCGGGCTTATGTCTGTGGGGTGGCCCACAGATGGCCAGTCGCTCGTCGCCTTCGCTCGTACGCTTCGCCACAGTCGAGCGATGACGGAGCGGCTAATCAGCCTCGACCCTGATGCACGTCACACAAACTCCACTGTAGGTAGCATCGGGAACGGCTCCCAGCGTAGCCGGATGATGCAGGCCGAAGCCGGGCAGTACCTTATGAGCCAGTTGTTGCCCGATTCCGATTCATTCGCGATGGCGCATAGCGTTGAACTCCGGGTACCCTTCGTTGACGTGCGCTTCGCGAACCACGCGTGGTCCGCAGGACGTTCGCGTCAACCAAAGCGCAAGTTCGCGCAGGCATTCGATCGACCGGCACTTGTTCGCGCTGCTGCGGCCAAGAAGCAGGGTTTCGGCGTTCCGATGGACAGTTGGATGCGCGAAGGGCCGTTGATGCGGTTCGTCCAAGTATGTGAGCACAAGGCATCTGCTATGTGCGACTTGCTTGGCGCCGATGAGGTGCAACGCACGGTGGCACGTTGGAAAAATGGAGGTGCACATTGGTCGACGGTATGGTGTCTCGCGAGCGCGGAGGCTTGGATGGACAACGCGGGGGCCTTCCGATAGGTGCGCAGCGGGGTGAACAACGCCGACGCGTTGCACTGGTCACGCAGGGCTATGAGAATGGCGGGGGAGTACCGACCGTGGCCCAGTGGCTGAAGGAAGGCCTAGAATACTCCGGTAAGTATGATGTGGATATTCACGACCTGGCCACCTCTAGGTCCGACTCCGCGAGCCGCCGGATAGCGGCACCGGGCACCTGGGCTCAGCGCAGCTTGCGAGGGTCCTATGATGCGAACAGCAACGTGCAGCACTGGGGCGCCAACGCTGTCGAGATCGAGATTGCTCGATACCGTCCGCGCGTCGAACTAACCGGGGTTCTGGCTGGGTACGACATCATCCAGGTAGTCGCCGGCACTTCAGCCCTGGGTGCGGCTGCGCTCTTGGCTAAACGACCGATCGTATTGCAGATAGCCACCCGTGCCGCATGGGAGCGGGAGTCGCAACTCGCTGCCGGCAGAGTGACCGCTCGCCTTTGGCGACGTTTTATGGCTTCGCGGACGGCCGCTGTCGAACTGGAGGGTCTGCGTGGTGCTTGCGCAGTTTTAGTCGAGAATCGGGACATGCTCGACTACGTGCAATCGACCGGGCAAACCCAAGTTATCCTCGCTCCCCCGGGCGTGGATACCAACCGATTCAAGCCACATCCGGACGGCTGGCAGAAACATGGCTACCTGCTCTCGGTTTGTCGCCTAAACGATGCGCGCAAGGGACTTGATCGACTAATCTGTGGGTACCGCTCTGCCTTGGAGGATTATGACGACCCCACCCCAAACCTTATATTGGCGGGTAGAGGACAGCTTCCATCCAGGCTCATAGCTTTGATCGACGATCTCGACCTCACTTCGCGAATCACGGTTTTGTCCGACGTACGGGCCGTCGAACTTCCCCAGCTATACCAAGGCGCATCGGCATACTTACAGGCCTCGCACGAGGAGGGGCTAGGTATCTCAGTCTTAGAGGCCATGGCCACAGGACTTCCAGTGGTGGCCACTGACACCGCGGGGAGCCGCGAGACCGTCGTCAATGGCGAGACGGGGTGGGTGGTGCCCCAGATTCCTACTCACCTCGTAGCCGCCGCGATAGCAAACTGCATCGCGGCAACGCTAGGCACTACCGGAGCATCGATGGGAGCGCTCGCAAGGCAACGCTGCACAGCGATGTACTCAGTAGAAGCTACATTGACGCACTTTATAGAGGAATATGACAAACTACTCGGCGCCACGCCACGCTGTCAGTCCTGGTGAGGATCACTTCATCGGGTGCACACGTGGTCAGTCGATTTTCGCCGTCTGAGGGTGGGGCTCAAAGGCTGCCAATTCCGCGGTAGGTCCACCCGTTTGCGCGCCAATTTTCGGGGTCTAGGCAGTTGCGTCCGTCGACGATGACCTTGTGCCGAACATGGCGGGCCAATTCTTTTGGCGACATCTGGCGGAACTCCTGCCATTCGGTGAGCACCAGCACGGCATCAGCCTGGGCGCACGCGTCCATCGCCGATGGCGCGTAGGTGAGCGTCGGGAACAGCTGGCGGGAGTTGTCCATGGCCTTCGGGTCGTACACGCTCACCGCCGCGCCTTGCAGCTGCATCTGTCCGGCCACGTTGAGCGCCGGCGAGTCCCGCACATCGTCGGAGTCGGGCTTGAATGCCGCACCGAGCACAGCGATCCGAGCGCCCAGCAGACTGCCCCCCACGGCGAGGCGGGTCAGCTCGACCATCGCCGGGCGTCGGCCCATGTTGAGGTTGTCCACCTCCCGCAGAAACGCCATGGTCTGCCCGAGACCGAGCTCGCCGGCGCGGGCCATGAACGCGCGGATGTCCTTGGGCAGGCAGCCGCCGCCGAACCCGATCCCGGCGTTAAGGAAACGGCGTCCGATGCGGGGGTCGTACCCGATGGCGTCGGCGAGCACGGTGACGTCTCCTCCGGCGGCTGTACACACGTCCGAAATGGCGTTGATGAAGGAGATCTTGGTGGCCAGAAACGCATTGGCGGCCACCTTGACCAGCTCGGCGGTGGCCAGGTTAGTGACCAAGAGCGGGACGTCCTCGGCAAGCAGGGCGGCGTACACCTCGCGGGCAACCGTCTCCGCCCGACCCCCGGCCCCCACGCCGAGCACCAGGCGGTCCGGGTGCAAGGTGTCCTGCACGGCGAAGCCCTCCCGCAGAAATTCGGGGTTCCACGCCAGCTCGACCCCGTCGCCGGCCGGAGCCAGCTCCCGCGCACGGGCAGCAAGCGCAGCGGCTGTGCCCACCGGCACCGTAGACTTGCCGAAGATGACGGCCGACTCGCTCAGCAGCGGGGCCAGCGACTCGATCACCGACTCCACCGCCGTCAGGTCCGCGCCGAGCTCGCCTGCCTTCTGCGGAGTGCCGACGGCGAGGAAGTGCACACTCCCCCACGCTGCGGCCTCGTCGTAGGAAGAGGTGAAGCGGAGGTGGCCAGCTGCGAGGTTGCGCTGCAGCACCTCTTCCAGCCCCGGTTCGTAGAACGGGACCTCACCGCTGTGCAACTTGGCGAGCTTGCTCGGGTCGACGTCCACCCCCAGTACTTCATGACCGAGTTCGGCCATGCATGCCGCGTGCGTTGCACCCAGGTAACCCGTCCCCAACACCGTCAGCCGCATGCCCATACTCCGAAGGATGGCAGTACGGCAGGCAACGACATCCAAGTGCCCCGGTTACGCGTACGTAAGCTTTGTGGCGGTTACCTCAGCGGGCCGATCACTGGAGCCGCAGTGCCGGCGAATTGGACGTGCTGGGCGCGCCTAGGTGTGTAGCCGCTACCCTGCGTTCGGTTGCCTAGGTTCGGCTTGCTTAGGAACCTGTACGGGATGCTGTTAGCCCTAGGACGAGAGAAGGATGCCGCGGTGGAGATCAACGACTTCCTTCGAATTCTGCGGAATCGCTGGAAGGTGATCACCGCGACCGTGGTGTTGTGCGTGCTGGTGGCGCTCGCGGTCTCGTTGTTGACGACGCCGAAGTATGCGGCGTCCACACAGCTGTTCGTTTCGACGACTGGGCAGGACAGCACGGCCGCGGCTTACCAGGGCAACCTCTTCTCGCAGCAGCGTGTCACTTCATACTCGGAGCTGATCCAAGGAGAGCAGGTCGCACAGCGGGTGGTTGATACCCTCAAACTGCCGATTACTGCGTCCCAAGTTGCCAGCGAGGTCAGCGTCAAGGTCGTCACTAACACCGTCATCCTCGGGGTGACCGTCACAGATCCGTCGCCCGAGCGCGCTCGCGACATCGCCAACGCACTGTCTCAGCAGTTCACCCAATTGGTGACTGAACTCGAGACCCCTCAAGGCAGCACTTCCGCGGCCGCGAAGGTGACCGTGGTGCAGCAGGCGGGTCTGCCCACCGCGCCCGTGGTGCCGCAGACCACGCGGAACATGGGGCTCGGCGCGGTGGTCGGGTTGCTACTCGGTATCGGCTTGGCGGTGCTGCGCGACCGCCTAGACAACACCGTGAAAGACCGCCGCGAGGTGGCCGAGGCAACGCAGGCGGCCGTCATCGGCACTGTGCCCTTCGACTCCGACCGGCCTAAGCACCCACTGGCGGCCTTCGGAGGGGGCCACTCCAGCAGTGCCGAGTCCTACCGGCAAATCCGCACAAGCCTGCAGTTCCTCGACGTCGACAACCCGCCGCGCGCGATGGTGATCACCAGTGCGGTACCCAACGAAGGCAAGACCACCACCGCACTGAATCTCGCGTTCGCGTTGGGCGAGTCGGGCCACCGGGTGGTGCTCGTGGAGGCCGACCTGCGGCGTCCACGGCTGGCGAAATACTTGCAGTTGGTGGAGAGCGTCGGGATGACCAACGTGCTCTCCGGGACCGCCGAGCTTGATGACGTGCTGCAGTCCACAGCCAACCCCGCGGTGACGTTGCTCGCCTCTGGCCCACACCCGCCCAACCCCAGCGAGCTGCTCGGGTCGAGCCGCCTACAAACGTTGCTCACGACGCTGCGCGGTCGCTTCGACTACATCGTGTTCGACGCGCCGCCGCTGCTTCCGGTCACCGATGCCGCCGTGCTCACCGCCCACGCCGACGGTGCCATCCTAGTAGCCCGGCACGGCCACACCGAGCGGGACAAACTCGGGCGAGCAGCTGAGAGCCTGCGCAGCGTAGACGCGCGAGTGCTGGGCACCATCCTCAACATGGTCCCGGCCAAATCCAGCGGCTACGACTACGCGTACTACTACGAGACCGACGCTCCGCCGGCAGCCAAGGACACCAAGGACACCAAGGACACCAAGGACACCAAGGACACCAAGGAGGATCCCGCAGGCGCGAATGGAGAGAAGCTGGTCGCGCCCGCTTTGCGTCCGGCCGAGTTGACGTCGGAGGAGCCTGCCTCGCTGGCCGATGGCCGCCACCGGTGACGACGCCGCCAGGCAACGTCGACGGCGAGCAGTCAGACGCTCCAGGATCGCCACCGCCACCGGTGCGTCGCGTGCGCCGTCGACGGCCCGTCCCCTGGCACCGGCGGCACCGCACTTCACTTGCCGTCTCCAGTGTGGTGGTGCTCGTCCTGATCGTTCTCGGCGTCTGGTTCGCCGTCACTGCGTTGTCCGCCAAGTCGGACCTGCAGGACGCCCGCACCCACGTGCAGGCGGCACGGTCCGATCTCGCCAACGGTGACAGCGCGGCCGCGCAACACGAGGTCGACCTCGCTGCAAACAACACCTCCGACGCGCGGGCGTCCACCTCGGCGCTGCCGTGGGACCTGCTGGCTCCCATTCCGTATCTTGGCACTCCACTGCGCACCACCCGGGGCATTGCTGCGGCGGTGGACGACCTCGTGGTCCAGGTGCTCAAGCCTGCCGCCGCACAGAGCACGGCGCTGGCACCGGAGAAGTTGCGAATCTCGGGCTCACAAATCGACCTGGCGGCACTGTCGCGTGCGCGACTCCCGCTGCAGCAGGCAATGGCCAATTCCACCGCCGTGCAGCGGCGGATCGATGCCATTCCCGCCGGCGGCTGGCTCGGCTCAGTGGAGGCCGCCCGGACCAGCCTGCAACAACAGTCGACGGAGCTGACCAGTTTGCTCCGCAACGCATCGACAGCGGCGACGCTCTTGCCGCCCATGTTGGGCGGTGAGGGGCAGCGCAACTACTTTCTCGCCTTCCAGACCAACGCCGAGGCCCGCGGTACTGGG
>JAABUT010002029.1_pt1 | contig 20808 bp, 17 predicted proteins | sample 5559281 | NCBI WGS metagenome assembly JAABUT01 (sample SAMN10711880, study PRJNA513359) | rock metagenome | isolation source: Antarctica rocks | place: Antarctica: Victoria Land, Ricker Hills nord | collected 2016-01-04
ACCCGGAGACACCGACCACCACGTCGGGCACCCCGTCCTGCCCGCACCCTCACGACACCGCCAAGCCATGATCACGATGGTCAGACCGTCATGATCGACGAGCTACTCGCGGATCTGGGTCAGACGACGCTGAGGTCCACGTCGATGTTGCCGCGAGTGGCGTTGCTGTAGGGACAGACCTGGTGCGCCTGCTCCACCAGCTCCTCGGCCTGCGCCTTGTCGAGCCCGGGGATGCTCACCTCGAGGGCCACCGCGATGCCGAACCCACCGCCCGGGATGGGGCCGATCGTGACCTTGCCGGTGACGACACTGCCGGTGGTGTCGACCTTCTCCCGCCGAGCGACGACGCCGAGCGCCCCCTGGAAGCACGCCGCGTAGCCGGCCGCGAACAGCTGCTCCGGGTTGGTGCCGCCGCCGGGGCCACCCATCTGCGTCGGGGGGCGCAGATCGAGGTCGATGAAGCCGTCGGTGCTGCGGGCGTGGCCGTCGCGGCCCCCCGTCGCGCTCGCCTCGGCGGTGTAGAGCCGCTTTTCCAGCTGGGTCGGCACAGGTCCTCCTGGTCGTCATTCCTCGCGTACCCGGGCGGGCGCCCACCCATCCGACCACGCTGGGCGCCGGGGCATTCCCTGGGGCTGCCGTGCCCGCTCACCGACCGCTTGCGCAGGCTGGCTAGGTGTGCCCCGGGCGAGCGCCAGGCGTCGGGGGCCGGTCCTGCGCCGACCGGTCGAGCAGCGTGGTGACCGCGCGGCTGACCGGCAGCTTGAGCTCCCGGCGGCGGTCCGCATAGCGGTGGACGCTCGCCAACTTGAGGCCCTCGTAGCCGCGGACCAGCTCCGACGCCTCCGCGGCGGCCACGGCCGTGTCGTAGGAAGCAGCCGTGAGGCGGCCGGAGAGCCCGTCCACCAACTCGAAGTACTCCACCACGAGGGCCCGCTCGATCCGTCGTACGAGGGCGATCCCGAACGGGTCGAGCGGCGTGCCGCGCAACGCCTTTCCCGCGGCCAGCGCCCGCATGACCGGCCGGAACCGCGGCCCGAGCGTGATCTTCTCCTTCATCCCGAGCGTGCGCAGCAACGGCGGATGCAGGTGATAGCTCATGCCGGTCGCGGCCGGCAGCTCGGCGAGCGCCGCAGCCTCCAGCCCGGGATCGGTGAGCAGCCGGGCGACCTCGTATTCGTCCTTGTACGTCGCCAGCCGGTGCGCCCCCCGGGCGACCGCCTCGCTGTAAGCGGTGCGCTCGCCGAGCCGACGCTCGGCGAGCGAGGCCCGCTCGACGAGCGCGACGTAGTGCCGCGCCGCCCGTTCGTTCGAGTGCTCCCGCAGGTCGGCCGCCCGGAGACCGGCCAGCCGGCGGGTCTCGCCCGCCAACGCCCTGCCTGCCAGCAGATCACTCGCGTCGCGTGCGGGACGAGCCCCGACCGTCGACCTGGTGGCGCCCGCGAAGGTGGCGGGATCGGCGACGCTGACCCGGCCCCAGCGGAAGGCGAGCCGGTTGAGCTCGACCGCGACGCCGTTCTGCTCGATGGCGTCCTCGATGGCAGCGGCCGTCAGCGGGAGCGCGCCGGCCTGAAAGGCGGCCCCGACGACGAGCAGGTTCGCCACCTCGGTCGAGCCGAAGAGCGCTCGCGCCGCGGCGAGCGCGTCCAGGCGTACGACATCGGAGCACACGGCGGCGAGTCGGTCGAGCATCGGGCCCTCGTCCGGGTAGCGCACCGACGGGTCGTAGACCATCTCCCCGGTCGGCGTCCGGCTCGTCGAGGCGGCCCCCAGCGTGCGCTCCGGGCTGCCGTAGGTGAGGTTCCTCGGCTCCGTCCCCACCATGAGGTCGAACACCAGGAAGGCATCACACCCGTTGCTGCTGAGGCGATTCGCCGGTTCACCACCGCGCCGGGACAGCCGCAGGTGTGAGGACACCGGGCCCGCCTTCTGCGACAGCCCGGTCTGGTCCAGGCCGGTGGCCGTCAACCCCTGGCGGACGGCCGCCGTCGCGAGCACCTGGTTCACGGTGACGATGCCGGTGCCCCCGATGCCGGCGAGGAGGATATCGAAGGTGGGGTTCGGCACTGGCAGGGAAGGGTCGGCCACGGGCGGTGGCGTGGGCGACTCCCGCCGCTTCTTGCTGCCGCGGCCGGTCACCTCGACGGTCAGGAAGGATGGGCAGTCCCCCTCCAGGCACGTGTAGTCGGTGTTGCAGGAGCTCTGGTCGATGGCGGTCTTGCGGCCGAACTCGGTGTCGATCGGCTGCACCGACAGGCAGTTGCTCTTCACACCGCAGTCTCCGCAGCCCTCGCAGACGGCCTCGTTGATCACAACGCGCCTGGTCCGGGCCGGCAGGGACCCGCGCTTGCGCAGCCTGCGGGCCTCGGCCGCGCACTGCTGGTCGTAGATGAGGACGGTGACCCCCGGCACGTCGCGCAGCAGCCGTTGCGCCTCGTCCAGGCGGCCGCGGTGCCAGACCGTCGTACCGGGTGCGAACCGCGCGCCCCGGCCGTAGCGGTCCGGTTGCTCTGCGCACACGATGATCTGGCGGACACCCTCGGCGTGCAATTTGCGGGTGAGCTCGGGGACGGGCAAGGCACCCTGGGCGTCCTGGGCCCCCGTCATGGCGACGGCCTGGTTGTAGAGCACCTTGTAGGTGATGTTGACGCCCGCGGCGATGCAGGCCTGCACGGCCAGTTGGCCGGAGTGGAAGAAGGTCCCGTCACCGACATTTTGGAAGATGTGCGGTACGTCGGTGAACGGCGCCTGGCCGATCCACTGCGCACCCTCCCCGCCCATCTGCGTGAGTGCGGTGACCTGTGCCGTCTCGCGCGTGGACATCGTGACGAGGGTGTGACAGCCGATCCCGCCGGCGGCGAGCGAGCCCGCCGGGACAACCGTCGACCTGTTGTGCGGACAGCCACTGCAGAAGTAGGGGGTCCTGGTCGCCACCGGCGTCAGGGAGAGCAGGATCGGCAGCTGCGGCGCCGCCACGGCGGGGGCGAGCGGGACGCGGTCAGCGAGGATCGAGCGCAGGGGACCGACGAGCCGGTCCGCCGTGAGCGCGCCACCCGAAGGGATGAGGAGTTCCCCCTCGGGACCGCGCTTGCCGAGCACTCGTGGCGCCCCGGGTGAGCCGTAGAGCAGGTCGCGGACCTGGCTCTCGACGAAGGCGGTCTTCTCCTCGACGACGAGCAGCTCCGACAGTCCCGCGGCGAAGCGCCGGAGCACGTCGCCGCCGAGCGGGTAGGGCATGCCGACCCGCAGCAGGCGCACACCGGCGCGCATCAGCGCCTGGTCGTCGAGGCCGAGGTTGAGCAGGGCCTGCCGGACAGCGTCGAAGGCGATGCCGGGCGCGGCGATGCCCAGCCAGGCGTTGGGGGCGTCCACTTCGACGACATCGAGGGGGTTGGCCGCGCCGAAGGCCTGCACCATCGACCAGCGCGGGCCGAAGAGATCCTCCTCGGCCAGCAGGCTGTCCGGCGGCGCCGCCAGCACGCGCTGGCGGTAGGTCCAGGGCGTCCCCTGCCACACCAGCCTGGGGATCTCGATCTCGAGGTCGGCGAAGTCGCGCTCGACCGTGAAGATTCCGTCCGCCACGTCCGCGACGACCTTGAGGGCGACCCAGCACCCGGAGGCGCGAGAGAGGGCCACGCCGTACAAGCCGAAGGCGATCAGCTCCTCCGCGTTGCGCGGGAAGAGCACGGGGATGTTCATGGCCGCGAGCGACCGTTCGCTGATGCAGGGCGTCGTCGAGGACTTGGCGCCTGGATCGTCGGCAGCCAGCACGAGGGCGCCGCCGCGGGGATGCGCGCCGTAGAGCGATCCGTGCCGCAGCGGGTCACCCGCACGGTCGACACCCGGACCCTTGCCGTACCAAACCCCGACGACGCCGTCGTGCGTGCGGATGCCCTGCGGAAGCTCCAGCTGGCTGCCCCACACCGCAGTCGCGCCGAGCTCCTCGTTCAGTCCGGGAACGAGGTGCATGCCGTGCACTTCCCGGAGCGAGGGGATACCGGCGAGGGTCTTGTCGAGCCCCCCCAGGGGACTCCCCGGATAGCCGGACACCAGGCTCGCGGTCTGCAGCCCGGCGCGCGCGTCCCGGGCGTGCTGCTCGGCGAGCAGGCGGGCGACCGCCTGCACTCCCGTCAGCAGAACCGGCTGCGCGTCGCGACGGTAACGGTCGGCCGGGCTGTAGCGCGGCGGCCCGATGTCCCGCGAGCCCCGTTCCATGCCGGGGTCCGCAAGGACCGGGTCCGCGAGGACCGGGCCTGCGGCGTGCTCAACCGTCTCCGTCACAGGCGCTCCCGTCCAGCGGACGACGGCGCAGTCATCTGCCCCGTCGCTGAGCACGATCGGCGAAGACTGGCGGTATCGTCAACCGGTTCGGATTAAGCTGAGCGAAACGCTCAGCTACGGTGGCCGATCGGTCTGGGGGCTCAGCGGCATGACCAGCATCGACCGACTCGACGCCGACATCGTCGCTCTCCTCACCGACGACCCGCGCGCGGGCGTGACAGAGCTGGCGGGCCGCCTCGGCGTCACCCGAAACACGGTGCAGGCGCGACTGCAGCGCATGGTGTCCGCGGGTGTGCTGGCGGGCTACAGCGCCCGCATCGACCTGGACCGAGTCGGCCTGCCCGTCGTGGCCTTCCTCGACCTCGAGCTGGCGCAGGGGGCTCTGCAGGACGTCGTGGACGAGCTGAGCCGGCTGCCGCATGTCCTCGAGGTGCACGCAACGACCGGACGCGGCGACCTGCTCGTGCGGTTGGCTGCCCGCGGTCACGCGGAGCTGCAGCGCCTGCTCCAGGACGTGCTGGCAGTCCCGGGCGTCGTGCGCACGACGACGCACATCGCGCTCAGCAATCCCGTGCCCTACCGCACCGTCCCGCTGTTGCGGGCGATGACGTCGACGACCGGCCGCGGTCGAGCCGGCGGGGTGCCCTGAGCGACGTCAGGCTGGCTCTTCCGAGACTTCTCTGGCCCGTCGAGCTGCGGCGACGGGCAGCGTGAGGACGAAGCGCGCCCCCCCCAGCGGGGCGTCGGTGACGGTGACGTCCCCCCCCGACGCACGGGCCGTCTCGCGCGCGATGGCGAGCCCCAGCCCGCTGCCGCCACTGTCCCTGGCCCGGGCGTCGTCGAGCCGGGCGAACCGCTCGAAGACGCGTTCCCGTTGCGCCGCAGGCACTCCGGGACCGTCATCATCCACTGTCAGACAGCCGTCGGCGACCGCGACGGTGACGTGACCGGCGGCGTGCCGGCCCGCGTTGTCCAGGAGGTTGACGACGACGCGGCGGATCGCATCGGGATCACCGACCGCGTGACCCTGCCCCGTCACACCGGGCGCGCCGGCGGTGATCGCCAGCGCAGCCAGGTCCACCTCGCTGGCAGGCCGGCCCGGCGGAGGCGCGTCGAGGCGGGCCAGCACGAGCAGGTCGTCGACGAGCCGGGCCAGCCGCAGCACCTCCGCGAGCAGGTTCGCGCCATCGGGCGACTCACCGACGGCGGCGGCCACCTCGAGCTGGGTCCGCAGGGAGGCCAGCGGCGAGCGCAGCTCGTGGGCGGCGTCGGCGACGAAGCCCCGCTGCCGGCGACCCGCGGCATCCAGACGCGCGAGCATCCGGTTGAGGGTGGTGGCGAGCGCGGCCACCTCGTCGTCACCGGCGGGCACGGGCAGCGCGCTGTCGCCACCGCCCCCACCCCCGCCGCCGAGATCCGTGACCTCGTCCGCGCCGCGGCGCAGGGCGTCAACCGGGCGCAGGGCCGAGCCGACCAGTAGCCAACAGGTGACGGCGACTGCGGCGACGAGGACGGGCACTGCCACCAGCAGGAGCGTTCGCAGTGAACGCAGCGTCTCCTGGACGTCGGCGAGCGGCTCCGTCACCACGACGGTCACGGGCTCGCCGCGCTGCAACGCGTCGAGCACCACCACCCGGACCGCCCCCGCGGTAAACGGCGTACCACCGGTGACGGTGGTTGCCTCGCGCCTACGGAGCCGGCGCAACTCCCCGAGTGGCAGCACCGGCAGAGTCCGGCTGGCCGAGGAGGTGGTGGCGACGACGCCACCCCTGGCGTCGATGACCTGCGCGACTTCGTCACCGGCCGTGGGCAAGACGACGGGAAGGCGGCCGGCGGTCACGAGTCCCGCGACAGCGTCGGCGCGGTCGCTGGCCGTCCGCGAGACGGCGGCCACCTGCGAGTGGGCGAAGACGGCGGCCAGCACCACCGAGCCGCCGAGCAGGCCGATCGCGAGGGCACCACTCGCGAGCAGCGTCAGCCGGGCCCGCAGTGACCGCCGCCGCCACCGGGAGGCGCCCCTCAGCCGGACCCGCTCCCGCTCGGGGTGCGCGGCACCGGCACCCGATAACCGGCGCCGCGGATCGTCTCGACAGCCGCAGCCCCCAGTTTGCGCCGGAGGTAGCCCACGTAGACCTCCACGACGTTCAAGTCTCCGCCCGCCGCATCCCACACGTGCTCGTAGAGCTCGTCTTTGCCCACCACCTCACCCGCCCGCCGCAGCAGATATTCCAGCAGCGCGAACTCCCGGGTGGTCAGCTCGACCTGGGTGCCGTCGGAGGTGACGGAGCGGGCGGCAGGGTCGAGCGCGAGACCCCCGGCGCGCAACACCGCCGGCCGCTCGCGGGCCCCCCGGCGCAGCAGGGCGCGCAGCCGCGCGACGAGCACGATGAAGGAGAACGGCTTCGTCAGGTAGTCATCGGCGCCCTCGTCGAGCCCATCGGCCTGGTCGTATTCCCCGTCCTTCGCCGAGAGCATGAGCACGGGCGTCCAGACGCCCTCGCGGCGGAGCCGGCGGACGACCTCGTAGCCCGAGAGACGGGGCAGCATCACGTCGAGGACGACGACGTCGTAGTCGGACTCCGAAGCCAGTCGCAGCCCCGTGACCCCGTCACCGGCGACGTCCACGGCGAAACCCTCCGCGCCGAGGCCACGGCGCAGGGCGGCCGCCAGCCGCTCCTCGTCCTCGACCAGCAGCAGGCGCACGGCATGCAGCCTCCCAGCCCGCGGTAGCCCGGCACGTCCCCTGCTCTCAGGCTCGCCTCAGCCGACCCGGCGCAGGGTGGGGACATGGCTGATCCCGTGACGACCCCATCAGGGCGCACCGCCCTTTCTCTCCGCACCGCCCGCCGACTGCGCTGGGCATTGCCGGTCGGCATCGGGGCGACGGTCGCGGCCGTCACCCTGCTGCCCGGCGCCGCCAGCGCCGGCGACGCGCCCACGCTGCCGGCGCGCACAGCGGCGCAGCTGCTCGCCGACCTGCAGTCCGCCGACGTCGCCGCACTGTCCGGCACCGTGGTGGAGACGGCGCGGCTCGGACTGCCCGAGATCCCCAGCGTGGCCGGCGCGGGGACGGGCACCGGGCCGCTGTCCCTCGCCACGGGCAGCACGACCGTCAAGGTCTGGTACGACGGGGCCGAGCGCCAGCGCATCGCGATGCTCGGCCAACTCGCCGAGTACGACGCCGTGCACGCCGGGCGCGACCTGTGGACCTACACCAGCGAGAAGAACGCGGTCGAGCATGTGACGTTGCCCGCGGCCGGCGCGGAGCACGTCCGCCCCGGTGGGGGCACCGGCAGCGTGGCGGACCCTCGCTCGCTGGCGACACCGCAGGCGGCCGCCGAGGCAGCGCTCCGCGCTGTCGACCCGACCACGAGCGTCACGGTGGACCGCACCGCGCGGGTGGCCGGCCGCGCCGCCTATCAGCTCGTCCTGGCACCCAAGGCCAGTGGCTCCCTCGTCGCGCGCGTGCAGATCGCGCTCGACGCGGCGACGAGCACGCCACTGCGGGTTCAGGTCTGGGGCACGGGTGACCCCTCGACCCCGGCCTTCGAGGTGGGCTTCACCGACGTCTCCTTCTCCCGGCCCGACGCTGCCATCTTCGCCTTCACCCCGCCCCCCGGGGCGACCGTCAAAGAAGCCGCGCTGCCGGCCGACGCCCCCGCCGGCCACGCGGCGGAGGCTCCCGGCGCGACCGCCGGCCAGCCTTCCCCCACGACCGCGGTGACTGGGACGGGGTGGTCCTCGGTGCTTACCGTCCGCGGGGTGGATCCGGCCGGGACCAGTGGTGCCGGGAGCAAGGGGGTCAGCGGAAGCGGTGCGGACGCGGCCGCGCTCCTCGACAAGCTGACGACGCGGGTCCCCGAGGGCCGGGTCCTGCGCACGGCTTTGCTGTCCGCCCTGCTCACCGACGACGGCCGGCTGCTTGTCGGGGCGGTGCCACCGGAGCGGTTGCAGGAGCTGGCCCGGTGACCGCGTTGCTGGAGCACCCGCCGGTGGTCTCCCTGGCGGCCGACACCGGTGGCGCGGTCAGGACGCGCGGGCTCACCAAGCGCTTCCGGGGCGGGCAGGTCGCCGTCGATTCCGTCGACCTCGACGTACCGCGCGGGGCCGTCTTCGGGTTCCTCGGCCCGAACGGCTCGGGCAAGACGACGACCATCCGGATGTTGCTCGGGCTCGTCGCCCCGACCGCGGGGGAGGTGGAGCTGCTCGGCGAGGCGATGCCGCGGGCCGCGCAGCGGGTGCTTCCCCTCGTCGGCGCGCTCGTCGAGGGGCCGGCGTTCCACCCATACCTCTCCGGTCGCGCGAACCTCGCGCGGCTCGATGCCGTCGACCGCACCTCCGACCCGCGCTCCTCGGCGGGGCGGGTCGACGACGCCCTGGCCAGGGTCGGTCTGTCGGCTGTGGCCGGCAAGCGCTACCGGCAATATTCGCTGGGCATGAAGCAACGGCTGGGGCTGGCTGCCGCGCTGCTGCAGCCCCGCGAGCTGCTCGTGCTCGACGAGCCGACCAACGGCCTCGACCCGCAGGGGACCCGGGAGGTGCGCGCCCTCGTCCGCGAGCTCGCTGACGACGGAGCCACCGTCTTCGTCAGCTCGCATCTGCTCGCCGAGATCGAGCAGGTGTGCACGCACGTCGGCATCATGAGTCGCGGCCGGCTGGTGCTGCAGGGCTCGCTGGCGGAGCTGCAGGCGCGTGGCGCGGCCAGTGTCCTCGTGGTGACCGGGCAGCCGGCGCAGGCCGTGCAGACGTTGCGGGGGCTGGGATTGTCGCTGCCGACCGTCACCGCCGAGGGGGTCACCGCACAGCTCGGCGGCACCGCGGCCGAGGAGGTCACCGCGGCGCTCGTGCGCGCGGGCGTGGGCGTGCGTGGGCTCGCGGTCCGGCGGCCCACGCTGGAGGACGTCTTTGTGGAGCTGACCGGGGAGGGCTTCGATGTCGCTCGCTGAGGCCCCCACGGTTCCTCCGGCGCGCCACGCGGCGCTGCGCCCGGATCTCGGCGCCGCGACCCGCCCGCGCACCTATCGCGGTGCCACCGGCCGCATGCTGCGCGCGGAGCTGCGGCTGGTCTTCGGGCGCCGACGCAACCAGGTGCTGCTCGCGGGCCTCGCGGTCATCCCGCTGCTCATCGGGGTGGCCTTGACGCTCACCACCGGTTCCGACGGGGGCGGCCCGGCCTTCCTCGAGCGGGTCACCAGCAACGGGCTTTTCCTCGTCTTCACGGCGCTCGTCGTCGCCACGCCCTTCTTCCTGCCCCTCGTCGTCGGCGTCGTCAGCGGTGACGCCCTGGCCGGTGAGGCGGGTGCCGGGACCCTGCGCTACCTGCTGACCGTGCCCGTGTCCCGTGGCCGCGTGCTGCTGGCCAAGGGGTTCGGCGCCTTCGCCTTCGCGGCCGCCGCCGTCGGGGCGGTCGCCCTGGTCGGGCTCGTGACGGGGCTCGTGCTCTTCCCCGTCGGGCGGGTGACGTTGCTGTCGGGCGGCACCGTCCCCTACGCCGACGGGCTGCTGCGCGCGCTGGGTGTGGCGGCGTACGTCGCCATCACCCTCGGTGGACTTGTCGCTGTCGGCCTCTTCATCTCGACCCTCACGGAGGTGCCGGTCGCCGCGATGGCTGCGACGGTGGCGTTCTCCGTGGTGTCGAGCGTGCTGGACGCCTTGCCGCAGCTGTCCCCGATCCACGGACTGCTGCTGACCCACAACGCCCTGGGCTTCGGGGACCTGCTGCGCTCCTCGGTCGACCTCGGCGGGGTGGCCAGCGGGCTCTGGACGCCACTGGTCTATGCGGGGATCTTCTCCGCGCTGGCGTGGGCCCGCTTCAGCAACGCCGACGTCACCGCCTGAGCGCACGCTGCCGGCCGGCCGTCAGTCCAGCAGGCGGACCAGACCCTCCTGGACGACGGTGCAGACCAGCCGGCCGTCGCGGGTGAAGATTCGGCCCCGGCCGAGCCCGCGTCCGCCTGCGGCGCTGGGACTCTCCTGGTCATACAGCAACCAGTCGTCCGCGCGAAACGGTCGGTGGAACCACACCGCGTGGTCCAGCGAGGCCATCTGCAGTGGGCTGTAGCCAAAGGCCAGCCGGTGCGGCAGGACGACGGAGTCGAGCAGCGTCATGTCGCTGGCGTAGGTCAGCACGCACACATGCAGCAGCGGGTCGTCGGGCAGGGCTCCGGCGGCCCGGAACCACACCTGGCTCCTGGCCGGGCTCGGCTCAGCCCGGTCGAGCGCGATCCGTGGGGGGTCGCCCACGTAGCGAAGGTCGATCGGACGCGGCAGCTGCCACCAGTCGGGGCGCTCGCTGCCGAACGGTGCCATCCGCTCCGCCGTCGTCGGCAGCCCCTCCGGGTCGGGGGCGCCGGGCATCTCGTCGGCGTGCTCGAATCCCGCCTCCGGCAGGCAAAACGAGGCCGTCAGGGCGAAGATGGCGCGCCCGTGCTGCGTCGCCGCGACGCGCCGGGTGGTGAAGGCGCGACCGTCCCGGATGCGGTCGACGTCGTAGGTGATCGGGACCTCGGGATCACCGGGGCGCAGGAAGTAGGAGTGCAGCGAGTGCACCCCCCGCTCCGGATCGACGGTGCGCCCGGCGGCCACCAGCGCCTGGCCGGCGACCTGGCCGCCGAAGACCCGCTGCTGCGACGTGCGAGGCTGCGTGCCGCGGTAGCGGTCGACCTCGACCTGTTCGAGGTCGAGCAGCGCGATGAGGTCGTCGAGCGCTGGGGACGTCACCGCGCGAGCCTGCCACGATGGGGCGCGCGGCCCCAGGACGGCAGCACGGGCCCGAGGGTGCGCTCGCGCAGGCACGATCGCCAGACACCGGTGCCGTAGGCGGCGTCGTCGACGGCGCACGCAAGAGTCCACCTCAGGGGGTCGACGCCCGGGCGCTGTGACAGCCAGGCGAGCAGCGCGGGCGCCGTCGCGAGGGCCGCGGCGCGACCGGCCGCGCGTCGCCGGCCCGCCAGCAGCAGCACCGCCGGCAGCGCCGGCAGGAGGGTTGCCTCCGCGCGGCCGAGCCCGAGCAGCGTGCTGACCACCGCCTGCGCTGCCAGCGGCGCGGTCACCGCAACGGCGCTGGGCAGGGGCAGCCCACCGGCCCGCAGCAGGCCAGCGAGCCGGCCGGTGACCGCACCCGTCGCAGCGGCTGCCAGCGTGGGCCGCCCCGCCAGCAGCAGCGCCGCGGCGACGGCCGGCATCCTCGCGAGGACGACGGGGGCGAGCAGGCCGGGGTGGCGGCGGTGCAGCGGCGCGGCCGACGTGCCATAGCGGTGCCGCCGCCCGAGCGCGGCGGACCAGGTCGTTGGCTCGTCGTGCAGCACGGCGCTTGCCGGGTCGTAGCGGACCCCGCCGCCGTCCGCCACCAACCGCCAGACGAGGTCGACGTCCTCGCCGTGGCGCAGCCGGGCGTCGAAGCCGGTGCCCAGCGCGTCACGGCGGACCACGAGCGCCGCGGAGGGCACAAAGGGCAGCGGGGACAGGGGCGCGACGATGCCCGCCCGCGGCCCGAGGTCGAGTGGGCTGCGCGCGGCGAGCAGTCGGGCGAGCACGCCCCCCCCGGCGGTCGCGGGCAGCACCCGTGGGGCAACCGCGACGACGGCGGGGTCGGCGAGGTGGCGCAGCAGCGGACCCGGCCAGCCGGCGGGGGGGACGGTGTCGCTGTCGAGGAACGCGACCACGGGTGCGTCGACGACGGCAAGGGCGTCGGTGCGGGCGACGGCTGGCCCGCCGGGGGAGTCCCGGCGCAGCAGCCGCGCGTCGGCTGCTGTCGCGACGCGCCGCACGGCCGCCGGGTCGCGGGAGCCGTCGTCGACGACCACCACGTCGACCCCCGGCCCGAGCGCCGCGAGGCAGCGCGCGAGGGCGGCGGTGCGGTCGCGGACGGGGACCACCACGGTCGCCCTCGGCAGGAGCGTGCCGTCGGGCCACCGGGGCGACGCGAGCCCGGCCGCGCAGAGGCGCTGCGCCAGGGCCGCCGCGGCCGGCCCGCGCGCCTCGCCGGCGAGCAGAGACCGCAACAGCGCGGCACCGGCGGGGCACAGGCGCAGCAGTCGCCCCGGCGTACCGCCGAGCAGGGCACCCGGCAGGAGCCAGGTGCCCCGCGTGAGCGTCAGGCGGGGGACCGGTGGGTCAGCACCGGCAGGCCCGACACCGGCAGGCCCGACACCGGCAGCGGTCAGGGCGGCCGGCGTCACAGCGCGAGGCCGCCGTCGACGGGCAGCACCGCTCCGGTCACGCCGCCCGTCTCGGGGCCCGCGAGCCAGGCGAGGGCGGCCGCCACCTCCGCCGGGGCGAGCAGCCGCCCGACGGGCTGCTGCCGGGCGAAGTCGGCGGCCGCCGGCAGGCCATAGAGGCGGGCGCTCTCCGCCAGCACCGCGGTGTCGGTGGAGCCGGGGCTGACGGCGTTCGCGGTGACGCCAGAACCGCCCAGCTCGACGGCGAGCGCGCGGACGAAGCCGACCACGCCGGCCTTGGCGGCGCAATAGGCGGCGAGCATCGGCAGCCCCCGGGTGGCCGCCGCGGAGGCGACGGCGAGGAAGCGGCCGGACCGGGGCTCCGGCCGGCGCAGCAGCGCGGGCACGGCGACCCGCGCCAAGGTGAGTACGCCGCCGAGGTCGACATCGAGGACGGTCCGCTCCACCTCGGGCGGCAGCTCCCACTGCGGGAGCCCCCCGGCGACGACACCGGCGGCGGCTACGGCGGCGTCCAGCCCACCGAAGGCTTCCTCCGCCAGCGCCACCGCCACGGCGAGGTCGGCGGCCGAGCGCACGTCACCCACGCAGGTGCGCACGCGGTCACCGGCCAGCGCCTCCAGCTCGGCCCGGGTGGCCAGCGGGTAGGGCAGCGTGGGGTCGTCCGCGGCGCGGTCGACGGCGACGACGCCCCAGCCGTCCGCGACGAGGCGGCGCACCGTCGCTGCGCCGATCCCACGGGCGGCCCCCGTCACGACGGCGACGCGCACGCGGCCCATTCCCCGACGACGCGGGCGAGGTCACCGGCGAGCGCCGCGAGCAACGCCGCGCCGGCTGCCGCGGTGGCGCCGGCGGGATCCCCGAGCACACCGCTGGGGCTGACCTCGGGGAGCCGGCCTGATCGCAGCAGTGGCAGCAGATCCGACACCGGAGCGGTCGCCCCGAGCACGCCGCCGAAGGTCCGCACCCGGGCCGGGTCGAGCGCGAGCTGCAGTGACGTCTCGATCCGCCCGGCGTGCGCGTCGCCGTCCCAGCGCGGCGACCAGCAGCGCACGTCGCGGGACTCCGCGCGAAGGATGGCGACGGCACGCGCCACCGGCGCGGCGTTGCCGCCGTGGGCCGACACGAGCAGCACGCGCGGGAAGCTGGCGCAGGCGGAGCGCCCCAGCTCGACGAGCAGCAGTTCCAGCGCCTCCTGCCCGATCGACAGGGTGCCGGGGAAGCCGGCGTGTTCCCCGCTGCTGCCGTAGGCCACGGAGGGCGCGACGACGACACCGGGGCAGGCCGCGGCCAGCCGCTCGCACAGGGCGACGGCCACGTCGGTGTCGGTCGACAGCGGCAGGTGCGGACCATGCTGCTCGGTGGACCCCACGGGGACGGCCAGGAGCGCGCCCCGCGAGGCCTCGGCGACCTCCGGCCACGTCAGCTCCCCCAGTGTCGTCACCCGAGCTGCCCTCGGGCGCGGAGGAAGGCGAGCACCTCCTCCGCCGCAGCGCCCGGCTCGGCGTGCACGACGCGGGGTGGCTCGCGCGCGACCAACGCTCCCGACAGGGCGAGCAGCCGCTCCCGGGGCGACAGCGCCGGGTCCGGCCCCGGCAAGGCCCGCGCCCTGGGCCGGAAGGCGGCGAGGCGGCCCGCCACGACGGGTGGCCGCAACGGCGCCGCCAACACCTGGATGGGGGCACGCCCGGCGGCCAGCACCGCCGCCAGCGCCGGCCTCCGCGGCGACGCGAGACCGGCCTCCACGGACAGGACCGCGGGGGCGCGCACCCGCAGCAGTTCCCGGCGCCCGCCGTCGAGGCGCCGCTGCACGCGCAGGGCCGCGGGGTCGGCCAGGTCGACAGCGGTGAGCCCGAGCGCCTGCTCCGCCGCCAGGCCGCCGGCGACGAAGGCCGGCACGGATCCACTGCCGCCGTCGAGGGAGTGGTCGCCGCACCAGACGAAAGCGCACCCGGCGAGCGCGTGGGTGAGGGCGACGGCCGCGTCCGCGCTCGGCGTACCGGCCGGCAGGTCGACGCGCACGGCCCGGGCGGCGCCGGCTGCGAGCGCCTCGCGGAGCACCTCCTCCGCGGCGGCCGGGCCGGCACTCACCGCGAGCACCGAGGTGGACAGTGCGGCCGCGTGCCGCAGCGCCAGCTCCAGCGCGCAGCGGTCGGCGGGGGACAGGCCGCCATGTGGGTCGGGGCTCGCGGCGCCGGTGAGGGGGTCGACCGCCGGCCACAGGTCGACCCGCTTCAGCAGGACTGCGACGAGGCAGGGCGACCCGGCCGACGCCGCTGTCGGGGTGGCGGTCACGAGCTGCGCAGGACGACGCCGTGGCCGCCCTCGGGATAGGTCCAGGTGAGCGCGCCCTCGGCGTTGCAGACCAGATAGCAGGTGCCGCACTCGAAGCACTGCTCGTAGTTGAAGAGGATCCCGCCGTCGGTCGTCGGGACGAAGAGGTCGGCGGGGCAGGCGGTGACGCAGGCCTTGGTGGTGCAACTGCGGCAGATGTCGCTGTCGACCGTGATGTGCGCCGACTCGGCGATGCGGAACTCCACCGTCGCCATCCGCTCCTCGAAGGCCACCCCGCCGTCGGCATAGCTGTCCTCGGGCATCATCCGAAGCTCCTCAGTGCGGTCACGGTGTCCCGGGCCAGGTCCCGGAGGCGGACGTGGTGCTCTCGGTTTCCCTGTCGCAGCAAGCGGAGCAGCCCGGGCTTGGGGCTGGGGTTGGAGACGGTGAACAGCCGCTCGGTGAGGTCGCAGACGACCTTCGGGTAGGCCCTCTGCACGCGGTCGCCGAGCACGAGCTGCTGGGCGTCGCGGAGCTTGCGGTGGTCGGCGAGCACGAAGCTGCCCTCGAGTCGCCGCCGGTAGCCGGCGAGGCCCGCGCGGCTGGTGTCGCCGCGGCGCACGGCCTCCACAGCGGTCTCGCCCGCGGCCTGCCCGGCCCCGATGGCGAAGTTGACGCCCTCGAGAAAGAGCCCTGCGGCGAGGCACATCGCGGCCGCATCCCCGGCGACGAGGAGGCCGTCGCCGACGAGCTCCGGCATCGTGCGCCACCCCCCCTCGGGGATGAGGTGCGCGCTGTATTCCTTGAGGTCGGCCCCGCGCAGGAAGGGGGCGATCGAGGGGTGCGCCTTGACGCCGGCGATGAGCTCCTCGGGGCGGACCTTCGCCGCGGCCAGGCCGGTCACGGACACCACCACGCCCACCGCCACGGTCTCGCGGTTGGTGTAGAGGAATCCACCACCAGCGATACCCCTTGTGACACCGAGCATCTCGATGTCGAGCCCCTCCAGGCCGGTGAGCCCGAAGCGCTTGTCGATCTCGTCCTTGCCCAGCGCGAGGACCTCCTTCGCGCCGAGGGTCATGTGCTGCGCCGCGAATCCCGGATAGAGCCCTGCCTCCTTGGCCAAGAAGGAGTTCACGCCGTCGCAGGCGATCACCAGGCGGGCGCCGAGGTCACCGTCGGGACGGTCGGTGCGCACGCCCTCGATGCTGCCCGTGGCGGAGCGCAACAGGCCGGTGGCGGTGGTGGAGCACACGAGGACGGCGCCGGCGTCGACGGCCTTCTGCGCGAGCCAGGGGTCGAACTCGCTGCGGTAGGTGGTCATCCCGTTGTAGGGCGGCGACCCCCAGGAGCTGGTGCGGTAGTCGATCGACAGCGACTGGGTGGGCGTGGCAACCATGGTCGAGCGGCGGGTGACCCATCGCTGGACGGGGGTCTCCTCCCACCAGCGCGGGACGAGGTCGTCGAGCACCCGGGGATAGACGACGCCGCCGTACATGTTCTTGCTGCCCGGGAAGGGGCCGCGCTCGAGCAGGCAGACCGACAGGCCGGCCCGGGCCGCGACGAGAGCAGCGGCCGAGCCGGCCGGACCGGCGCCGACGACGACGACGTCGAAGCCGGCTGCCGGCTGCCCGGGGTTCACGCCACTGCCCCGTGCCGGCGGGACAGTCCCAGCCGTGCCGCCATCGCCGCGACGAAACCGGGTCCGTCGGTGACCACCGCGAGGTCGGCCAGCAACATCATCGGGCAGCTCGCGTCGGTGTTGACGGCGATGACGACGTCGGGCTGGCCGAGCCCGCTCACGTGCTGCACGGCCCCGGCGATGCCGACGGCGAGGTAGAGCTCCGGGTCGACGACGACGCCGGTCGTGCCGATCTGGCGGCTCACGGGGAGCCAACCCGCGTCGGTCACGACGCGCGTCCCGCCCAGCGTGGCACCGAGGGCAGCCGCAACGTCGCCCAGCGCCGCCACCGTCGCCGGCGAGCCGAGGCCGGCGCCGGCACCGACGACGCGCCGCGCCTCGGCGAGCTCGATCTCCCCCGGCGCCGCCTCCACCAGCCCGAGCGGTTCGCTGTCCCTGGCAGGCGTCAAGGCTGCCCCGCCGTGGCTGCCTGAACCGCGTGGCGCCTCCGCGTCGAGCTTGCGCGCCCGAGGCGTCAGGCCCGCGGGCGGCGGGTCGACGCCACGCGCCCCTGGCTGCAGCGTGGCGACGACGGGACCGGTGATGGCGTGCTCGACGGTCTGCAGACCGCCACCCCGCACGACGACCACGCGACCCTCCTCCACGCGCAGCGCCGGCGCGTGCAGCGGCCGGTCCAGCGCCAGCGCCAACCGGGGCGCGAGGTCGCGGCCGTCGGGCGAGCCGGGCAGCAGGACGACCCGCTCGGTCCGCAGGTGCGGTGCCAGCGTCCGAGCCTGCCGGCCCGCCCCGGCGTCGGCGACTTCCCAGCAGCTGACCTCGACGGGGCGGGCGGCGAGGCGCGCGGCCGCGGCGTCCGTTCCGCTGCCCACGAGCAGGACGCGACCGCCCGCCTCGGCCACGGTCTCCTCGGCCCCCAAGGGGAGGGTCCCGCCGCGCACGGGTACGACGGCGATCACAGCGCGCTTCCCACGCTGTCGCCCTCGATGACCGCGGAGTGCGCGCGCCGCGGGGCCACGCAGTCGCCCACGCGGTGCACGCGCCAGCCGCCGTGCCTGCGCAGCGCCCGCCAGAGGCCGTCCACCGGCCGCGGCGGCACCGCACACACGACCCAGTCGACCTCGCGCGTCACGCCGGCGCCGGTGGTGTGCTGCTGCAGCGTCACCTCCAGCGCATTTCCCGCTTCGGCCACACCGAGCACGATCGTGTCGGTGGTCTGCGCGATGCGCTTCGCGTGGGCGCGGACATGCCAGGTCTCGGCGTCGAGCGTGCTACCGAGGTCCTGACCGACGACCATGCCCGGCGTTACCACCTCCACCGTGCACCCGCGGTCCGCGAGCAGCTCCGCGACCGACGTGGCCTGGTGGAAGCCGAGCTCGTCGACCAGCAGGACCCGGCCGGTCGGATCCGACCTGCCCGCGACCACCTCCACGACGTCCACGACGCGGGCGGACGCGCCCGCCCACCACGGACGGTCCGGCTCGGAGCCGGTCGCCACCACCACGTCCGCGGGGGATGCACGCTCGACGAGGGCGACATCCACGGTGACGCCGAACCGCAGCGTCACCCCGAGCCGGGCCGACTCGGCGAGCTGGTTGCGGACGAGGTCGCCGAACTCCGCGCGGGAGGGGACGCCCGCGGCGAGCCGCACCTGGCCGCCTGCCACCAGCTCCCGCTCGAAGACCTCGACGGCGTGCCCGGTCCGGGCGGCGGCGATCGCGGCCTGCAGGCCGCCTGGCCCGGCCCCGATGACCAGCACCAGGCCCGGCCGCGGTCGCGGCGCCGGCAGGGTGACGGATTCCCTTCCGGCGCGGGGGTTCTCGATGCAGCCCAGCCAGCGGTTCTGGCCCATGCGGCCCACGCACTCCTGGTTGCACGACAGGCAGGTGCGGATGTCGGCGGCGCGCCCGGCGCGGGCCTTTGCGGCGAAGTCGGGGTCGGCGATCTGCCCGCGCACGACTCCGACGAGGTCGCAGTGGCCCTCCGCCAGCGCCCGGTCGGCCTGCAGCGGGTCCTTGAAGCGACCGACGCCGACGATGGGCAGGGACACCGCCTTGCGCAGCGCGGAGGCGATCCAGAGCGCATAGCCCGGCGGCACCGCCATCGAGGCCTCGATCATGTGCAAGGTGGCGGTCGCCGTACCGATCGAGGTGTTGATGTAGTCCACGGCGCGCGAGGCCTCGACCAGCCGCGCGACCTCGACGGCCTCGGCAATCGTGGTGCCGCCGTCGATGAGTTCGTCACCGCAGAGGCGTACGCCGAGGGCCACGCCCGGGCCGATCGCCTCGCGGACCGCCGCCACGATGTCGAGCAGCAGGCGCGCCCGGTTGTCCAGCGACCCGCCCCAGGCGTCGGTGCGCCGGTTGGTCGCGGCGGAGAGGAAGCCGCGGACGATCGAGGAGTGCGAGCACTGGAGCTCGACGCCGTCGAAACCGCCGTCGCGGCAGTGCATGGCGACCCGCGCGTAGGAGTCGACGACCTCGCCGATCTCCCGCGCGGTCACGGCTTTCGGGACTTCCCGGAAGAGCGGATCCGGCACCGGTGACGGGGCCCAGACCGGGAGGCGGCTGTACATCGACGAGGCCTGCCCGCCGTTGTGATTGATCTGTGCGAAGACCGGCGTGTCGTGCGCGTGCACCGCGTCGGTGATGCGCCGGTAGCCCGGCACGACGGCGGGATCGAAGCCGTGGATCAGCTTCTCGTAGGGCCAGTCCGTCGGGTGGGTCGAGTGCTCCTCCGTGATGACGAGGCCGGCTCCGCCGCGGGCCCGGGCCGCGTAGTAGTCGGCGTGCTGGCGGCTGGGGCGACCGTCCTCGGCGTAGTTCGTCAGGTGCGCCGCGAAGACCACGCGGTTGCGCACCACCACGGGCCCCAGCCGCAGCGGTGTGAAGAGGTGCCGGTAGCGCCCCCCGCTCATTCGCGCGCGCCCAGCGTCAGGGCGGCGCGGCGACCCTCGCGCACGGCCTCCAGCAGCGTGCGCGGCGCGACGGCGTCACCGACGACGGTCACCGCGGGCCTGCCGTCCGCGAGTTCGCCCAGGGGCAGCAGGTGGCCAGCGTCGACGACAACCGCTGCCGGCACTGCCGTCTGCTCACCCGTGTGGCGGTCCTCCAGCGTCGTGGCGTCCCGCAGCACGCTCCACCGCACGACCCGCACCCCTGCCCGCGCGAGCCGGGCGTTGGCCGGGGCGAGGTCGCCGGTCCGCGCGAGCTGGGTGCCGGCGACCGGGTCCGGCGTGACGAGCACGATCTCCCGCCCGCGGCCGGCGAGCAGCTCCGCCACGGCGACCCCCGTCGGGCCTCCGACTGGGTCGTCGACCACGACCAGCCCGGCGGGCAGGACAGCGCCCTCGAGGACCGCGCGGGCGGTGACAACGGGTACGCCGCCGGCGGGCGGCCCCGGCACACCGTCGGCGACCGGGGCACCGTCGAGGGGGCGCGGCCGGGACCCGCTCGCCAGCACGACGCGCCCCCCCGCCGCACGGTGCTCGTCGATCCGCTCTCGAGTGGCCTCGGTGCCGAGCTCGACGGTGACGCCCAGCCGGCGGCACTCGCCGACGAGCCACGTCGCGGCGAGGGCGAAGCGCTCGTGCCCCGGTTGGGCCGCAGTCGCCACCAGCGCGCCGCCGGGCAGACGCCTGCGGTCGACGACGGTGACCTGGTGACCACGACCCGCGGCGACCCTGGCGGCCTCGAGCCCCGCCGCGCCGGCCCCGATCACCAGCAGCCGCAAGGAGATCGGATCGCTGCCGTCGGCCGCGGCATCCACGGTCTCGTAGCCGGCCGAGGGCTCGACGACACAGGTGACGAGGGGGTTGCGCGCGTCCCGAACCTGGCAGGTCTGGTTGCAGAGCACGCACGGTCGGGGGGTGCCGCCGCCGGCGACGGTGCGGGCGAAGTCGGGGTCGGCGATCTGCGCCCGCGTCATCTCCACGAGGTCGGCAGCGCCGTCGGCGAGCACGCGGCCCGCGACGTCGGGGTCGACCAACGACCCCTGCGCGATCACGACGACGCGATCGGGTAGGACCTGGCGCAGGGCGGCGGCCAGCGGGACCGCGAAGCCTTGCGGCGTGTGCCCGTCGGGTCTCGTGCCGCCCGCGTCGAAGGGACCGGCGCGGACGGCGACCACGACATCGAGGACGGCGGGCAGGGCGCGGGCGATCTCCACCGCCGCGGCGGGCGTGATGCCGGCCCAGGGCGCGGACTCGTCGCACGACAGCCGCAGACCCAGCACGGGAGCGTCACCGACCGCCGCCCGGACCGCGCGCAGGACCTCGTGCAGCAATCGGGCGCGGTCCTCGCCGTACGCGTCCGTGCGCGTGTTCGTCAGCCCCGACAGGAACTGGCGCAGCAGGCTGTGCTGGCCGCACTCCACCTCGACGCCGTCGCAGCCCGCGGTGACGGCCCGGCGCGCCGCGGCGGCGAAACCGTCGACCACCAG
>JAABUT010002030.1_pt1 | contig 20795 bp, 18 predicted proteins | sample 5559281 | NCBI WGS metagenome assembly JAABUT01 (sample SAMN10711880, study PRJNA513359) | rock metagenome | isolation source: Antarctica rocks | place: Antarctica: Victoria Land, Ricker Hills nord | collected 2016-01-04
TCTGGAGCTGGGCGACGTCGGAGCCGCTGGTGCCGCTGCCGAGCGTGCGGCTCCACGTGTAGCACTCGTCCGCCTGGGCGCTCGACGCGGTGACCGTCGAGGCGATGGTGAGTCCGGTGATCGAGAGGAGCAGAGCCAGGATCGACCTGACCAGTCGGTGCCTGCGCATGTGTCCGTCCCCCTGTCGAATGGGGCTGCTGGCGGCACCACTCTGGTCCCGGCTGACCGATCCCGCGACTCGACACGTGTGCCGAGGGCCGAGCATCGCGCGCATCGTTGCCGCGCTGCGCTGACGTTGTGCGGTGCTCTCAGCGTGGCAGAGTGCGCGTGGCCGGAGTGCTAGAGTCGCGCACATGGCCACGGTTGCCTCGAGAGACTTGCGAAACCACGCGGCCGACGTGTTGCGCCAGGTGTCCGAGGGCGCGCACGTTACGGTGACCGTCAACGAGATAGCTGTCGCCGAGATCAGTCCCGTTCGACCCGCATGAAGAAGATCCGAAAGGGCCCCAACTCGTTCTCAGTCTCCCAATCGGCCAATGACCGACGGTGCTCCTTCCAAGGTATCGAATCACCGCGTGGCGTGCCGGTGGTTGAAACTCTCGACGGCCGCTCGGCCGGGGAAAGAGGGCAGTCTGCCGGGATGAACTCCCGTAGGGGTCGGAACCGTGCTTAAGACTCGGCTGCGTCAGGTGTTCGATGACCCGAAACGACTTCCAACCGCCGTCCTGCGTCGCTTGTCACCGACGCACCGGCGGTTCGGCAGCACTGTCGTGCGCCGTCCCGATGGGTCCGTGACCTTCCGCGAGGCAGGCTTCGTTTCTGCGCGGTCCCCAGCGGAGTTGCTTGCTCGCCACAATTTCGAGACGGCCGTCATCCGGGATCATTTTCGCGCTCGGCATTTCGATCGTTCGCTTGAAATCGGATGCGGCTACGGAAGGCTCACGCCGACGTTTGCCGATTTCAGCGATGAGCACTTTCCGGTGGACATCAATCCCGAGGCGCTCGAGCTTGCCGCTATGACGTATCCCGACTATCACTTCTCTGAGGCGTCGGCGCTTGAGCTGCCCTTTCCGGACCAGCATTTCGGGCTGATCTCGACCTGGACCGTGATCCAGCACATCCCGCCGTCCCAGATCGAGAGAGCGTGCAACGAGATCGTCCGCGTGCTTGCTGTTGGTGGCCTGCTCCTCATCTGCGAGGAGACCAAGTTTGCCGACGTTCCACTCAGTGACAACGCTCACACCTGGCACCGCCGGGTGGACACCTACAAGGATCTGTTCGGAGACCTCCAGTTTCGGGATGCCTCCGCGATTGCTTCGATTGAGCGGCTACCTGGCGTGCACTCCCCCGGAACGGTCATGGTTTGGGAGAAGGCGTAGAGCCTCGGGCGCCTTACGGACCCCACCAGGCGATCGTCGGGAAATCGACCCGCAGGTGCGGCAGGAAGGCTAGGTAGTTTGCTTCCACGAACTTCTCCAGCTCGGGATGCCACTGGTCGTAGATCTCGATTCCACGGGGCGTGATCTTGCCGACCTGGTAGCCGTAGCGCCCGAAGAACTCGAATGCATCAGCCAGGAACACTCGTGCGTCGATCCAGCGGTGGTTGTACTCGAACTGCACCATCTCGATGTTCCTCATGCGGATCATCGATGAGGCTCCGCGGATGACGGAGAGGTCGTGGCCTTCAGCATCGATCTTGAGGAGGCGGACGCGCTCGATTCCTTCGGCCTCGCAGAAGAGGTCGACGGTTGTGAACACGACCGACTCTGTCTCACCGGAGTGCTTTGTGGGATCGCTGAACTTCACCACGCTGTTGGACCCGGCCCCCGCGTGAACGATGAGCAGTTCTCCTGTGCCCACGGCGTCCGAGAGCGCCATCGTGTGGACTGTTCCCTGTTCCGCCATCGCGGTTCGGGCAATGTTGGCGCTGTGGGAAGAGGGTTCGAACAGGTGCAGGGTCGGTCGCTGGCCCGACTGTGCCAGGAGGCTGGTCGACCATTCTCCGTAGTGTGCACCGACGTCGAGAACCACCGGAGCCGTCGCCAACAGGGTAGCTCTCTGCACCATCTGCTCGCCGTTCGAGGCGATGTCATTGGGAGCGTCGAGTCGGGACTCGTTCGTCATCAGGCGGCACAGCTTGACAAGTCGTGGACGACCGATGAGGCGCTCAACGACGTGGGTGGTGACTCGGAGGAAAGCATGTGACACGGTGCGCGATCTTTGCACACTCTGTCGCACCTCGACCAGTCGGAGGGCCACCGGTGACCATGCTGACGCCTTCCGGTCCTGCCTGCTTGGTAGGGTTTCCGCCGTCGACACAACGCGGCACACTGATCTGCTGGCCGTCGAAGGCCCTGAACCACGTCGGCCCTTAGTCGACTGATTCATTGATCGAAGGCAGGGAGGCGTTGTGGTGGACGATCGTCGGGACTCATTTCGGGACCGGCTGTATTCGGCGTACTCGACTGACCATGCAGGCGTCGCGGATGTTTCGTCCGCCGATCTGTCGTTCAGGCGTGACGTGCTTCCTCACCTGCCCTCGGATCATCGGGCGAGCGTCATCGACCTCGGTTGCGGGCAGGGGCAGGTGGTCAGGCTGCTCGTTGAGGCCGGCTATCCCAACGCGAGCGGGATCGACGTCAGCCCCGAGCAGGTTCGACTGGCTCACGAGGCCGGTGTCCCGCAAGTCGTCCTCGGCGACTACCGAGACGGTTTCCATGGGTTGGCACCTGCCGCGGTCGTTGCGACTGACTTCTTCGAGCACCTCGACAAGTATGAGGTCCTCGAGGCAATGGACAAGGTCAACGCAGAGTTGGCGTCCGACGGCGTGCTGATCCTGCGGGTTCCCAACTCGGTGAGCCCGTTCGCCGGGAACTACCGCTACGGCGACCTCACGCACGAGACCTCCTTCACGGCACGAAGTCTCCGGCAGCTGGGCGCCGCTGCCGGCTATGCCGCCGTCTCCACTTTTGGGTGCCGTCCCATGGTCCACGGGATCAAGAGTGCCGCGCGGCTTGGGGTCTGGGGCCTGGCCAGTGTCTCGATGAAGCTCACGCTGGCCGCCGAGACGGGTCAGCTGCGCGGCCATTTCGTCAGCCAGAACATCGTCGCCGTCATGCGCAAGTCCGCTCAACATGGGAACGGCAAGTCAAGGGGGAGGACGGGGGAAGCGCCGTGACAGATTGCGGACCACGTGTCCGGGACGGACGACTTCGCTCACCAAGGACACCAGTGTGGCGTCCACGCTGTTCAGCGACGGCTTGAGGTACCTCAGACCGGACTCGGGAGATGTGTAGAAGCGTGGGTGGTCATAGGGTGCCGGAAGTCGACGACGGAGGACGATGTCGTGTGACCACTGCTCGACTCGACTCCTGATCGTCATGACGCGAGCTAGCGAGCAGCGTGCGGAGAGCTGGCTGGACGCAGTGAGGTCGGCCTCCCTGGGAGGCCTCTGGAGGAATCCGTTACCGTCACGGCATGCCGCTGCGTGAGCTCATCCGAAACGTAAGGACTGCTGCTCAGGTCGTTCACTGGGTGCACCGACATCCAGCCAATCGGAGGGACCTGCTCGCCGTGCCTCGTGCCGTTGCCTTCCAGGTACGCGGACGGTTGGGGCGCCGCACCATGGTGACCCTCGGTGACCACTCCAAGATGTGGGCGGTCTTGCACCACACCGCTTCGGCGAAGGCGGCCTACGCCAGTCCCCCCGACTGGGCGGAGATGCAAGCGTGGCGAAGGCTTCTCGAGGCGGGTGACCTGTTCGTCGACGTCGGCGCCAACGCGGGCACCTACTCCCTGTGGGCTGCCGATGTCGGCGTGGAGGTCGTCGCTGTCGAGCCGGGAGAGGACGCCAGGCGGCTCCTGATGGAGAACGTCGCGCTGAACCCCGGCGCGGTCATTCATGTCCTGTCATGTGCCCTGGGAGCGAAGGCTGGGTATATGGGATTTACCGTGGGCCTGGACGCGACCAACCACCTGCTGCCGAACGCGAACGACGGGCACCGCGTCGAGGTGAAAACCGCGGACGAGGTGCTGGGCAGCCGTCGGGCGGCCGGGATGAAGATCGATGTAGAGGGGGCCGAACGTCTCGTCCTGGAAGGGGCTGAGGCGGCGCTATCAGACGGAAGGATCCAGGTTCTGCAGCTGGAGTGGAACGCCGCGTGCCTGGATGTCTTGGGCGAGGACCGATCTCCCGTCGCCGCTATCCTGGAGCGGCATGGTTTCGAACTGTGCCGTCCGGACATGGAAGGAAGGCTGCAGCCGGTGTCCGACCTCGCGTTCGGTGACGACATGTTTGCGGTGCTGAGACGCGACCCGGCTGAGGGGGCACAGTGACGTGGGCGTGACGAGATGCCGCGGTCAGGCTCGGGCGCCGAAGGGCGAGATTGAGGAGAGCCGGCCGCCACGCGTGGTGATCGTCCTGACTCACCCCATTCAGTACTTCTCGCCGCTGTTCGCCGAGATCGCGCGTCGAGGGGTGGTAACCGAAGATGTCATCTACGGGAACGACGCTGGGGTGCGCCGTGGCTTCGACAGCGGGTTCGCGCGCGAGACGAGCTGGGATGTCGACCTGCTCCATGGTTATTCTTACCGGTTCATCACCAAGGGAGATCGCCCCCGCGGGTCGGTCGACCTCAGGGGTGTTCTCCGACTCTTGGCCGGCCTCCGCAGGCACGAAGTCATCGTTGTCCACGGTTATTCCACTTCGTTGACCGCGCTCACCATCATGTATGCCGTGCTGAGCCGGACTCCCTACCTGTTGCGGACTGACAGTTCCGTGCTCAAGAGACGCGCATGGTGGGACGCGCGTCGATGGTGGGTCACCGGTGTGGTCAGGAGATCAGGCGGAGTACTGACCTCGGGGAGCCGGAACGCTGAGGTTTACGCCGCTCTAGGTGCGCGCCGGCTCCTCTTCGCCCCGTTCAGCGTTGATGCGGACCGTTTCGCTCAGGGGACGGAGATGACGCAGGAGCAGCGCTTGGAGATCCGTTCCGAGTTCGACATCCCTCCGGAGGCCCGGGTGGCCGTCTTTGCCGGTAAGCTGAGGCCGCACAAGCGTCCTCAGGATCTCGTGCACGTCATGAACCAGATGCCCCGCGGCACGTTCGCTCTGGTGCTCGGCGACGGGCCGCTCCGTGCCGAGTTGGAGGCCTCCGCTCCCCACACCGTGAGATTCGCGGGGTTTCGCAACCAGGCCGAGATGCCTCGGCTGATGGCAAGCGCGGACATCCTCGTGCTTCCGAGCGAAATCGAGCCCTGGGGACTCGTCGTCAACGAGGGCCTGGCTTGCGGCCTGGTGCCCGTGTGCTCCGAGGCGGTGGGGTGTGCGCCCGATCTTGTGTCCGGGACGGGGGTCGTCTTTGCGACCGGTGATGTCGCCGCACTGGCGAAGGCGATGGAGGAGGCCTTCGGCATGGCCGGATCGCCGGAGTTCGCGGCCGCCCGCAGGACCTACCTGAGGGACCACTCCATCTCGGCGTCAGCGCACGGATACGAGGTGGCGGTCACGACGCTGAGCCACGCTGCACAGGCAACCGGCGACCCGGAGGCTGGACCCCCGAGATCAGGAACGCCCTGCGCGACGCATGGCGAGAAGTGAGACGAGCAGGCAGGCCGATTGACCGAGGCCCACAGCTGCCCCGGCGCCCGGAAGCCCAAATGGTCCTACGAGGACCAGCAGTGCCGCCACAGTGATGATGACGCCCCACCACTGGGCCAGCGCCACAAGGCTGGGACGACCCCGGGCGCGCAGGAGGTCGCCAATGACGCCGGAGACCGAACGGGCAATGACCATCGGCACGAGCCACCAGAGGAGCCCGGCGGCCCCCTCGAACCCCGGACCGTAGAGCAGTGGGATCAGCCAGTGGCCGGCCACGGCGATGCCCAGCGTGGCGCCGGTGAGAAGAACGGCGGTGGTCAGGATCGACTTCCTCTCCAGCGCTCGTCGAGAGTCGATGGAGACATCGCTGCGCGAAAGCCGAGGAAACACGGCACCGCCGATCGCCGAGCCCAGCGGGGCACCCAGCGCCACCACCGAGGAGGCCACGGCATACTGGCCCAAGGGGGCCGCGCCGACGACCCGGGCGAGGATGATCTTGTCGATCTGCAGCCCGAACGCGGAGGGGACCGCGGAGGCGCTCTGAGCGACTCCGTACCGGGTGAGCTCCGAGACCTCAGCCCGGCCGACGCGCCCGGCGGAGATGCCGAGTCGGTGGCACATGGTGGCCGATAGCACACCCTGCAGGATCATGCTGAGCACAAGCGCGATAACGGTCCCGAGCAGCGAAATCTGGCGCGTGGCCCAGAGGACCAGCACGAGCGCAAGGTAGACGATGGGCTGAGAGGCGCGCAGGACGTTCCATGTCGTTAGCGAGGTGGCCTGGGTCGCGAACACGTAGGCGGCGAACCCGCAGTTGACCAGGGAACCGACGAAGGCGATCCGGTAGGCCCAGGCCACCGCCTCCTCGCCTCCGGCGAGCTGCGGGGAAACCGCGACGCCGGCGACGGCGACCACCGTCCCGGTCAACAGCATCAACGCCCTGGACGAGGCGATAAAGTCACCGGCTCGGTCCGGCCACCGGGCCACGTGGTACGTGAGACTGGTGCTCTGGCCGACGTCGCTGAGGACCAGGGCGATCCCGAACCAGGCCATGATGCTGGCGAAGTGGCCGCGGCCGGCCGGACCGAGACCGCGAGCGATGACGATGCCGGTGACCGTTGCGGCGCCCAAGGACAAAAGGCTGGTGAACGCCGTGCGAGCCACCCGGTGACGGGTGCCCTGACCGACGAACCAGGGTTTCCACCGTGGACCGAAAGACGAAGTCAGCCTCGTCACGACTCGAGCATCGTGGTTAGGCGCTTCTCGTACGTGTGGTCGCGCAGGCTGCGGCGGGCCCCCGCGTCGGCGACCCCGGCCGCCCAGAGGGGGTCGGCCGCGGCCTGCCGAAACAGGTCGACGAGCTCGTCGAACGAGGCGAAGGTGAGTACATCACGGCCGATGTCAAAGAGCTCGTCAAGTCCCTCGCGCTCCTCGGTCAGCACGAGCCCTCCGGCCGCCGTGGCCTCGAACAGCCTGCAGTTGCTCCCGCCGAACTCGGCCGGGTGCAGGTTGTTGAGCACGGCGGTGGCGCCCCGAAAGACAGCTGACTTCTGCTGTCGTCGCACGATAATCCCGGTGTGATGCTCAATCAGCTCGGGGTGACCGACCCACGGCGCGATGGGAGAGCCGAAGATCTTCACCGGGATTCCCGCCTTGACCAGCCGGCTGAGGAGGATGGCGCGAGTGGGGTGCACGTTGCCCACGAGGGCCAGGTGGTCACCGGTGGCGTAGGGATCCGTCGAGCGGTGCCAGCCGGGGCTGCAGGCCTCCGGCAGGTAGTGGACCGGCAGGCCCTGAACCGCCTTCAGCTGGTCGGCAAGCACGGGGTTCTTGACGTAGATCCGATCGAATCCGGCCAGAAAGACCTCGTGGCGTCCGAGGTTGGACACGGCGTCCGGGAACCACAGGTATACCACCCCGCCCAGGCCATGGAGCTGGTTGATTACCCCCTTCGCAAGCCGCCGGTCGACGCTAATCGTCAGGTCGGGACGAAACTTGCGCGCGGCACTCACGAGATGCCGCTGCCGGGCCTCCCGCAGAGACGGCAGATGTTCGGAGAGCAGGGAGGCGACGACGTCCGCGTGCCGCTGCCTGATCCTCGGAGCCACCGGACCCGGTGTGCAGACCACATGCCCCATAGCTGTGAGGGCGTGCGATATGTTGTCGGCAAAGCTGTCGGGCGCCATGGGCCCGATCACCATGATCCTCACGGTCCCACCGTGCGCCCGCTGCGGGTGAGGCGTGCGGCGACCACGTAGGTCACGAGCGTCAGGAGCAGCGAGGCCGTGAAGCCGACGTAGTCCGCCTCCTGCTTCACCACGGCGGTGAAGAGCAACATCGGGAGGAATAACACCCGGGGGTCAGGGGCACCGTTACCGGCGTGGCGGCTGTCGACGAGCCGGAGGAACCCGCCGAACAACAGCATCCCGGCGGTGACGACGGGGATGCCCCCGTGCCGGAACAGGTCGCCGTAGGGAGTGGGGGCCGCGGACGAGTAGCTGCTCGGCGGGGAGTGGTAGTAGATCTGGTTGATCTGGTACCCCGCGTCGAGAACCGGCTTTCCCGGCCAGAGCGATCGGGGGATGAAGCCGAGCACTGGTCCGACGAGCAGCTCGGTGGGTGAAGCGTAGGGAATGGGGGTCGGCGACTGGTTCACGATGATGCCGACGTCGCCGACGCGGGACCAGCGGCCCCAGCTGCCCGGCTGGCCGACGGTGTTCGAGTCATGCGCGCCGAGCGTGTCGCTGATGATTGCGCCGAGATCGACGGTGTCGATGACCTGGGAGGCGGTCAGCCGGGTCGCACCCACGGCGACCACCTGTCGGTAGGCGGTGACTAACGGCGTGATGACAAGAAGGGTCAGCAGTGCGGCGCCGACGAGGGGCCGGATCTTCAGCCGCCCGAAGGCTGAGAGGCCTAGGACGACGGCGATGAGCTGCACGATGCCGGCTTCCTTGACCGCGGAAAGAAGACCGATGCCGATCTGCGAGAGGGACACCATGAGTAACAGAACCATGGACCCTGGCGAGCGCACTCGGGCATGGCGCCAGGCCGCGATAAGGGTTGCGAGGACCCCCATCTGGGTCATGACAGCGAAGATCGCTCCAGAGGACGACGTCGTGGACAGCGCGGACGCCGGGTCCGACAGGAAGCCGACCGTCCCGGCGCCGAAGCGCGCGAGATGCCCGGCCATTGCGACGAGGAACAGGGTCCAGACACTTGACGCCTCAGGTCTGAACGGCGAGGTGCCGCGTGCCTGGACATCCAGGTTGGCTGCCCCACGCCTGACAAAGGCCGGGACGGCGAAGTATCCGATCGTTGCCGCCGTAAACCCGGTCGCGGCGACCAGCGCACCCGCGTTGAGCGACATTGCGGTGACGATGCCCCGATAGTTAAGGTTCCCGTCCCACCAGGCCAGGGTCGCCACGCCGTACCCCACGGTGAAACCGACGCCCATCCACGGGCCGAGCTGCAGGGCCGCGAGGCAAACCCTCAGCGGTCGTCCTCGAGCCATCAGCAGTGTGCCGAGCAGTCCGAGTGCGGTCAGGGAGATCGACGTGCCGACGATCCGGCCCTTGTCCTCAAGCGCTGGGGTGTCGGATACCCAGACGCACAGGAGAAGGAGCGCCGCCACGATCAGGGCCGTCAGCACGAGCCTGGGAGACGCCGATGGCCGTGATCGGCGCGTTTCCCTCGGACCGTCAACCGTCGACTGCCGCACGGTTGTCTGGTGGATCGGCGGGGAGGAGACCACGCTCAGAGCCGGATCACGTTGGGCGCTGGGGGGACGACGCCCCGCGTGTCGAGCAGGCAGTCCGACGACTGCGTCAGCGCCACGAGGTCGATGTCGCGGTGCGGCTGCAGGAGGACGACCAGGTCAGCTTCGGACGAGGCCCGTCCGAGGTCGCCGTGACCGATTGGCGGCTTGCAGCCGACCCAGTTCCTCGGCTGCCACAGGGGGACGAGCGCATCGAAGTACCCCACGTTGGCACCCCAGTCAGCGAGACGGATCGCCAGCGGTTCGGCGGGGCTTTGGCGCAGGTCCGCGATGTCCGGCTTGTAGGTCACCCCCACAAGCAGGACTGTCGACCCATTGACCGGCTTCTTGAGATCGTTGAGCGCCCGCCAGGCGCGGGACGCGACGTAACCCGGAGCGGCCGCGTTGATCTCTTCGGCGAGCTCGACCATCCGGAAGGCGTACCCGAGTCGGGCTCTGACGCGATAGCTCAGGTAGGAGGGGTCGACCGGGATGCAGTGGCCTCCCACCCCGGGGCCGGGACGAAATGCCATGTAGCCGAAGGGCTTTGTCGCCGCACAGTCGATGGCGTCCCAGAGGTCGATCTGGAGGTCGTCGCAGAATCTGAGCATCTCGTTGACCATGGCGATGTTGACGTGTCGGAAGGTGTTCTCCAGCAGTTTCGACATCTCGGCCTCACGGGTCCCCTTGGCCACGACAACCTCATCGACGAGGCGTCTGTAGAACGCGACCGCTCTCGCCGTGCATTCCGGGGTCAGGCCACCGACCACCTTAGGGGTGTTGTGGAGGTTATAGACCGCATTGCCGGGGTCGACCCGCTCGGGCGAGAAGGCGATGAAGATGTCCTGACCTGCGCGGAGGCCGCTTCTCGTCACGAGCGGAGCGAAAATCTCCTCCGTCGTGCCTGGATAGGTCGTCGACTCCAGGACCACCAAGGCTCCGGGGCCGATGTGCTCGCCGATGGATCTTGCCGCGGCGGTCACCGCCGACAGGTTGGGACCCCCGTCCTCGGTGAGCGGAGTGGGCACGCAGACGAGGACCGTGTCGGCCTCCGCGATCACTGCGGAGTCGGCCGTTGCGACGTAGCCGCGATCAAGCGTCCGGCGCAAGACCTCGTCTGAGACGTCGTCGACATGTGAACGGCCAGCGTTCAGCGCCGCAACGGTACGGTCGTCGAGATCCAGCCCGACCACGCGCAGACCACACTCTGCGGCTCGCACGGCCAACGGCAAGCCCACGTATCCCTGGCCGATGATGACCACGTCGGTGGTGCTCATGCAGACCCTTTCATGTGCTGGCGGGGACAGGACAGAACGCGACAGGGACTACTCATTGCACCCGCTCCCGGCGAAGCAGAGCGTAACTGTCGAGAAAGTTTCCCAGCGTCGCGGCACCGGAGAAGGTGGTGACTGTTCGCTCCCGTGCGGCCACGGCCATGTCGGGACCGTCAACGTCCAGGGCACGACTGACCATCTCCGCAACGTCCGCCGCGACGTCTGGGCCCTGAGGCACCAACCACCCGGTGATACCGCTGTCCACCGTCTCCAGGGTGCCGGCTGTCTCCGTCGCGACGACGGGAAGTCCAGACGCCATGGCCTCGAGCACCGAGAGGCCCAAGCCTTCCTCGAACGAGGTCTGGAGGTAGACCGACGCGCCCTGGTAGAGCCCGGGGAGATCCCGCGTCGGCACGTTGCGACGCACTTGCACGAAACTGGACAACCCGAGGTCGTGGATCAGCTCGATGAGGGAGGCTGGGGGTTCGTTACGTCCAGCGAGCACCAAGTCAGGCACGTCCGCGCGTCGCTCCCGGAGGAGGGAATACGCCTCGACCAGGCGTTCCAGTCCCTTGCGACAGTCCTCGAGTCGGCATACTGAGAGCAAGTAGCCGTCCCCGCGCCATCCATCTGCGCGAGGGGCAAAGCGTTCAATGTCCACGCCCGGAGGAGCCACCGTAACCACGGTTCTTGGCGCACGGGAGCGCACGTAACTAGCCATCTCGTGGTTCTCAACAAGCACGGTGGCCGCGTTCCGCAAGGCCTTCATCTCGATCCTCGTCACGACGGCAGTCATGGCGACGTGGGCGAGCTTTGCCGCAGGCGACTGCCGCGCGAGCATGGACTGGCGTTCCCGCCGCACGGTCGTTGCCGCCTGCAGGGCTGTCGGGGGGTTCGCGCGGGAGGCAGCCCACGCCAGCGCAGGTCCGCCGGCGACCACCTGGACGACGTCGTACTCGTTCAGCGCATCATCGAGGTTCCGCCGCGGAAGATATCGCAGGATCTCCAACTCGGTGCCGTTTGCCCCGACATGTGTAACGTCGGGCTCATTGGCGTCCAGCACGAGCAGGGGGTCCTTGAACCAGGTGAAAGGTCTAAGCAGCCTGCGGCTGTGCGGGTCGTCTCGCGACGTGGCCAGATTGAAGATGTGCACGCTGTGACCGGATGCCCGCAGGCCCCGCACCAGCCAGCGAGCGACAGTCTGGACGCCGCCTGCTGACTGGTAGCCCTGGGTGACCAGGGCAACCCTCAGCGGGGGAACGGCCATCATTGAGCCGCTCGTCATGTCAGGCTCCACGCGGATGTCCCGGGCACGTGGTGACGCTGGTGCGGGCGACCCGACCGCTGTCCTCGAACTCCTCACCGAGGACCCGGAACGAGGAGTGGAGGAGACAGAAAAGCAGTCCCGCTCGCCCGTCAAGGAATCCGCCAGTCGGTGTCGACGACTGCCGCAGAGAGTTCACGGGCAATGGTGGTGGTGCTGTCGGTCGGCCCCAAGTCGACGACGACCACCTGTGACGCCACTGCCACACGGGCCAGACACCGAGCGATGTTGACCTCCCCGTCCCCGTCAGGATGACCGTCACGGGAGCGCTACCCGGCGGTATGGGGTGGATCGGGCATCGTAGAGGAGGGGCATCCGCAACGTCAGCATGGGCCGTCCAACAGCCAGTCGAAGTAGGCCTGGGGACTAAAGGGCTCCGGGTCTGGTTCGGCGGGGTGGGTCAGCGCCAGGCGTACCGCATCGGCCAGGGACTCTGCGTCACCTTCGCGGAAGGGGCGCAGCGCCGCTCCCGCAATCTGCCGGTTCTGCCCGGAGTCCACCGCGATGACCGGAATCCCGTAGACCCGTGCCTCCGCCAAGGGATAACCGAATGACTCCAGCTGGGTGGGAAAGTACACCGCGGTGGCCCGGCGCCAGCACTGTTCGAGCTCAGTCCCCTGAAGGGGACCGGTGAACTGGGTCCGAGACTGTTGGGCCAGCTCGGCGAACTCGATTGGGTGAGCGGTCACCACGATGCTGGCCGAGATCTGCGCAGCGTCCAGCGCGGTCAGCAGTCTCGCGACATGGAGATGAAGGCGCTTGTACGGCGCGTTGAGGATGGGCAGGAAGATGTTCGGGGTTTCGGACGGACGGTCGCCGGCCGCTGCCCACGCTGCGGGAGACACCGGGTGGGCGCGCACCAGGAGCTTTTCCGCCAGCCGCGGGGCGTGGGCCCTTACCCGCTCAGCCATGGCGTCGCACGGCACCACGAGTCTGGTGGAGCGGTGTGCAGCGGCGCGCACGATCCTCGTCTGAGCCCTCAGGGCCCGTGACGGGCGAAACTGCAGCTCCTCCAGCTCGTCCGAGCTGGCGAAGTGCAGGGCGTTCCGCAGGAGCGTCACATTGTTGCGCCCGAGGGTGAAGCCCGCATTGTTCAGGGCGATCCGAGCGTGCCCCTCCCGAGCCAGCACCTCCCGACGGGCCAGCCAGGTGGGGCCGAACGAGCGATCACGGCCGATAACGTGGACCGGACGCTCCGGGTTGGCGTCAAGATATCGGCTGAGCTCGCCGAGGAACTTCGCAGCCCCGCCCACTCGGGCGCCGGCCACGTCGATGATGGTCGACCGAGGAGCGGTCTGGTCCCTGTTCATCGACGGATCCCCGCCCACTCACGGTGGCGGCGGTGGGTTGACAGGATGAAGTTGACGGCTCGCTGAGAACAGTCCTCCACGGCATACTCCGCCGGGATGGCGCGAGCCGCGGCGGGGGAGCTGACCATTGCCCGAACCGCCTCCACGAGGTTGGCGGGGTTAAGGCCCGTCATGATGATCGAGCCGACGTCGAGAGCCTCAGGTCGCTCGATGGAGTCGCGTAGCGTAACTGCAGGAAAGCCGAGGATGGACGACTCCTCGCTGATGGTCCCGCTGTCAGATAGCACGCAGTAGGCCACCTGCTGCAGCCTGACGTAGTCGATGAAGCCCATGGCTTCATGGAAGACAACCCCCTCGGGCGTCTGGCGGCCCAGGGCCTCCAGGCGCCTGCGAGTGCGCGGATGGGTAGAGACGATGACGGGCAGCGCGAACTCGGCGTGGGCCGCCTCGAGGCAGTCCAGCAGGGCGCCGAGTCGCGTGGGACTGTCGACGTTCTCCTCGCGGTGTGCGCTGACGAGGAGGAACTGGCCTGCCACCACGCCAAGGTCCTCGAGCACCGTGCTCGTTTCGAACCGACTCTCGTGCTGCAGGAGCACCTCCTTCATCGGCGAGCCGGTGAGGACGATGCGTCGCGGGTGCAGGCCCTCGGCGAGCAGGTTGCGGCGGGCGTGCTCGGTGTAGACGAGGTTGAAGTCGGCGACGTGGTCGACCAGCCGGCGGTTGGTCTCCTCCGGCACGTTCTCGTCGAAGCAGCGGTTGCCTGCTTCCATGTGGTAGACGGGGATACGCATCCGCTTGGCGATCACTGCGGCGATGCTGCTGTTGGTGTCGCCGAGGATGAGCACCGCGTCTGGGCGCTCCTCCAGGAGGACCGCCTCCGTCTTGACGAGGATCCCGCCGAGCGTCGCGCCGACGCTGGAGGTGTCCACGTCGAGGTAGTGGTCGGGCTTGCGGATGTTCAGCTCGTCGAAGAAGATCCCGTTGAGCTCGTAGTCGTAGTTCTGACCCGTGTGCACGAGGACATGGTCGACGCATTCGTCGAGGCGGCGTATCACCGCCGAGAGACGGATGATCTCGGGTCGGGTGCCTACTATCGTCATGACCTTGGTCATGCGCTCACCACCGCCGCGACATCGACGGGCTCCCAGAACGTGTCCGGGGACTGCGGGTCGAAGAGGCTGTGCGTCCAGAACAGGGTCGTCAGGTCGGTGGATCCGGTGTTGGTGATGTTGTGGACCCACATAGTGGGCATGTCCACCACCTGAGGCACGTCGCCGCTCACGTCGAACCGGACGACCTCGGTGGTGAACAGCTTGCGCAGGCTGATGCAGGCTGAGCCGGCCACCACGACGAAGCGCTCGACCTTGCCGAGGTGGAAGTGCTCCCCCCGCGTCATCCCCCGTCGGGTGGTGGAGACGAAGGTCTGTCCCTGACCGCCGTGGGCGCGGACGGTCTCGACGAGCCGGCCCCTCGCATCCTCGTGCGCGCTGAGGGGCATCGGGTAGTTCCCCGGGAAGAGCGAGGCGCGGTAGGTGTTAAACATGTCAACCTCCAGCTTGGTCGTCAACGGCGGGATGTCCCCGCCCGCGTAGGTCTGGCCGAAGGATACGAGCAGGTCGAAGACTCGGCGCACCGTCGTGGGGGTGACGGTGGGCTTGAGCCTGCGCTCGGTCGCGGTGAGGCCCTCGATGAGCAAACCGGCGGCGTCCTGGACATGCAGAAGTTCGACGGACCGGTCGGCGATCTGAGGCTCCACGCCCTTGGCGACGGCATCGACAAAGGTGGCGACGAAGGAGTTGTAACCGGGGCGCCCGTGCTCGCCAAAGAGGTTGGGCATGCGAACGTCCACGTATGCCGCCCCGACGGCCTCGGCTGCCGCCGAGAGTAGGTCCGCGGCGCCCGCCTTTCCTCGCCCATACGGTGTGTCGTTGCCCGACTGGGTCGAGTTGGCGTAGACCACCCGCGTGATGGACCCCGCAGCGCGGATGGCAGCCGCCAGGGAACGCGCGAGATCAAGGTTGCCCTGCTCAATCAATCGGACCGACTCACCATGCTCGACCTGCGCAGCAGTCAGCCGGTTGATGCCTGCCACGTGGATCACCGCGTCAGTGTCCGCAATTAGGTCGGGCAGGTCGGCCCAGCCGGCGCGGTCGACCGGGATCACGACGTGGTCGGTAAGGGCGCGGAGTCGGGCCCTCGTGTGCCAGCCGACGAAGCCACCGGCGCCAGTCAGGAGGATCCTCATGCGCCCGCCCGTTCGAACAGGCGGGACATCTCGGGTACCGTGAGCAGAAGCTCCTTCGTCTGCTCCACGTCGAGGCGCGTGGTGTTCTCGGAGGTGTAGTCGTCGGTCAGCCGGACGGCGCGCTCGCCCTCCTCGAAGTACAGCTCGTACTCCAGCGACCGGGCGTCGAGCGGCACGGTGAAGTAGTCTCCCTCGTCGATGGTCCTGGCCATCTCCTCGCGGCTGAGCAGGGTCTCGTGCAGCTTCTCGCCGTGCCGGGTGCCCATCACGGTGACGGGGTGGTCGTCCCGGCCGAGCAGGTTGGCGACAGCATGGGCAAGCGTCTCCACGGTGCATGCCGGCGCCCGGCGGACGAAGAGATCTCCCGGCGCGGCATGGAAGAAAGCATGTTCCACGAGGTCCACGGACTCCTGCAGCGACATGAGGAACCGCGTCATCCCGGGTTCCGTGAGGGTCAGCGGTCGACCCGACCTCACCTGCTCGACGAAAAGGGGGATCACCGAGCCGCGAGAGTACATAACGTTGCCGTAGCGGGTCACCGACACGGTGGTGGGCGACTCGGGGTGGTTGCGCGCGTAGGCCTGGGCTGTCTTCTCCATCAGCGCCTTGGACATCCCCATGGCATTGACGGGGTAGACGGCCTTGTCGGTGCTGAGACACACCACCGACCTCACCCCTGCCGCTGCTGCCGCTTCGATGACGTTGTGGCTGCCGGTCACGTTGGTCCGGACTGCCTGCTCGGGAAAGAACTCGCACGACGGCACCTGCTTCAGCGCCGCCGCGTGGAACACATAGTCGGCGTTGACCACGGCCCGGGCGACGCTCTCCCTGTCGCGCACGTCCCCGAGGAAGAGCTTCAGCCTTGAGTCCTGCACGGCCCGGCGCATGTCGTCCTGCTTCGCCTCGTCCCGGGAGAGGATGTTGACCGCTTTGACGCCGCGACCCAGGAGGTGACCGACCATCGTCCTGCCGAACGAGCCCGTGCCGCCGGTGATGGTCACCGTCGCTCCTTCGAACATGGTCATCGGATCTCCCTGCCTCGTGAGATGACGGTCTGGGTGCGGCTGATCTCATGACCCAGCTCGGCCCAGGCGCCTTCGCCCTGCGGCGGGCTCCATCCGGCTTCGGTCAACCAGCTGCACGCCTGGGCCTGTCCGAACCACAGCATCTCCATCCGTCGGGCGTTCGCGGCGGCTGCCGGGCTCAGCCGGCCTGCGCCGTTGGCGATGCTGACCGCGGCCCGCGCCACCCTGCGTGGGAGCTCACGGGGCGGTCGACCCCCGAGCGCTCGCATGACGCCGGCGGTTGTCAGGCCCTCCGAGGGATGCGCGACCACGGACGGTGGCTGCTGGGGGCAGGTGGCGAGAAACGCGACGGCCGACGCAACATTGGCCAGGAGGGCTTGAGGCGACGGTGACGAACCAGGTCTAGCGACGGTGGAGAGCGGTGAGCGCGCCACCCTCGCGGTCATCCGGGTGACGCGTCGGTCGACCGCGTGCACGCTGGGTGGGCGGTAGACCACCGCGATGTCGGGGGCCCGCTCGAGCACCAGGGTCTCGCCGAGGATCTTCGAGCGCGCGTAGACCGAGAAGCCGTCCGTCTCACGGGAGGCGTCGAGCACCGGGGACCGCCCCTGCACGACGGCGCTGCTGACGTGCACGAGCCGAGGAGAGGGCTCGGCCTCCTGGCACACCGCGGCGAGCAGGCCCGGGAGTATGCCGTTGGGCGAGACCAGTGCCTCGCCGTCCGTCTCGGACGCATCGGGGTTGCCAGCGGTGTTGACGACGGCGTCGACGCCGGTGAACTCTTCGCGCAGGTCGTCGATGAGGGCCGACGTGGCGATGAAGGACTCCGCTGCGCAAGCTGGCATGGGTGGGAGGCGCGGCCCGCGCATGGTCGACACCTCGTGCCCCTGGTCGATGAGCACGTCGAGGACTGCTCGGCCGATGAACCCTCGCGCTCCCACCACGAGGACGCGCCGACGCCGGACGGTCATGTCGCGGGCTCCCGCTGCAGCTGCGCCGCCTCGTGCAGGAGGCAGGACAGGCGCTCGGATGCGACGGACTGGCCGAAGTGTTGCTGGTAGTAGTCGCGACCGCGCGCACCCATGGCCGCGCGCTCGGAGGTCGGGGCCTCCGCAAGCCGTACGATGGCCGCGGTCATCTCCTCGACCGACCCGGGCGTGACGGTGATGCCTCCACCGGACCTCTCTACGACGTCTGCAGCATCACCCGCCAGCGCGCCGATCACCGGCCGCGCCGCGGCCATCGTGGCCTGGAGCTTGCTGGGCAGGGTGCTCCGGAAGAGTGGAAGGTCCTGGAGGCTCACGAGGTGCGCGTCGCCCAGGGCCAGCACCTCCGCCATCTTGTCGAAGGGCTGCAGCGGAATGAAGCTGACGTTGTCCAGCCCCTCCCGCTCGACCCGGTCCCGCAAGGACGCCTCCTCCACGCCGCCCCCCACCAGGGCGAAACCGATGTCGGCCCGGCCTCGCAGACGCCCCGCCGCCGCCAGCAGAACGTGGAGGTTCTGGTACCTGCCGAAGATGCCGGCATACATCACCGTGAAGCGCCGTCGGAGACCGAGCGCCGCGGCATACGCCGGATCAGCGGCGCACGGGCGGAACGCCTGCTCGTCCGCCCAGTTCGGCACGAAACGGATCTTGCCGTCGGGGACCCCGCGGTCGGCGATGTGTGCAGCCATTCCGGGGGAGATGACGGCCACCAGGGAGGCGTGGCGGTAGAGAGAGTCACAGTAGCGGTGGAGGGCGCGTTCGACGTGCGAGGAGTGGCCGTCGGGGAGGAAGCCCGAGTGGGTCACGGTCTGCGGCCACAGATCCTGCACGTGGAGCACGAAGGGAGTCCGGCGCACCGCCCGAAGGGCCATCGCGGGCAGGGCCGCGGTCGCCGGGGTGCCGTGGACGAGCGCGGCGTCGACCTGCGGCAGGCGAGTGACCGCAACGACCGAGGCCGCGGCGGCGAAGGAGACGTAGGTGGCCGCGCGCCGACCGGCCCGCCCGTCGTGGCTGGCGTAAAGGGGGGCCCGGTGGACAGTAACCCCGCGCATCTGCTCACGGCAGTAGGGGCGCATGCGGTATCCGGGAAAGACCTTCCCCTGGGGGTAGTTGGGGTAGCCCGTGACCACGTGAACCTCGTTGCCCTGCGCGGAAAGAGCCCGGGATATCACCCCTGGAAGGGCGGCTGAGCTGCCCTCGGGGTCGTACCACTGCGAGATCATCGCGATCTTCACGGCGCTGCTGCTCGCGCCGCTGGGATGGCGAGTGCCCGCCCAGCCCACCGTGGTGACGCCAGATAGGCGGCGAGCAGCGCGACGGTGAGACCGGTCGACAGCCACGGGGCCGGGATCAGCCAGGCCAGGGTGACCAGGGACGAGATCACACCGACGCCGACTGCGACGAGAGGGTGCGACAGGCCCACCACGCTCGTCAACTGCTGGTAGGTGTGCTCCCGATGGGCCTGGAGCAAGGGGGCACCGCGACGTGCGCGACGCACAAGGGTCACACTGGCGTCCGTGAGGTAGAGGGCTAAGGGGGCGAGGAGGGTGGCGAGCCGGGCGCCGCCCATCACGCCGAGGAGCAGCGTCGTCGCCACGAGCGCGCCAAAGAGATAGCTGCCGACGTCGCCCAGGAAGAGGCGCGCCGCTGGCAGATTGAAAGGCAGAAAGCCCACTGCCGCCCCAACCGTGAGACTGCCCAGCACCAGGAGCGCCGGTGCTTCGTCGAGGTGTCCCAACAGGGCTGCACTGCTGCCCCAGACGACCATGGTGATGCCGGTGATGCCGTTGATCCCGTCCATGAAGTTGACGACATTGACGCTCGCGGACACGAGAGTGGCACCGAGCAGGAGCCCGAGCAGGACGTCGGAACCGACGCCCACGGCCACCGCCAGCGCTGCCCCGACGCCGATCTGGGCCGCTAGCCGGACTAGCGCGGGGAGGTCCCGGTGGTCATCCAGCAGGCCGAGCGCTGCCAGAACGATGATCGCCGCGAGCACCGGCCACGAGGGTGCGAGACCAGTGACCAGGGCGGCCGCCCACCCGGCGAGGACCCCGACGGCGCACGCGAGCCCGCCCCCGCGGGGAGTCGGGAGGACGTGCGACGAGCGGTCGTTGGCGTGGTCGATGATGCCTCGGTGAACGAGAACCTTGCGGACGACTGGGCAGATGGCGACGGTGAACGCCGCGCTGACGAGGAGCTCGATCACGACCCCAGCGCCTCGGCTGTCGACGGGAGAAGGTCCGCGCCGTGCCTGGACTCCCGGCGCATCCATGCGGCGGCCTCGGCAGGATCGGTGACATCGGCGGTGGCCACCTCGGCCGCGTCGAGGTGAGGCACGACGACGCGTGAGACAAGGGGGTGGGCCGTCGGGCGGTGGAACTCATAGGAACCGAAAAGGTCTTCTCCAAGCTTCTCGCCGGCGCGGAGCCCGCTGTACACAATGTCAATGTCGGCGCGACCCGACATCCTGATCAACGTCTGGGCAACCTCGACGATCCTCACCTGCTCGCCCATGTCGAGCACGAGCACCTCGCCGTCACAGCCGATCGAAGCCGCCTCAAGGACGAGCTGGCAGGCCTCGGGGATCAACATGAAGTACCGCTCGACGTCGGGGTGGGTCACCGTGACAGGACCGCCTCTATCGATTTGGGCGGTGAACGCATGCACCACCGAACCGCGGGAGCCAAGCACGTTTCCGAAGCGGACAGACACATATCGGCCGGTTTGATTCTGAGCAAACGCGGCGGTTAGGCGCTCCGCCACTCGCTTGCTGTATCCCAGAACGCACGTCGGATCGGCGGCCTTGTCGGTGGAGATGTTGACGAAGGTGCCGACCCCCGCCTCTGCGGCGGCCGTGAGGACGTTGTGCGTTCCGAGCACGTTGCTCTTCCACGCCTCCAGCGGGTGCGACTCGAGGAGGGGAAGGTGTTTCAACGCTGCGGCGTGGAACACCATCTCCGGCGCTGCCCGCTGGAAGACCGTGCGCAGCGTCCCCAAGTCGCGGATGTCCGCCAGCACGATGTCGTCAGTGTCGAGAAGTCCAGAGCCGCTCAGGCTGAGCTGGGTTGCTTGCAGACCGGACTCGTCCCGGTCGAGGAGGTAGAGCTTGCTCGGCCCGAACCGGATGATCTGGCGACACAGCTCCGAGCCGATGGACCCCCCCGCGCCAGTGACGAGGATGACCTTGCCGGCGATCTGCTCCGAGATGACCCCCGTGTCCATGCTGACGGCTCGGCGGCCGAGCAGGTCGTTGAGGTCGACGTCGCGCAGGT
>JAABUT010002031.1_pt1 | contig 20777 bp, 24 predicted proteins | sample 5559281 | NCBI WGS metagenome assembly JAABUT01 (sample SAMN10711880, study PRJNA513359) | rock metagenome | isolation source: Antarctica rocks | place: Antarctica: Victoria Land, Ricker Hills nord | collected 2016-01-04
CGATGTGCCGGTAACGATCCGCGCCGCGACCACCGACGACCTGGACGCGGTCGTCGACCTCGCGGCCGCCGCCCGGGCCGGCTACGCGGTTCACCAGCCGGTGTTCTGGCGGACCGCGCCGGACGCGCGAGGCGCGCACCGCAGCTACCTGGCCGGGCAGATCACCGACGACAGCGTCATCAGCCTCGTCGCGACCGAGCCCGACCGCGGCCGCGACGACGGCGGCGAGGTGGTGGTCGGGTTCGCGGTCGGCGTCCTGCATCCCGCACCACCGGTGTACGACCCGGGAGGCCCTACCTGCACCGTCGACGACTTCACCGTCGACGATCCCGCCCGGTGGGTTACCACCGGCGCTGAGCTGCTCCGCGAGCTCCATTCCCGCGCGGCGACCCTCGGCGCCGTGCAAGTGGTGGTCGTCGCCGGCGCCCACGACCACCCCAAGCAGGCCGCCCTCGCCGCGGCCGGGCTCACGCCGGCTTCCCAGTGGTGGACCGCCCCGACCAGCAGCACCGGACGGTGACGCCCAGAACAAGCCAGGCCACCGCGTGGCGGTCGACAGCCCGCCGGGGCCACCCGCTGCCCGACCGAACCGATGGGCCCCGCTGGCTCGCCGCACCCCGACACTGACCCGCACGCCGACACTGAGGGGTGTCGGTTGACGAGGGGCACGTCCTGGCGCCAGAGCGCTGCAAGAACCGCCCACTTACCGCTGAAGGTCGCCGCGATCTGGAACCGCTAACCGCGCCGCTGCTGCCGGCGGGACACAACCGCGAGCCCGACCAAGAGCAGCGCGATCGTCATGGTTGCCCAGTCGCCCCTGTTCGACCCGTCCGCGAGCGCTTCATCGACCGCAGCCAGCACACCGCTCATAACTGCCAGGACCATGACGACGACCTGCGCTGTGGCAGCGACGCGCCCAACGGGCGCCCCACCCCCATCTGCATTCATCCGATCAGGATCCCCCGCCATCGCCCTCGGCGCACAGGCGCTCAGCGTCCCAAAACCCTTCAGCGGCGCACCAAACCTTCGACCAGGTTCCGGCACGACTTCCGGCACGCTCGCGACCGGCGTGTCCCCGTGCCACGGGCGGCGTCCCGAAAACGATCGGTTTCGGTAGGCGGTTGGCTGGCACAGCCAGCGGTGTACCGAAAGTCGGTCCGCTCCCGAACGGGCGCCGACGTGGCCCGGGGACCGGTACGGATTTCGGGCCGACCACCGGCCCCGGCGTGTTGGGTCACGCCGTCTGGCGGTAGCGGTCGAGAGCGGTGGTGAGGGCGTCGGGGAAGCCGGTGCCGCCGTGGCCGGCGTCCTTACAAGATCGGCGACCCCCACCCGATCCTGAGCAGAACCCAGCCCCCCGAGGGATTCCCCCGGGGCCGCATTCTCGGTACCGTCCGCCCCGGACCGGTCGCTGCTCGTGGCCGGACGAGCACTCAACGAGCACCGGGGAGACACCGCCATGGGCATCGCGCTGATCCTGATCGGCTTCTTCGCCCTACTCGCCGGCCTCGTCGTCGGCGTGATCGCCCTGGTCCGCCGGGCCCGGGCCCGACCCGCGAAACGGACCGGCCTAGGCGCCGGCGGCCTCGCCGTCACCGGCCTCGTCGTGTTCAGCATCGGTGGCGCCCTCAGCCCCGCAGCGACACCGTCGAGCACCGACCAGGCCGCGGACACGACCGCCTCCAGCCCATCAACCCCGGCAGCCGTACCGGTGGTGGCGACGAGCGCCACGACCCCGGCGACGACACCCGGTTCCGCGGCCGCGATCACCGCCCCGGCCGCACCGCAGGTGACCACCCCCGCTCCCCCACCGGCACCCGCGACCACCGCGCCGGCTCCCCCACCGGCTCCCCCGCCGCCACCGGCGCGGCCGACCGCGGCCGCCGTACCGGCCCGAGCTGCGGCCGGGCCCGCGGCAGCCGCGGTCGCCGCGCTCGCGGTGAAGGGCCGCGCCCCGAAGACCGGCTACTCCCGGGACGCCTTCGGCCCGGCCTGGGCCGACGTCGACGGCAACGCCTGCGACACCCGCAACGACGTCCTGCGCCGCGACCTCACCGGAACCCGGATGGTCGCCGGGACGGGCGGCTGCGAGGTCGCCACCGGCACCCTGCACGACCCCTACAGCGGCACCACCATCGCCTTCACCCGCGGCACCACCACCAGCACCGCCGTGCAGATCGACCACGTCGTCGCCCTGTCCGACGCCTGGCAGACCGGCGCGTTCACCTGGACCCCCGACAAGCGCGAGCAGTTCGCCAACGACCCGCTGAACCTGCTCGCCGTGCAGGGCTCCCTCAACGAAGCCAAAGGCGACGGCGACGCCGCCACCTGGCTACCCCCCAACAAGGCCGAGCGCTGCGCCTACGTCGCCCGCCAGGTCGCCGTCAAAACCGCCTACGCCCTCTGGGTCACCCCCGCCGAACAACAGGCCACCACCCGCATCCTCGGCGGCTGCCCCGACCAGGCCCTGCCCACCGAAACCGGCACCACCCCGCCGGCCATCGACCCGGCTGCGGCCGTCGCCGCCCCCGCGCCGGCACGACCGAAGGCGCCCGTGGCGCCCGCGGCGCCCGCGCCGGCACGGCCGAAAGCGACACCGACACCGCGCCCGACCCCCCGCTCGACGCCGGCCGGAGTGTACTACGCGAACTGTGCCGCCGTCCGCGCCGCCGGCAAGGCCCCGCTGCACCGCGGCAGCCCCGGCTACCGGACCGGCCTGGACGGCGACGGCAACGGCGTGGCCTGCCAGACCACCAGCAGCGGCGGCGGCGGGTCCGGGAGCGGGTCCGGCAGCTCCGTCTCCTACAAGAACTGCGCAGCCGTCCGCGCCGCCGGCAAGGCCCCGCTGCACCGCGGCCAGCCCGGCTACTCCCGGAAGCTGGACCGCGACGGCGACGGCGTCGCCTGCGAGACGTAGCCCCGGCCGGGGGTGCGTCCGCGGACCCCGGTCCGCGGGGGCGCCCGGGGTCACCGGTTCTCGGTGGCCCGGAGGTCCCGCCAGACCGTGTGGGGGTGCACGCCCTCCGTGTCGGCGGCGGACTGCACGGTGCCGCCGGCGGCGACCGCGGCGCGGACCCGGGCCGCCCGCGCACCGGCCGCCGCCCGCCGGGTCTCGGTCCGCGTCACCGGCCCGGCCTGGGCCCACCAGGCGGTCAGCGACCGGGCGTGCCAGCGGCGGTGCCAGCCGACCACCACGCTGACCCCGGCCCCGGTTCCCGCGGCGCCCAGTTCCTCGAGCCGGTCCCGGCCCACCCCGAGCAGCCGGGCGGCGTCCGGGGTGCGGACCCAGCCGGCGGCGGTGATCGGGTCCCCCACGCTGTCCGGGCCGGGGCTGTGCCGCCGGCACACCGCCCGGACCGACTCGGCGCTGACCCCGGCGACCGGGACCCCGCCGGCGCGCAGCCCGGTCAGCAGCCCCGCGACCGGGGCCCACCGGTGCTCGGCCCGCGCGGCCCCCCACAGCCGGGCGACCCCGTCCCGGTCCGGGTCGGTCAGCTGCCCGGGCGGGTTCGGGCGTGCGACGGTCACCGGTCGGCCGCGCCCGGTCAGTAGACGAACCGGTCGACCCCGGACCCCGACGCCCACACGTCGTTGCACCGGGTCGCGGTCCGCTGGTAGGCGTCCTCCTCCTCGCCGGTGAGCACGGCGTCGCCGGCGACGCCGGCGAGGCGGGCACGGAGCAGCTCCGCGTCCCCCGTCCACGCCAGGCCCAGCAGCCCGCTCAGCCGGGCGGCCAGCGCCACGGCCGCCGCGGCCGCGGCGGGTCCCTCCGCCTGCTCCAGGGCGGCGGTGACCTCCTCACCCCGTGCCGGATCACCCAGCGCCTCCGCCGCAGCAGCCAACGCGCCGACGTCGGCGGCCCACAGCTGCAGGAACCGCAGCGGAACGTGCTCGTACCGGCCGTCCGGTCCCAGCACCCGCGGGCCGCGGTCCGTGTCGGGATCGGTCTGGGTGGGCCGGACCGCGTCCGCGACCCGGCGCAGCGCCCCCAGCGCGGCTCCCCCGGCCAACGCCGGGGGCAGCCCGACCGCCTCCGCGGGGTCCCCTTCCGCGCGGCGCAGGCTCAGCAGGACCTCCTCCACAACCTCGAGCGCGTCGACGAGCTCCCGATCCAGATCCGGGACCACCACCGGGCGCAGCACTTCGGTCACCGTCGGTCCCCCCCCCCGGTCGTCGTCGAGGGCTCGAGGGTGCCAGGTCGGATCGGCTCGGGCGCCGAGACCCCGGGGTCAGTTGGTCAGTCATCGGTCTCGTCCTCGATGCAGGACGGCCTGCAGGTCAGGGTCACGACGGTCCTCCCTCGGGGCATCGCACGAAGTCCTACCGGCCGGGACCCTGGGGCGGCGGGCCGCTCCCGGACCAGACGCGCGCGCATCGCGATCTGACCGACCGGCTGCCCGTGCTCGTCCACGACGTCCACCGGCTTCCGCAGCGCTGACCCGGCCCTGCCTTGCGCGGACCGTCCATGACTGGCCTCCTGGTCCTTCGCGTGTCGGCGGGTGGTGTGGGACCGGCCGGCGGCGACACACGCCACCGGGTCCGGTCCCCGTCGGTGTCAGACGCTCGCGGGCTCCTCGGCCCCGGCCTGGACCGGTGCCTCGGCCTGCGCCGCGCGCTCCTGGGTGATTCGCCGCGGGGTAGGTCAGGCTCACCGCCGCGGAGTCGACCCAGAGCTTCTGACCGGTCCGCTTCTCCCCCGTCGTCCTGTCGGCCCAGCTCTCGGTCCGCAGCGTCCCCACCAGCAGCAGCCGGGTGCCCTTCCGACCACTCTCGGCCAAGTGCTCTGCCGGCGTCCCGAACAGCACGAACCGGATCCCGGTCGGCTCGGTGTCCTCCCACTCCCCCGCCTCGTTCATCCGGCGCTCGTTCACCAGCACACGGCCCTCACACGCGGCCTTGCCCTTGTTGGTGAACCGCAGCTTCGGGTCCGCGGCCAGGTTGCCCTCGACGGTGACTGTGGCGCTGAACATGGCGATCCCCTTCGGTCGGTGCCGGGTCTGTCCCGGTGGCTGGCCGGTATACCTAGTTCTTACGAATATACCGGTATATAGGTCAGGGACTATGGAACTTCGTTGTTGGGGTGAACTCGCTGGCCACGATGAGCAGATCGATCCCGCAGTCAACCGCGAAAAGCCGGGCGCGACCGTTGGCGTAACGCGCCTGGACCGCTAGCAGCTCGTACGTTCCGGTGTGCTGCTCGACCGGGTCGCGGGCGGGGATCGTGACTCCCCACGCGACGGCGTCGACCAGGCCGGGCCGAGCCTCCCGGGCCAGTTCCGTGAGCGCCATCCCGGGTCCGAGCGGCAGGCTGAACTGATCGTCGACCTCCACCCAGCTCAGCTGTTCGATGCCGTCCACGATGACTCCGGGGTCGGTGACCACGAGACGTCCCGCACGGGCCGCCGCCGCCTTGTCGTAGAGCTGCTGGCCGATCCGGGTCCAGGTGCGGACGCTGGGTGCGCTGACCGGCTGCCCGTTCATGCCGCCACCGCCGCGGCCTGGTGTGCCTGGCAAGGTCCCGCGGCGACTTCGACCACCTGGGTGCCGTCGACGGCGATGACGAACGCTCGTTCTCCCACCGTGCGTTGGTGTCGGTAGTACATGACCGAGCGGTAGCCGCAGTCGAACCGGTACCCCTCCCCCGCCATCCGGGCTTGGAGGTCGCGCACCAGGTCAGCAGTCCGGGTGATCCGGTCGCGGTCGACGGTGGAACCCATGGTGTCTCCGTTCGTGGTTTGGGGCGTTGGTTTCCCTGCCCTAGCACCTCGATACTAGGTTATACCGGTATAGACGTCCAGCCGTTGGGTGGGGGTGGTCGGTCGGTCGCCCGTTCGCTATGTGGGTTGGGTTGCGTTGTGGTTTCAGCCTGTCCCGCAGAGTGGCCGGGGGTTCGGGGGCGGAACCCTGAGGGTGGTTTCGGTGGTGGTGCTGGCCCCGCGGGTCCGGGGTTCTCACCTGTGGGATGGCCGGACGTCGGGGCTGGTCGGGGGTCTCCCTTGAGCGGCGGGCGCAGCCTGCCGGGGCGGTCCGGGTTCGGCAAGGGTTCGGGGCCCCCCTCTGGGGTGTCCCTTGCTGGTTCCGGGCCGGTCTGGCACCGTCAGGCGTTGTTCAAGGGGCGCATACCCCGGCCAGCTCCGGGCCACCGCCCACTGCCCCCCCGCCCCGCGCTCGGGCAGGGTGTCCCTGGTGGAGCTCGGCTGTGTGGCGCTCAGACAGGCCGTCCGACCCTGAGCGGGCGTTTGCGCGGCGGGAACGGCTTGCCGGCGTGATGGGCGGTGCGCAGTCGACCGATCTCGTGATGCAGGGCCTGATTGACCAGGTCGGAGAGGTTCACCGGGCCCTCGGGATCGTTGGCCAGGAACATGATCGCGTTACGGGCTTCCTCGGAGATCACCTCGTCGATGTAGCAGGTGAGCTGGGCACGGCCGGCCCGGATGCTCTTGCGGCTCGGCCGGCTAGCCGCCCGCGTGGTCTCCTCGGCGGTGACCTGGTGGTCCTCGACAGGAGGCTCCGGCGTGGTGGGGTCTGTAGCGGGGATCACCGAGGGCATCCGGCGGCGCGGGCGGTCCAGGGGGTTGGTGTCGCCGAGTCCTCGGGTGGTCATGCCGGGGTCCTTTCGCGGGTGAGGAGTTCGGCGGCTGCCGCCCGGTACTGCTGTGCGGCCCGCCCGGTCGGGTCGGTGACGGTCACCGGGGACCGGCGGCTGTAGGACTCCCGGATCCGGACGCTGCGCCCGATCACGGTGTCCAGCATCGCGACGGGGAACCGCTGGCGTAGGGCGGTGATGACGTCGAGGTCGAGTCGCTGACGGGGCTCCGCAGCTACCACCAGGACGTGGGCGATGACCAGGCCGGGGTTGAGACCGTCGGCGACCTCGGCGACCGTGTCGACCAGCTCGGCCACCGCCTGGAGTTCGACGCCGCCGGGCAGCACCGGCACCAGCACCTCATCCGCCGCGACCAGCCCGCTGACGGTGAGCAGCCCGAGCGCGGGCAGGCAGTCGATGAGCACCATGTCGCGGTGCCGCGCCTGCGACAGCGCCTGGCGCAGCCGCAGCTCCGCGCCGGGTTTGGCCGAGAGTCCCCGTTCGACCCCGGCCAGCTCGCTCGTGGCGGGGACGACCTCGACCCCGGGCACCGGGGTCGACACGGCGGCCTCGTCGAGACTCGCCTCGCGCATGAGCACCGAAAGGACGTCGACAGGCCCGGGTTCGGCACCGAGCCAGTGGGTCGCGTTGCGCTGGCTGTCCAGATCGACGACCAGGACGCTGCGCCCGGTCTCGGCGATCGCGGCGGCCAGGTTGACGGTGGTGGTGGTTTTCCCGGTGCCGCCCTTCTGGTTGGCGACCGCGATCACCCGCCGCTGCACCATGGATTAACGGTAACACCTGGTGTACCGGTATTGCCGGGTTGGCAGGGAGGGGTGTCGCCTGTGCCGCGGCCGGGCCGGCCGCGCGCGGTCACTCCCCCGCATCCTCGGCGAACAGGCGTCCTGTCCGGCGACCCGCGGCTTGAGGTCGGCCGACCCGTAGCCCAGGCTCGTCAAGTAGCCGAGTAGCTGGTGGCGCCGGGGTTGACGCGCCGCCAGGCGTCAGCGGACGGGGCGGCCTCGTGTATGCGGCGAGTAGCAGGACGAGGGCGACCAACCCAGCCCGGGCGTCGCTGGCACCGGCGGTCGCCTGGACCGGGGACGTGCCGAGCATGTCGCCGGCCGGCTCGTGGCGGCTCTCCCTCGCTCGACGAACGGGACGGCTCCCGGCGGCCGAGGTCGCGGCGACCCACTGTGCCGCTCTCCCTTGGGCGCTACGCGCCGGATCGCGGACTGTGCCAGCCACTCCCGGCGGACCACGGTCGCCGGACAGCTCGGGCGCGGTCGGTCTTGTCCCGCCCGCGGTGTCGGTGCTGGTGTGGTTGATGCCCGTGCTGTCCGGTCCGGTGGTGTCAGTCATGGTCTGTCCCTCGGAGAACCGATACCGGGGTACCCGGGTCTACCGGTATTTTTGGTAGACCCGGGCGGATGATCAGGTGGGGAGGTGGCGGGCGAGCTGGTCGGCCAGCCAGGGCGCACCGTCGGGGAGGAAGACGATCTTCTCCACGCGGGCCCGGACGGCGAGGGCCCAGACCCCGGCGTCGTCGAGGTCGGTACCGATCAGGTACAGCCGGCCCTGACCGACGGCGCTCAGCAGGTCTGTCGCATCTGGGACGAGCAGCAGCAGGCCGTACCCGTCGGGGGTTCGCAGGTGGTGGCCGACCGGGAGCGCGGGGTCTTCGCTCGTCACCACCACGCCGGGGTGCAGAGCGGTCACAGCGGCCGCGAGGTCGGGGTGGTCGGTGATCAGCAGAGCTTCCGGCGCATAGCGCCGGACGGGGAACACGCCCTCGTCGCTCGCGGTGGTGGTGCTGCTGCTGGTGGTTCTGGTCATGGCGTCTCCGTTCGGGTCGGACGAGCTGTCTATAGTTTCATTACAGACTATACCGGTATTCCCGTCCAGCCCAATCGGTCACTGCTCGGAACCGGCGGGTGCCTGCTCCGGGGCGACTGCGCCTGCCCGGCGCACCTGCTGGATCTCGGCGTACGGGGCGGTGTTGGTCCAGTCGTACCCGGTGGTGACCGAGACCGTCGTCCGGTTCGCGCGGACCACCCGCACCCAGCGGTTGCGGATGCGGACCTGGTCGCCGGGGTGGACGGTCTCCCGGCTGTGGTCGGTGACGGTCCCGGCGGCTACCTGCTCGGCCCGCACGGTCGACCAGTAGGCCTGCTGATCGCCCGCGCGGTCCAACTCGGTGAGCAGCCGCTCGCGGTGCGCGCCGGTGGCGGGCGGGTAGGTCTCGACGTAGCCGCCGGCGAAGGTGTGCGAGTACCCGGCCAGGCGTCGTTCGGCGTCGCGGATGTTGGCGGCGAGACGTTCGAGCCGGTTGGCGACGGTCACGGGGGAGTAGCGGGCTCCGGTCCCGGCGGCAGCGGCGGCGTAGCGGTGTTCAGCTTCCCTGAGCTCGGCCCGGGCCTGCACCGCGCGGTCGGACAGCGCGGCGATCCGTTCCCGGTACCGGGTGTCACGGGCCTGCGAGTGGTGGCCAACCAGGATGGGCTGTCCGAACGGGATACCGGCGGCCATTCCTGACGCGGTGGACTCCAGGCGGTCGGCCTCGGCGGCGCGCCGGTCGACGACCTCACCGAGAGCGTTCACGCGCTCGGCCTGCCGGGTGACACGGTCGGCCTCGACACGGTCGGTGTCGCGCTGCTGGTCATCGACGAACACGGTCACGGCGAACCCAACGGCCCGCAGCCCAGTCGCGGTGGCTTCGATCCGCTGGGTATCCGCGGGAACGTCGCGGGATCGTGGCACGTACCAGCTGCCCAGGTTGCGGCTCCACCGCCACCCCCACTGCTTGAGCACGGCCGGGGATCCGTCCCCGCGGGCGGTGCCCTCGATCAGCGTCCCCTCGGCAGCGGTGTGGGTGATGGCCAGGCCCTCGGTGGTGCTGACCGGGTCGGTCATGGTGTCTCCCTGTGTGGTGTGCAGGAGGGGCTGACCCCTCCCTGTACCTTAATACTAGGCTATACCGGTATAGTCGTCCAGCTCTGACCAGCGGAAACGGCCGGGCGGACGTGTGGTCCGTGGGTCGGTTGGCGTGATCTCTGGAGTGAGGGCCGGGGTGTGGGGCGGAGCCCCCGCGGCTTGTCGGGCCGGCCCGTCAGGGCCGGCGGTAGCCCTGGTGGGTGGTCACAGCTGGGGGTGGAGTGGGGTCTCCGTCGTTCGGGCGTGACGGGTTAGACCGCGCCGGTTCATCGGCCGCAAGGGGCGCCTTTTCCCTTGCGGCCGATGAACCGGGGTGGTCCCGTCGAGGCGACCGGGCGGCGGGGACACCCGCGACCGGGACCACCGACTCCCGCCAGCGGACCCGCACCGACCGCTGGCACCGGGGGACGGGCTGTGCTGGGGGAGTGCCGGTTCCTGCCGGTGATCGTGCGGTCCCGCCCGGCCGCGTCAAGGTCCTGCCGGCCGCTGCGCGGGCAGCCCCGGGGGGGCTGCGCTTGGACCCGGGCTGTCCGGTCCCTGGTCTGGGCAGTCACGGGGAGCCGGCAGGGGTGGGAGGTCTGCGGACCGGTGGCCACCGGGCCGGTTCGGCGGGGCCGGTGGTCGTCGACGCGGGCGCGGCCGGTGGGGGAGTGGCGTAGGTGCCGGCGGCCCGGGCGGCGGCGGTGCGTTGCCGTTGGGAGGGTCCGGGGGTGCCGTCGGGGGTTTGCCAGTCGCGGAGGCGGGCGAGGAGCCAGCCGGCGGGGTTGCGGATGGCGCCGGGGCCGCCGGTGGTGGGGGAGTGGCGGCGGGGCCCGGTGGCGGGGTGGTGGTCGATGGCGTGGACGAGGTCGGCGGCGGTCCAGCCGGCGTGCAGCCAGGGGCGGAGCAGGTGGCGGAGCAGCCGGGGGGAGATCCGGGCCAGGTCGGGTGAGGTGCGGCGCAGCTGGTGGGCCAGGCGCAGCCGCTCCGAGCGGGTCCGGGCCGGGCTGGTCCGGGTCCACGGGCTGCATTCGGGGCAGGGCTGGTCCCCGGGTGACCGGTTCGGCGGTTTGGCCCGTTTCGGTTGGGGCTGTCGCGGAGCGGCGATGTTCCGGCCGCGTAGCGGCCCGCCCGCTTTGGCCCGGGTGGCGGTGCAGTCTTGCGCGTGCGCGCGCCCGTTCTGGGTCCCAGCTCCGCTGGTCCACATAGGGGTGTCAGTTTCATCCACAGGCCGGTCCGAGCCGGGCGACCCGGCACCGCCGGCCGGCGGTGCCGGGGTGGGGTCGTCGACGGTGCGGGGGTGCCGGGACCGGTCGGCCTGAACGCGGCCGTCGTCGCCCACGACGAGCTGCCCGGTCGCCCAGCGGGGGTCCAGGGCGACCAGCCCCGGGTCCGGGGCCTGGCGTACTCGGGGGGTGTCGGGTTCGCAGGGCACGTACACGGCGGCCTCGTTGCGGGGCTGCCCGTCGCCGTCGACGACCAGGGCCATGGGGGTGTCGGTGTCGGTGACACGCCCGGTGGAGACGACCCCGAGCAGGGACCGGGCCCGCAACCAGGCCAGCCAGCGGGCCACGGTGGACCGGGACACCCCGACCAGGTGCGCGAGACGGTCCCAGCCCCCGGCGTAGACCCCGGTGGCCACGTCCAGGTGCCGGGCCGCCACCACCGCTAGGGCGATGCGCCGTTCGGCGGCGTCGGCGCGGAACTCGGCCAGGGCGGCCTCGCGGACCCGGGCCAGCCAGCGGTGGGCCTGGGCGGCCCGGCGGTGCCCGGGCGGGATCGCCCGGGCGATCCGCAGCGGGGTGGGGGAGCGGCCGTAGGCGCGTGGGCCGTTGCCGACCCGCTGGTCGTCGGTCCAGACCCAGCCCTGACCAGCAGCGGAACGCAGCCGACGGTCCCGGCGGCGCCCGGCACCGGATCCACGGCGGGATGCCCGGTGGCGCCGGGAGCTCGCCGGGGTGGTCTCCACCGGCCGCCCCGCCGGCCCGGCCGGGGCAGCCGTCGGGGCGGCCGTCGACGAGCTCGCGCCGGCGCGCAGCGCGGCCCGCGCGGCCCGCGCGGCCAGGTACACCGCGGTCGGCGCGACCCGCACCGGTCGTGCCAGCGCGGCGTCGAACAGCGCGTCGGGGTGGCCGCACGCCACCACCGCGGTCACCGCAGCAGGCGGCGCCGGCTACGCGCGAGAGATGGGGGCGGGTCGACACGGCACGCCGAAGACACGGCGGGTGCTGCTCGACCGCCACAGCGGGGCGGGGTAATGTCTCCTCCTGAGAAGCGGACGAAGCCCTGCACCCAAATCGCCGGCCAAAGTGACTTGGGGTGTGGGGCTTCGTGCTGTCCGGGCACCGGTCGGCGCCCGGAGTTGGCTCAACTGGCGAGCAGCTGGTCCTGTAAGTCGTGGCGCGGCTCGTGGATGGGCGGACGCCCGACACCGACAGCCACCGCGTTGGCGATGACGTCGCTGTAGGACAACCCCTGCTCCGCTGCGCGTGCCCGCACGAGTTCCTCCTCGCGCGCCGGCAGCCGGGTCAAGATCGCCCACCCCTTGCGCTGTCGAGCCATCCGTACAGCTTGGCCGTATCGGATTGCAGGATCGGTGATTTGCGGCGGCGTGTCGGACCTCAGTCCTACGTTCGCCCCGTGGCCGACGCCTCGCGATACGCCGACGCCTTCTCCGTCGACCGCGGCCGGTCCGGGTGCTGGCGGTACGTCTACGAGGGCACGGACGCCGGTGCCGGCAGCGGCCGGCCGGTCCGCTGTGCTGGCGAGGTCCAGTGGGCGGGTCAGTGCGTCACGCGCCACCGGAGCTGGCGTGTGTGGTCCTGCGACGGACACCTCGACGGCGGCGAGGGCTGGGTGGAACGCCCCGGTCGACGCCACGGGGGAGCGCCCGACTTCTGATGGATAATAGAGATTATGCATTACTTGACGCCTGGGGGAGCCGTCGAGCGAGCCGAGCCATCGTGCACTTGAAGTGCAACTGCGCTGCTGGCGGGAGCCGTCGGGGTTGTAGCCGAGCTCCCAGGTGGCCCCCCACTCGGACAGATTCTGAGTGACCAGCTCGGGATCCAAGGCGCACGTCTCGCTGAGGTTGGACTTGACGGCGTACTTCGGCTCCGACTCCGGACGGCGACCCGATCATCCTCCCGCACGGAGGCAGGCTTCCCTCAGTACATGTACTTCGTGTGCGGTCTGCTTATGTCAACGGCGGAGGTGCTCCTGGCGGTGTTGGCGACCGGGCCGGCGCACGGGTACGAGGTGAAGCGGGACCACGACGGCTGGTTCCCGGACGCCCGGCCACTCGCCTACGGGCAGGTGTACTCCACGCTCGGTCGGCTGGAACGGGACGGCCTGGTGCAGGTCGTCGAGACCCGCAGCGACGGCGCTGCCGAACGCACGGTCTACGCGATCACCGACGTCGGCTCCGAACGACTGGCGGCCTGGCTGGAGGAACCCGAGGCGCTGGTCGACCGTGGCGCCGACGAACTGGTCCGCAAGACCGTCGCCGCCCTCCGGACCGGCGGGTCCGAACTGGCCGCCTTCGTCGCCCGCCAGCGGGCCGCGCACCTGAGCCGCATCAGAGAGCTCTCCCAGGCGCCCCCACCACACGACCCGTTGGCGCGGATGGGCCGAGACCACCGGATCGCCCACCTGGACGCGGATCTGCGGTGGCTCGACGCGGCCGCCGACCGTGCGGCCGACCTCGGATCAGGGAGGCCCTTATGAGTGCCGTCGAACTGAGCGGCGTCCAGTACGCCACGTAGGGCACCCCTAGCTGGGTGGTGGCGGCGGCGAAGGACCCGGCCGGTGCCCCGGGCAGCGCCGGGCGCGCTCGGCGGTCCCGCGGGGGCGGTGTAGGTCAGGGCGAGCTGGCGGATCCGGGTGACGTAGGCCCGGGTTCCCGGGAAGGGCGGCGCCCCGCCGCAGCGCAGGACCGCCCCGGCCTCGGCGTTGTAGCCGGTCGCGGCACGGTCGTTCCGGTCAGCTGGTCGAGAAGGTGATGGTTCGTAGGGGCGTGCCGGCGCTGTCGTAGGCGGTCAGTCGTCCGCCTGTACTGGTCGGTCCGCTGTGGGGCCACCAGGCGGCGAACACGCCCGCGTGGATGGTTGCCTGAGTGGTGCGTCCGTCAGCAGTGACGACTACTCGGGCGGCCCGCGGCCCTGCCCACCCCCAGACGCTGGCGGCGTGGTCGCTGTGAATGGTGAGGTCGCCGGCCTCCTCTAGACTCACCGCGACGGCGCCGTCGAGCACCTGCCGGCGCTGGGCGACCGGGACTGAGGAGCTGCCGCCTTCTCGCCAGTACCCGTTGTGGTGATAGCGCTCGCAGGTGACCGCGCGCTTGCCGTCGGTGAACAACGTGAACACGAAGTCTCCGCGGGCGTCGCTCAGCGCTGTGGCCGGCAGTGGCCCGTTGCCGTCCTGGCAGCTGGCCGTGATCGCGGCTGTGTCGCTGGGGGTCAGGACTCGCGGGGTGGCGGTCCAGGCCGCGAACGCCGACGGCGTCGCGGGGCCGGGCAGGCCGAGCACTATTGCGCCGGCGGCGACCGCTGTGACACCAGCGAGCAGTGGGGCGCGTCGGGCCCAGCGCAGTCGGCGACCGCGGCGCAGGACGTCCTCGAGCGGGTCGTCCAGATGCACGTCCGCGTAGGCCGCGTGGAGCTGTTCGCGCAGCGCAGGTTCGGTCATGACGCGTTCTCCTTGGTGGGTAGGACCCGGCCGCGCAGGGCGGTCATGGCTCTGTGCAGGTGGGCTGTGACGGTGCCCTCGGCGATCCCGAGGACCTGACTGGTCTGGGCGGTGTCGAGGTCCAGGAAGATCCGAAGGGCGATGACCTGACGCTGACGTGGTGGCAGCGCACGGACCGCCGCGATGAGGTCCTGGTGCTCGCGTGTCGCATCCGCAGGAGCCGCGACTGCCTGGACCGTCTCGTCGAGGACGACTTCGCGGCGGGTCCGCCGCCAGTGGGAGACGTGATGGTTCAGTGCGGTGCGGACGACCCACGCGGCAGGAGCCGGGTGCTTGCTGACCTTTGGCCATCCGGCCCATGCCCGCGCGAACGCCTCGGCGACGGCTTCCTCAGCGGCAGCCCGATCCGTTCCGCTCGCTGTGACGGCTCGCAGGCACGGATCCTTGGCCGCCCGGTAGAACTCGGCGAACGCCTGCTCGGGCCTCATGCAGAGAACACGCCTGAGACGCGCATCGCACTTACCTGTTCCGGCTGCTTTCTCGCTGGGCCCGCGGATGAGCCAGACGGTAGGGCCACTGGTCAACGTCCGCTGGGGTCGTGCGGCCCGGTCGGTGGTCACCAGTCGAGCGTGAGGTAGGTCTGGCCGTGCTCGGCGAGGGCTCGGAGGGTGGTACCGGGGGGTGGTGGGTCGCCGGCGGGGAAGGAGCTGAGCTGGCATCGGGCGTTGTAGGCCAGGACCCAGACGGCTGCTGCGGCGGCAGCTGCGCGCCCGGCCGGGGTGAACGCGGCTGGGCGGTGCTCGGCCAGCAGCCGCGGCCCGCCGCCGGGTGACGCTGGAGGTCCAGTGGTTCCGGCAGACCATGCAGCGGTGTCAGGAACGCCAGCAGGCCTACCAGGACAGCGATCCCGGGCCGGCTGGCCCATGCTGGCCCGGCAGGGGCTCTTGGAGCCCTGGCGCGGGCGGTGTACCTCGAGCTCCGGCGCGGCTCCGTTCGGTGGGGGTCGGGGGTTGGTGGGTGGTGAGGTGGGCGTGGAGGGCTGGGGTGGCGGTGGGGTCCCCGCGGAGCATGGCTGCCATGAGGGTGGCGGCGTGGGGGTCGGCCATGCACTGCTCGAGGAGCCGGCGGGTGCCGGTGTGGGGGTGCCCGCCGGTTTCCAGGCTGGCGAGGAGCCGGCGCAGGGTGTCGGTGTCGGTGAGGTGCCCGCCGGTGGGGGTGCAGCCGTGGGGACACGGCATGGACGCGGCGATGCCCCAGAGCCGGCAGATCATCGGGCGGTGGGGGTGGACGGTGCAGCTGCCGGTGGCGCCGAGGGTGCGGGTGAGCGCCGGGCAGGCCCCGTCGGACGTGCGTGCGTCGAGGTTCAGGCCGTGGACTCGGACCAGCCGGTCCCGTTCAACGGTGGAGGCGTCGACGTGCTGGGTGCAGGAGTGCCCGCACAGCCCCTTGCAGGCCAGGTCGGGCAGAGCGGCGTAGAGCCGCTCGAGCTCCGCGAGCGCGTCGGCCCGGTCCCCGGCCACCGCCGCGGCCAGGTCCCGGGCCACCGCCTCGGCCCGGTCCGGGCCCGCCAGGCCGGGGTCCGCTGCGCGGGCCGGGGTTGCAGTACCGCGGCGGGGCCGACGGGCGGTTGGTCGGCTGGGGCTCGGACGGCGTGCCATCAGCCCATCGTCGACGACACCCCCGACACCACTCCCAGCGCCACCGGTTCGGTCCAGGCGATGAGCGGGGACTTCCCGTTGCGGCAGGAGCTGTTCGACCTTCACGGTCACGGGTGGAGCCGGTCATCGATCGGTTGCCTGGGGCCGATGCCCCGGTCCCAGGCGGCATTGGTGTGTGGACGTCGGAGCGGGTCAGAGCAGTTGCTACACAGCTATCGCGACCCACCACGCGGGATCCTGGCTGTGTCAGCGTTGGCTGGCCCCACCTGGGCCGGTTGTGTCAGAGCTACTTGGCCCCACCTCGTGATGACCGGCAAGGAGTGTCAGTACTAGCTGGTCCCACCTGCGGCGTGTCGGGGTGGTCTTGACGGTTATCTGAGCCCTGCCTGCCACCGTCGAGCCCGGCAGCCTCGGGCGGGGGTGGTGGTGGGTGGGCCGGGTGGAGTTGTTCGAGGCGATCCGCCGCGACGCCCGCTTGGAGGAGCTGTCGATCCGGGCGCTGGCGGAGCGGCACGGGGTGCACCGCCGCACGGTCCGGCAGGCGCTGGCGGCCGCGGCCCCACCGCCGCGGAAGCCGCGGGTGTTCGCGGCGCCGAAGCTGGACCCGGCCAAGCCGCTGATCGACGCGATGCTCCGCGAGGACCTGACAGCGCATCGCAAGCAGCAGCACACCGCCCGTCGGGTCCTGTCCCGCCTTGTCGACGAGCACCAGATGAGCGAGGTGTCGTACGCCAGCGTCCGTGACTACGTCGCCCGACGGCGGCCGCAGATCCAGGCCGAGGCCGGCCGGCTGACTGAGCAGGCGTTCGTGCCGCAGACCCACGCACCCGGCGAGCAGGCCGAGGTCGACTTCGGCGACGTCTGGCTGACCCTGGCCGGGGAGAAGACACGCTGCTTCATGTTCACCTACCGCCTGTCGTTCAGCGGAGCCGCCGTCCACCGGATCTACGCGTCGCAGGGGTAGGAGGCGTTCATCGAGGGGCACCTGGAGGCGTTCCGGGTCGTCGGGGTCCCGACGGTGCACATCCGCTACGACAACCTCAAGAGCGCGGTCACCCGGGTGCTGTTCGGCCGGACGCGGACTGAGTCCGACCGGTGGACGTTGTTCCGCTCCCACGCGGGCTTCGACGCCTTCTACTGCATGCCCGGCATCGAGGGGGCGCACGAGAAGGGCGGCGTTGAAGGCGAGGTCGGCCGGTTCCGCTGCAACCACCTCGTCCCGCAGCCCGACGTCGCGACCCTCGGCGAGCTCAACGCCCGGCTCGAGCAGGCCGACGAGAACGACCTGGTCCGACGGATCGAGAACCGCACCCGCACCGTCGGACAGGACCTCGCCCTCGAGCGGCCGCTGCTGCGCTCCCTGACCGCCGAAGGCTTCGACCCGGGGCTGAGCATGACCCCGCGGGTCGACCGGTACGCCCGCGTGATGGTCCGGCAGTGCCAGTACTCGGTGCCGGCCCGGCTGATCGGCCGGCGGGTTCGGGTGTCGCTCCGGGCGTCGGAGGTGGTGGTCTTCGACGGCCGCATCGAGGTCGCCCGGCCCGCCCGGTCGGTCCGCAAGGGCAACACCGTGCTGCTGCTCGACCACTACCTCGAAGTCCTGGCCCGCAAGCCGGGCGCCCTGCCCGGCGCGACCGCGCTCGCCCAAGCCCGCGCCGCCGGGACCTTCACCTCGGCGCACGACGCGTTCTGGGCGCTGGCCCGCAAGCACGCTGGCGACGGCGGCGGCACTCGCCTGCTGGTCGAGGCGCTGCTGCTGCACCGTCACCTCGCGCACCGCGACGTCGTCGCAGGCTTGACCGCCGCGGTGTCGGTCGGGTCAGCCAGCCCCGACGTCGTCGCGGTCGAAGCAAGGAAGGCGGCCCGCGGCCGCGGCGCCAGCACCACCCTTCCCGCAGCGGTGACGCCCGCTGATCAGCAGACCGCGCCTGCTCCAACCGGGCGTGACCGCGTAGTGAGCCTGACCGAGCGCCGGCTTGTCGACGCCCGTGACGGCATGACCGGCGAGGTGGTGCTACCGGCGGACGGGCGGCCGCTGCCGTCGGTCGCGCAGTACGACGAGCTGCTGGCACACCCGCCAGCCGCCGGAACCCGAGGAGCCTGATGACCACCACAGCCAGCACCGGCACCCGCGGGCCAGGCCGTCGCGGCGGGGTGACGGAGCAGGCCGCGGACGCCACCGTCGACCAGGCCTGCCGCATGCTGCGACTGCCGACCATGCGGGCCCGGTTCGCCGAGGTCGCCGACGCCGCCCAGCGCGAGCAGCTGACCTACCGCGGGTTTCTCGCCGAGCTGCTCATGGCCGAGTGCGACGACCGCGACCGGCGCCGCTCCGCCCGGCGGATCAGCGCCGCCGGGTTCCCCCGGGAGAAGTGGCTGAGCGACTTCGACTACAACGCCAACCCCCACATCCAGCCCGCCGTCATCGCCCAGCTCGCAACCAGCGACTGGGTGACCAAGGGCGAACCGCTCTGCCTGATCGGTGACAGCGGCACCGGCAAGTCCCACCTGCTGATCGGCCTCGGCGCCGCCGCCGCGATGGCCGGCCACCGGGTCAAGTACGTCCTGGCCGCCAAGCTGGTCAACGAGCTCGTTGAGGCCGCCGACGAACGCCAGCTGTCCAAGACCATCGCCCGCTACGGCCGGGTCGACCTGCTCTGCCTCGACGAACTCGGCTACATGAACTCGATCGGCGCGGCGCCGAGCTGCTGTTCCAGGTCCTCACCGAACGCGAGGAGACCAATAGCGTTGCGATCGCCTCCAACGAGAGCTTCAGCGGCTGGACCAAAACGTTCACCGACCCGCGGCTCTGCGCCGCCATCGTCGACCGCCTCACCTTCGGCGGCAACATCATCGAAACCGGCACCACCAGCTACCGGCTCGCCCACGGTCGAGCACAACGAGCAGCACAAGACGCTCAGCGATAGCCACGCAGCGCACTGCGCGCCTGCTGGGTGCACATCTACAGCGCCGCGACGTCGACCAGCTGAGCGCGCGACGACGGCGCGAACTCCTTCGCGGCGGCACGGCCGCTCTATGGTCGAGTCATGAGCGGCGACTTCACGTTTCCCGTCCTCGAGCCACCCGTCGCTGGCAGCGAGGCCGACACCCTGCTCGGCGAGCTCGAACGGCAGCGGCGGCTATTCGCTTGGAAGTGCAGCGGGCTGAACGCTGCAGGTCTGCAGGCGACGCTAGGGCCGTCGGCGATGACGCTCGGAGGCCTTCTCAAGCACATGGCGCTCGTGGAGGACGACCACTTCGCGCGTCTGCTGCTGGCCGAGTCAGCGGGCGAGCCGTGGAACGGCGTCGACTTCAATGCGGACCCCGACTGGGAGTGGCGCACCGCGAAGGACGACACACCGCAGGAGTTGCTGTCCCTCTGGCAGGAGATGGTCGAACTCTCTCGCCGCCGAGTCTCGGACGCAGTCGCCGTCGCCGGCATGGACGCCGAAGGTCGCCACGTCACCCGCAGCGGCGAGCACCCGCTACTGCGCCGCATCGTGGTGGACATGATCACCGAGTACGCCCGGCACCTCGGCCACGCTGACCTCATCCGGGAATCGGTCGACGGCCTCGTGGGCGAGGACCCGGCAGACTAGTCGACGCCCGCCCGCCGCCCGAGCCCCGCAGCGGCTGCTCGGGTCCAAGGTCGGCGGCAGTGCAACAGCACTTACCGATCGCCCGGTGGCGGCGCCTACCGCTCACGGTGGGGCCGCGCAGCTCTGACACGCTGGGGCCAGTTGACCTTGACAGAGCCAGGATCCGCTTCAGCGGAGCAGTGCTCCTCCACGAGCAGTGCTCGCGAAGCCGGCGCTCGGTGCAACACAAGCCGTTCGGCCGGAAGTGCGGCTGGCGGGTGTGGTCCCGCGATGAGCACCCCACGCCCGTCGCGAGGGTGAGTCGAGCGTCCCGGCACACGGCAGGCAGGCGCGGATGCTCTGGTCCGGTGATCTGCTCGCTGGGTCCCGTCGGTCGTGAGCGGGCATGCGGCCGGGGTGCCGCCGACGCGCCGGGGTTCAGCGGTGAGCGGGCAGCGGGGTCGTCCGACCGTGTCGGGGCGCGTCGGCGCCGTGGCCGGGTGTGGGGAGTTCGGTGCTGGTGATCTGGTGACCCGCGGTGGTGTGGGCGATCAACTCGAGAAGGGCGGGTACAGGCACGCCACGGGCGGTGAACTCGGCCGCGGCGCGGCGTGCGACCTCGACGGCGTCCTGGGTCACCGGGATCGACGCAGTGGACGTTGCGGACATCTCCTCATTCTGTACCCGGCGGGTCCGGGCCGTCGAGAGCCGGCGGGAGGCTGTCGAGCAGCGGCAGGAGGTGGTCGAGGGCCTGCTGGGCGAGCTGGGCGTACTCCCCGGCCGTCGGATCCACGACCAGGGTGCGGAGCTCGATCATCCCGACCAGGCGCTCCTGTGGCCGGCCGCTGGCCAGCAGGTTCATCCCGGCCAGGTAGACGGTCTGCGCTCGACCGATCGCTGCCTCGCGTACCTGCCGGGTGGCGTCACGGGCCTGCCGGCTGGCCTGGCGTGCCTGCAGCCGGTACCCCAACACCCCGATCACCGCCGAGACCAGCCCGGCTGTGGCGACCGCGACAGCGATCACCTGTGCGGTCACCCGGGAACCCTACGTAGACCGGCAGCTGCCCGACCTCGCCGGCACCCGACGCCCACTGCGCGATCCCGACCACGATGACGACGGGGACTCCCGGGGTTGATCAGCGTGGGGTGGCGGGGAGGAACAGGACGTCGTTGGCGCGGACGGTGTCGGTGAGGAGCCCGACGTTTTCCGGACAGTGAATCTGTTGGGTTTTTTTTGCGGCTCGGTTGTCGCGAAACCAGTTCTGCTCGGCCTCATTTGGTGTGATGTATCCGAGCGCGGAGTGGAGCCTTTTCTGGTTGTATCGTAGTTCGATGTAGCGGCTGATGTCAATTCTG
>JAABUT010002035.1_pt1 | contig 20750 bp, 13 predicted proteins | sample 5559281 | NCBI WGS metagenome assembly JAABUT01 (sample SAMN10711880, study PRJNA513359) | rock metagenome | isolation source: Antarctica rocks | place: Antarctica: Victoria Land, Ricker Hills nord | collected 2016-01-04
CTGCGCCAGCACGCCGACAACCCCGTCGACTGGTGGGAATGGGGTCCGGCGGCGTTCGCCGAGGCCCGCGCTCGTGACGTGCCGGTGCTGCTCAGCATCGGGTACGCGGCTTGTCACTGGTGCCACGAGGTCGCCGCGTAGATGGCCATTGGTGAATTTTGACGAAGCCGGAGGTCAGGAGCGGTTTTGGGATTCACGTCGTTTTACCGAGTGCCGGCATTGGACACCGTTTCCGGGGCTTCGTGCATCACTTTCGTGTATCACTCGGGCCAGGCGATCATGGCGTGGCGCGTCACACGGACTTGCGCGGGTCTGGAAATCCCAAGTTGAGGTAGCCGGGTGCCCGCTTGGTGAGAGCGGCCGCAAGCACGGGAACTTCGACGTCGTGGTAGTCGTGCACTTCAGCGGTCTGCTTGCCCGGATGGGCTCGGAGGACGCGGCCGGCGTACTGGACGAGGCGTCCCTTGAACGACACCGGGCCGGCCAGGAACAACGTGTCGAGTGCGGGACAGTCGAAGCCTTCGCCGACGAAGTGGCCCGTCGCGACCACAAGCAGCGGCGCATCGGAAGCGGATGGGTTGAGCCGCCCGATGGCTGCGGCGCGCTGCTTGGCGCCCATGCCGCCCTTGAGGACGACCGGGTCCAGCCCTCGCTCGGCGAGTGCCGCTGCGAGTTGGTCGACGTGGCCGGTTCGCTGGGCGAGGACAAGGCAGTGGCGGCCGCGACCGAGTGCCTCCACCACATCGTTGAGGATCTGCCCATTGCGTGCCTCATCTTCGGCCAGCGCGCGGTGGACGCCCGCGATGGCGCCCGGGATGGACAGATCGACTGGGTCCTCCAGCCGGAACGAGGTGGAGTGAACAACGAGCACGGGGTGGGGACGGTCAGCACCGGCGCCTTCCAGGGTGTCGGGATCGGCGTGAGTGAAGGTGTGGCGGACCGGGCCGAGTTGGAAGCCGATCAGGTCGTCGAGACCGTCGCGCCGGTAAGGCGTGGCGGTGAGCCCGACCCAGTAGCGGGCGGGGATGGCGCGGACCGCGGTCTCGAACGCGGCTGCCGGGACGTGGTGGCACTCATCGACGATGACCTGACCGTAGGTGCCCAGCTTGTCGGAGAGGTCGGTTCGGCGTGCGAGTGTCTGCAAGGTGGCGAGATCGACGCCCCCGGTGAGCTTGGACCGGCCGCCGCCGAGCTGCCCCGGTTTGACGCCGAGGAGGTCGGAGATCTCGCGGCGCCACTGGTCGGCGAGCGTCTTACGGTCCACGAGCACGAGCGTGGAGACGACTCGCTGGGCGATGACGGCGCAGGCCATCACGGTCTTCCCGGAGCCGGGCGGAGCGACCAAGACACCCAACTCGTGCGGCAACAGCGCCTCCACCGCTTCCTGCTGCCGCGGCCTGAGATTGAAGGTCGGCGAGAGGTCCAAAGGATCGCCACTGACTCGCTGATCGTCGACCTCGATCTTGCTGCCGGCTCCCTCGATGAGCCTTGTCGCCGTGTCGCGTAGCCCCCGTGGGAGAACGAGGTGGTCGTCAAGCGTCTCGTCGTAGGAGGTGATGATGCGCGGGACGTTCCAGGTCGACTGGCGACGACGCTGGCGGTCGTAGAAGTCGGGGTTGTACGTCGATGCCGCGTGTTTCAGGGTGGCGTAGAGCGAGGGGCTGAGTTCCGATCCCGGAATCCTCACGGTCCCGTCGAGACTGAGGTGGACGATCGGGGCAGGGCTCGGCTGTGTCCTGGTCGATCGGGCTGGCTGGGCTCGATGAACGCGTGCGCCAACCGTCGGTTCCCGGAGCGATGAAGCAAGCTTCGTGACCTGCTTGGGCGTGAGACGTTCCAGCGTGGACAGGTACTCCCACTGGTCCTCGAACGGCTCCAGCGTGGCCAGGTCGAGGAAGACGGTGGTGCCGAGCTTGCGTGACTTGCCGTGGAGCGGCGCGGCGATCAGGTTACCGGGCCCCTGTCCGGGCAGGACGTCTTGGGACGGAAAGAGCCGGTCGTAGCAGCGCAGGTCCATTCGGCCCCGGATCGCGATCGCCTCGCGGACCAGCGCCGTGCCGAGTTGACGAGCTGTTGCCGCAGGTACGGGATCGGTGAAGAAGATCCATACGTGCGCACCGACTCCCGAACGGGAGACCTCCAGCGCCGCGGGGGCGCCGACCGCTCGCGCCGCCTTGAGGTAGGCGAGTGCGTCGAGCATTGCGGCGGGCCCGTCGAAGTCGGCGGCCAGCCAGCAGGTCTGGTCACCACGCAGCATCGGATAGAGGCCGATGTGGGCGTCGCCGGTCAGATGCGCTGCCAGCACTTCGGCGGTCAACGGGAGGTGTCGCACGTCGGAGGCTGGGCGGCCCTTACGCCAGCCGCCCTCGACAGCGGGCATCCACCCCGACTTGCTCGTGCGGGCGTTCTCCCACCGAACCGCGTAGACGTCGCGCCTCGCGCCGAACAGTGCAACGTAGAACTCGACCTTGGCCTGTGGGGACGAACGCGCGTCGACGGGACCTGGCTCCTTGTCGAACCACGCCGTCTGGGCGCCGCTCGCTGGAGCAGCCTCCGCGTCGGTCAACTTGAGGAGCTTGCGCAGGCGCGCGTTCTCCTGACGGAGGCTCTCCAACTCGGCGTGCAGGTCGCTCACGTTCTCAATCCTGCCGGTCGGCCTACTGAAACAATCTACTGAAACTTTGGTGTTGTAGTAGGTCGTTACAGCTCGGCCAGCAGGGGGCGGAGGATGTCTCCGACCTCGTCCATCCCGTGGCGCGCGACGAGCAGGTCGAGGATCTGCTCGGGTGTCTGGGGCGGAGTCGCGCGACGCCGCGACATCACGACGAGTGCCTGCACGCCAGCCTCCGGGTGCGCGGCGACGGTGTTCGCCGCGAACTGGTTCGCGAAGATGATCTCGACGTTCGCTCCGATCAACATCACGGCTGTCTTGAAGCCGGCACGCTTGTCGTCAGTGACGATCGCGTCGGCCTTCCCGATCAAGGCCGCATGGGCGACATGACCGTCGTCGGGATCGTTGAGCCCGTAGTCGTAGGCGCGGTTCTTGGGCGCGTTGACCTCGGAACCGGGGAAGGCGTGCTTCATCTGTGTGAGGAGGTGCCGTCGGCGTGGCTCGCTGTCGCTGACGCCTCGTCGCGCGTGCAGGTTGGCGAGCGTGTAGCCGAGCTCGGTCAAGATGCCGGAGCCCCAGAGCGGGGAGAAGGCTTCCTGCGTTGCGAGTTGAAGCAGGAAGTCGCGCTGGAGGCTCGGCACGAGGACGCAGGCGTCGAGTACCGCGCGATACATGCGACGAGTCTTCCAGAGCCCGCCGATGCGTCAGGCGTTGCGACGCGCCTCGGCCAACGCCTCGGCGACCTCGTCGTCAGTGAAGTCGTCGAGCTCGGCCGAGGTCTCGGTGATGAACTTGTTGCGCCGAGCGCGGAGTTCCTCGCGGTAGGCCAGCACGTCGGCGAGACGAAGCTTGCGACGGACAGCTCCGGGAACGTGAGCGTGAAGTTCCCCGTCCTCGATGAGGCGCACGACTGTCGGGCGGCTCAGTCCGAGGATCTCGGCGGCCTGCTGGGTGGAGATCTCCTGGTCGCGGGTCAGGATGCTGATCGACTGGCCGTGGCTCAGTGCATGCACGACGCGCTTCAGGATCTCGTGCAGTTGCTCGGTCAGCTCGACGCGGTCGTGCTCGCCCGCGCCGGACAGGAAGAAGGCAGGCTCAAGGGCGCCGTGGCGCGCCTCGTGAGCCTCGATGAAACTGAGGACCTTGGCGAGCTCGTCGGCGTCGGTGGGAACCGGGTTGACGACTTCTGCGGCTGCGGTGCTCATTGATCTCACATCCCCTCCGTCTGTGCTGAACAGGAATCACTCTAGCAGAGTTGCGAAAGTTGCGAAACCACGCGGCATGACAGAACGGTACGGGTCTGTGGCCCGCGGGCGTGACAGCGCGGTACGGGTCTGGCTCACGCCGACCGTCGCCCTCGTTTGGGCTTGGGTAGCAGGTCGGCCACGGTCACCTCCTCCCGCTCCGGTGCGACGAGCGCGTCCAGCGCCGCTTCGGCCAGCGCCATTCGCTTCTCCTCCCAAGCGAGGAGCTGGTCGAGCCTCCACCGATCGGGGTGGGTCATCACCGGTGGCGGCACCAGGCCGCGGTCCTTGAGATTCTGGTAGCCCTTGGTCTTGCCCCAGCCGTAGCGAGCCATCACCTCGCTCGCGTTGAGGAAGACGTGGCGGGGGTGGTCGTCCATCGTGCTCACACCGCCTTCGGCCGGCCGACGACCGGCTGGGCGGCGAGCCGCTGCTCCCGGATGAAGCGCCGCAGCTCGCCGACCGTGGTGTAGAGCCGCCGACCGATCTTGAAGAACTCCGGGCCGGTGCCGATCTGGCGCCACCAACGGACCGTGTTGACCGGGGCCATCAGGATCTCGGCGACGTCGTCGAGCGTCAGCAGCTCGTCCTCGTGGCGGGCGTGGAAGGGGATCTCGGTGTAGTTGTGCATGGTTCCTCCTGATTGGCGCGGGTCCGTGTGATCCGCTGCTCACAGGTAGGTGTGCGGGCTCTGCCAACCAGAGGGCCGAATACGTCCGATCGGATATCGTTGCTGGATGGATCGGGCCTATCTGCTCGAGCGAGCGCGGCGAGCGCGCGGCCTTACACAGGCCCAGCTCGCCGCCAGTGCGGGCACGTCGCAGGCGACGCTGTCGGCGTACGAGCGCGGGTTGAAGTCGCCGACGCTGAAGGTCGCGGCGCGGATCATCGCGGCGACGGGTCACGACCTGAACCTTCGAGTGCACATCGACTGGGTCGAGCATCATCCGCCCGGGATCGTGCCGTTCTGGGCGCCGAACATCCTCTGGAGTGTCGGGCCGCCCGACTGCTTCGCGACGCTGGCCATCCCCGACTTCATCCGCAACACCGGCATGCGGACCTGGGACCTGCGCGATCGCGAGGAACGCAAGGGCCTCTACGAACAGTTGATCCGCCGGGGCCTGCCGCAGCAGATGATCCGCTGGATTGACGGTGCGCTGCTCGTCGATCTTTGGGACGAGCTCGACCTGCCTGATCCGGTACGCCGCGAGTGGGCGCCGGCCATCTGGATCGCGAGGGAGCCGCTACACCCAGACGCGCTGAGGTTCTTCCGCACGGAGGACCCGGAGCTCACGTCGACGGCCTGGGTCCGTGGATACCAGCCGCTGCCGAAACCTCCGCCGCGCAAGCCGCGAAAGCAGCGCCGCACCCGCTTCGATCCGAGACCGCCCGAACCCGACTAGAGGCTCAGGTACGGCCCGCTCCGCGAGGGTGGGCGATAGGCGATGTCCTCCCCGGGGCGCGGCAGGACCGGCGGTCGGACCCGACGCCGCGGCGCGTTCGGGCCGTAGCGGTCGATGGCTTCGGCGGCCATCCCGGCAGCGTGCGACGGACCGAGGTCGGCGCGATCGCGCCCGAACACCGCGACCCATTGCGCGCGGGCATCCTCGACGGAATCGGCGACGAGGTGGGCGACGTTGCGTTCGCGGCCGCGGGTCATCCCGACGTACGCCGACGCGGCGCCGGTGTGGTCGCCGACGAGAACGTGGGAGGTGGCGACGGTCGAGCCTTGAGCGCCGTACACCGTCGTCGCGTAGGCGAGTTCGACGTGCTCGTGAACGTAGTTCGGTGGCAGCACTCGCTCACCGCTCTCGCCCTTCACCAGCAGGCCGGCGGCCGACGAGTCGACCACGGTCCACGTCTCCCGGTTGGCGACGCCGACCTCGGCGTCGTTGTGGCGGGTCGCGATCGTGTCCCCGATGCCGATCTGCTCGCCCGCACCGGTGACGATGCCGTCACGCGCCGAGCCGGTGACGACCCGGACGCGGTGGGCGACGTGATTGATGCGGGTGACCTGCTCACGGGTGTCGGCGACAACCAGCTGACCCTGCGAGGCCCGGGCCGCGAGGACGTACTGACGTTCGGCGTCACTGGGGTGGACCACGATGTCGCCTCGGCGCACCAGCTCGTCGAAGACCTCGCCGGGCCGGTTTCCGGAGCGCATCCGGAGTGAGAGGTCGGCGTACGCCGGATCGCTGAAGCGGTGGACACCGCCGTACTCGATGCACCGGTCGGCGGCGTAGCGCGCGGCGAGGTCGAGTACGCCGCCTCGGCCGACGGCGGGAAGTTGGTGCCGGTCGCCGATCAGCGCCACCTGGGCGCCACCCGCGTCGGCGAGGGACAGCAGGGCGCGGGCGCTGTCCTGGTCGAGCATGCCCGCCTCGTCGACGACCAGCAGAGTGCGATTGTCGAGTGGGGGAGCGGTGGATGACGGAGCGGTCCGGCTCCAGTGGCCCTCGTCGTCCCAGCGGAAGCCGTGCTCGTGGAGCAGTTTCGCGGCGGCGCGTGTCTCGGTGCCGACCTGTTCCGCCGCCACGTGCGCGGCCTTGCGGGTCGGGGTCACCACGATCATCCGACCGCCGCGCGCCTCGACCTGTTCGCGTGTGGCCGCGAGCCGCCGGGTCTTGCCTGCGCCTGCCGCACCTTCGACGACGGTGATCTTCTCGCGCTCGGCGCCGTTGATGATCTGCGCGACCAGGTCGTACTCGACCGCGAGCACGTCCGGCGAGCTCAGCGCCCGGACGTGCTCGGGCGCGTCGTCACGGTTCACCAACGGCGCGCACGCCTCGATGGCCCGTGCGGTCAGGTCCTCGGCGAGTTCACGGCGTACGGCGCCGCGGGCGACCACGTCGCAGGAGGCGACGATCTTCTCGACCTCGCCGCGGATGTCGGCCGCGTTCCAGGCGGAGTGGTGGGCGCCGAGCCGCTGGACGGCGCGTTTGGCCAGGGCATCGCGATCCAGTGAGCCGATGGGCGTCTTGCGCGGCTTGGCGCGACGGGTGGGCACGCGGAAGCCGAGCTCGATGAGCTCCTCGATCCACCGGTTGCGGAGGTCGACCCCCGACACCGGGACGACCTTGTCGGGTCGGACGTCGGCCCAGGCTCGCCGGTCCCAGGCCTGCCGGATGGCAGGCCCCGGCTCCGCGCCGGGGTGGTCACGGCGCCACTGCGCCTCGTACCGGTCGATGTTCGCCTCGATCTGTCGCGACCGAGCGCTGAACGCGCCGGAGTACGGCGCCAGCTGCGTGACCTCGCCGGTGTCGGGATCGAGGGTGTAACCGTGCTCCGCGAGGGCGCCGCGGAAATCCGGGTCGGTCATCACGGCTGAGTGCCTGATCCCGTTGATCGCCTCGAGGCTGTCGCGCACGCCGACGGTGTGGATGCCCCGCCAGGCGTCGCGCGCCCAAACCCGGGCATTGATCTGGAGGTGCAGGTGCCGGTGCGGGTCGCCGGCCCGCGAGGTGAAGTGGCGTACGACGGCCGCCTCGATCTCCTCGACCGGCACCTGCACCTGTCGACCACGGGGGCCGACCCGCGTGGTGGTGTGCGAGGCGAGCCAACCGATGATCTCCTCGGCCGCTGCCATCTGGGCCGCGTCGTAGGCGGCAGCCACGTCGTCGTGCAGCACCGCCGCGAGGGACCAGGTCTTCGGTCCGTTGACGGTGACCTCGACGAACCGCACCGCCTGCTCGTCCTTCCGCAGCCGACCCTTCGGTCGACCGCTTTCGAGGTCGACCCCGGTGACCCACCTCTCGTGGGACTCACCGTCCATGTCGGCCCGTCGCTCAAGGTCCACGGCGTCCGTCTCGACACCACGGCGTGCAACGAACCGCATCGCAACGCCGCTGCCCTCGGCGAGGTAGTAGTCGTCGGCTCGCGACCTGTCGGCTTCGACGTAGTGGCGTGCAGCCCCGGCGGCGCCGCGGTAGACCTTCATGCCGCTGTGCATCGAAACCGCCTCCGTCAACAACCGTCGCCAACCACATATCCGGAGGTCAGCGCCCATTTCCGGAGCGCTGGGTTACCTACTTTCGTAGCATGCGTGCCGCTCGAAGTGGGGGTGAGAAAGACCGTCGGGAGGGAAGATCTGGGAGCCGCAAGTGACCGTCGATGGGTAATGAAGGCGGTCGAGAACGAGACTGAGGAGAATTGACGCGAGGCATCTACGACTTGTTGTCGAAGGTTCACGGCAGGATGGTCCCGTGGAGACCTTCAAGCGGACGCCGCTGCAGTTGTTCAACCTGCCGCAGCACTTCGTCATCCCGCTGTTCCAGCGTCCGTATGTCTGGAAAGAGGACGAGCAGTGGGAGCCACTCTGGAAGGACATCCGGCGCATCGCCGTGCTTCGGATCGCCGAGCCGCACCTGAACGCGACCCACTTCCTTGGAGCGGTCGTGATCCAGTCCCACGAGGCCCAGAGCAAGCGCCTCACGACCTGGAACGTGATCGACGGTCAGCAGCGCCTGACCACCTTGCAGATTCTTGCGGATGCCACCTGCGCCCTGCTCGCGGAGTCAGGGCATGCGAAACTGTCTGGGCAGCTCGAACGGCTCACCCACAACGACGAGATCTACATCGAGGACGGCGACAGCCGACTGAAGGTCCGCCACCTCAACAAGGACCGGGCCGGCTTTGACGAGGTGATGTCAGCCGAACCGCCGGTCGATCACGCCGACCTTCAGCACTCCGATTCTCAGGTCGTCGCGGCTCACCGCTACTTCTCGACGGTCGTCGAGCAGTGGCTTGGTGCGCCGGAGTCCGAGGGGTATGTCGACAGGGCGAAGGAGCTCACGAACGTCCTGCTCGACGGTCTTCAGTTGGTCTCCATTGAGCTGGAGGCGTCCGAGAACTCCCAGGAGATCTTCGAGACCCTCAACGCGCGCGGCACTCCACTCACCGCTGCTGACCTGGTTCGCAACTTCGTGTTCCAGCGTCTTGAGGCTGAGGGTGGCGACACCACGAAGGCCTACCGTGACGATTGGCCGTTCGAGACCAAGTTCTGGATGAAGGAGGTCAGCGTCGGGCGCAACTTTGTGAGCCGCAGCTCGCTGTTCATCAACCAGTGGCTCGTGGCGCGCACCGGTGAGGAGGTCAGCCCGCAGGCGACGTTCAACCGGTTCAAGTCGTACGTCGAGTTGGAGTCCGGTCACAAGATGGCTGACCTGCTGCCCGTGATCAAGAAGCAGGCGCAGCAGTACGAAGCATGGACCGAGGCAGCCGCGCGTCCTGGCGGGAGCCTCGATGCGTCAGAGATGGCGGTCTACCGGATGCAGGCGGGAGGGGTGGAAGTCCTCAAGCCGTTGCTCATCTGGCTTCATGAGCCCGGTCGTGATCTGGCGCAGGACTCGGTCGACAGGATCATCCGAGTGGCGGAGAGCTGGGTCGTACGCCGCCAGTTGCTCCGGCTGTCGGGCAGCGACCTCGGGCGTATCGTCGCCGACGTCATTGCAGCCAACTCCGCCGTTCCCGCCGCCGAGCTCGTTGAGCGGGCCACGGGACACCTTGCGCGGCTGAACGTCACCAGCACCTACTGGCCGGGCGATGAGGAACTGCGGATGACCCTCACGACCGAGGCCGCCTACTCCCGCTTCCCCCGAGGTCGACTGCGCATGATCCTGGAGGCCATCGAGGACCACTACCGGGCCGAGACAGGACAGCCGCAGATCGAGCGCAAGGGCTACCCGATCGAGCATCTCCTTCCACGGTCATGGACCGAAACTTGGCCGGTGGCAACCCCCGAGGAGGCGGAAGCTCGCCAGGCCCGAATCCATCGCTTCGGCAACCTGACGCTCCTCACCAAATCGCTCAACTCCAAGGTCTCAAACGGCCCTTGGGTCGCGAAGCGTGCTGCGCTGCTCGACCACAACACGATCACACTCACGGGCCGAGTCATCAAGCGGACCGAAGGTCACGCTTGGGACGAGGAACTCATCGACGCGCGAACCTCCGACCTGATCGAGGCCATCCTCAGTGTCTGGCCGGTCCCGGACGGACATCACGGCAAGGTCGTCGATCCTCAGACGAAGGCCGGTGACTGGGTCGAACTGAAGCACCTGATCGAGGCAGGACTCCTTGGCCCGGGCGACAAGCTCGTGGCGACCCACCGCGACTTCAAGGGGCAAGAGGCAACCCTGACCGCCGATGGTGCCATCGAGTTGGAAGGAAAGCGCTTCACTTCGCCGTCGGCCGCCGGGCACTCTCTCCGCAAGCGTGCGACCAACGGCTGGTATTTCTGGGCTGTGGCGGATGGCCGACGCCTGCGCGACGTGCGCACGGAGTTCCAGAACTCGGTCCCGGTCGACGAGCAGTTGGAGCTTGAAGCGTGACGGTGAGCGAGGAGATCGTCGAGGAGCTGGTTATGAAGTCACGGCACCGGGTCAAGACCTACGGTGAGGTCTTTACGCCGCGCTACATGGTGGACAGGATGCTCGACCTTGTGCGCGAGGAGTTGGAGACCGGCCCTGACTTCGTCGACAAGACCTTTTTTGAGCCCGCCGCCGGTGACGGCAACTTTCTGGTGGCCATCCTTCGCCGGAAGCTCCAGGCGATTGAGAAGCGCATTCGCGCCGAGGAGTGGCTGCATCAGTCGCTGTTCGCGTTGGCGTCGATCTACGGCGTCGAGTTCCTAGAGGACAACCACCAGGACGCGAAGGCGATGATGCTTACTGGGTTCCTCAGCTTCCACCAAGCTCACGGCACGCCCTGCGGCCCGGAGACCGACCTCCACCAGGCGGCGGAGTTCCTGATCGACGCCAACTTCGTCCGCGGCAACACCCTGACCGGCCAGACCCCCCAAGGACGAGACATCCAGTTCTCTTGGTGGCACCGAATCGACGGAAAGCCCGGCATGGTGCATCGCGAGCCGTTTACGCTCGCCTCGCTGCGTGAGGACAACGGCTTCGACTTCACCGTCTACCACATCTACAAGATCTGCCGGATCGACAAGGTCCACCAAGAGGCGAAAACGGATGCCTAGTCCGAACATCAGCACATTCCACGAGGTAGTTCCCTTCGTCTACTCCTGGAAAACGCCTGACATCCCAAAGTACGACGGCTGGGAGAAGATCGGGTACACCGAACAGGACTCGTCGGACGCGCGCATCGCTCAGCAGGCGAGCCAGCTCAACGTCAAGAAGATCAAGGTCTGGGCGTACCGGGCGGCGTTCATGACTGAAGACGGCGGGACGTTCCGCGACAGCGACTTCCATACGTTCCTCAAGCAGCAGGGAATCCAGCGCGAGTACGACCCTGAGAGCACCCCGCACCGCACCGAGTGGCACAAGTTCGGCGGTGCTCCCAAGACGTCGCAGCAGTACTTCCTCGAGTTCGCTTCGAAGACGTTCGCCACACCGCGCGGGGAGTCCCAGGACGACTACCAGCTCCGCCCCGAACAGCATTCAGCAGTCGCGCAGGCGGTGACCGCTCTCGGGGCAGGCGAGGGCGAGGTGCTCTGGAACGCCAAGCCCCGGTTCGGAAAGACGCTGACGACGTACGACCTCATGCGGAAGATGGACGTTCGCAGGGCGCTCATCGTCACGAACCGACCGGCGATCGCCAACTCCTGGTACGACGACTTCCAGCGGTTCATCGGTCACCAGACGACCTACCAGTTCGTTTCCGAGTCCCCGTCTATATCCGAGCGCTCCCCGATGACGCGCGAGCAGTGGCGGGCGTACTCCACGCAACACCTCGACGAGGCCCCGCGGATCATCGAGTTCGTGTCGTTGCAGGACCTCAAGGGGTCGCAGTACTTCGGCGGCAGCTACCCCAAGCTCAAGCACGTCGCTGAGATGGATTGGGACCTGCTCGTCATCGACGAAGCCCACGAGGGCGTCGACACGACAAAGACCGACATCGCGTTCGACCAGATCAAGCGCAGCCACACCTTGCACCTGTCGGGCACGCCGTTCAAGGCGATCGCGTCTGGCCGGTTTAGCGAGGACCAGATCTTCAACTGGACGTACGAGGACGAGCAGACCGCTCGTGACCAGTGGTCGGACGGCTCGCAGGACAATCCGTACGCCTCGTTGCCAACGCTCAACCTGCTCACGTATCAGCTGTCTCACATGGTCGCCGACCACCTCGCCGAGGGTGTCGCCGTCGAGGAGGACGAGGCGAATGTCGACTACACCTTCGACCTGGCCGAGTTCTTCCGCACCAAGGACAGCGGCTTCTTCGAGTACGAGGCCGAGGTCATCAAGTTCCTCAACACCCTGACGACGAACGAGAAGTACCCGTTCTCCACCCCCGAGCTACGCGACGAGATCCGCCACTCGTTCTGGCTCCTCAACCGCGTCTCCTCCGCAAAGGCCCTCGAACGCCTGCTGAAGAAGCATGATGTCTTCAAGAACTACACGATCGTCCTGGCCGCCGGCGACGGCCGCTCTGCCAGCGACGAGAGTCTCGACGAGACCAGCGACGACGCCACTACCACTGGCAAGTCCCTGGACAAGGTCAAAGAAGCGATCAAGAAAGCCGAGGCGGTCGGCGGCAAGACGATCACACTCTCGGTCGGTCAACTCACCACGGGCGTCACGGTCCCGGAGTGGACGGCGGTCATCATGCTGTCCAACATCTCCTCGCCAGCGCTCTACATGCAGGCGGCGTTCCGCGCGCAGAACCCCCACACATTCGTCCGCAACGACAACACGGTGCTTCAGAAGAAGAACGCCTACATCTTCGACTTCGCCCCCGAACGCACACTGACTATCTTCGACACGTTCGCCAACAACCTCGCCTTACACCCGCCCAACGACAGTGGCGAACGCCAAGAGAACATCCGGCGGTTGCTGAACTTCTTCCCCGTCCTCGGCGAAGACTCCGAGGGCCGGATGATCGAGCTCGACGCCTCCCAGGTGCTCACCTTCCCGCGGGTCTTCAAGGCACGAGAGGTCGTGCGGCGCGGGTTCCTCTCCAACCTCCTGTTCGCGAACGTCGCGGGCATCTTCCGCTACAGCGAGCACGTCAAGGAGATTCTCGACAAGCTGCCCACTGCCAAGCAGGGCAAGGTCACGACCGGGCAGTCCCTGGAGCTGCCCCACCCGCCGCCCGCCACCGACAAGGACGGGAACGTCAAGGTCGACTTCGAGACCGTCATCAACCCGAAGGTCGCCGAGTTTGGCAAGCCCGTCTGGTCGGCCGAAACGATCCCGACCGTCGATGCGAGCACACCTGCCCGCACCGCGGCGACGAAGATCGCCGAGGCCGTCACCGAGCAGGCACGCACCAAGCGCACCGAGCTTCAGGAGTCCTACGGGCTCACCGCGAAGCAGGTCGAGCGCGACACCAAGGCGACCGAGGCCAAGGTGAAGGCCGAGGTCGAGCGCGCCTATGCCGAGCACAAGATCGCCCAGCAGCACCTCGAAGACGAGGCCAAGGAGGCGCCCACCGAGGCCGAAGCGCAAGCCGTCGCGACCATGCGTGCCCAGGCCGATCAGGCGTTCCAGGCGAACATCCTGAGCATCGTCGAGGAGACGATGGGCTCGATCGTCCCCGAGGTCGTGACCCGCGAGGAGACCAAGAAGGTCCAGAAGCAAGCCGACAGGTCAATGGACGACGCGCGCAGCCACCTTCGCGGCTTCGCGCGCACCATTCCGATGTTCCTCATGGCCTACGGCGACCGGGACATTCGCTTGGCCAACTTCGACGACTACACCCCAGACGACGTCTTCGAGGAGATCACCGGGATCAGAGAAGCGGAGTTCCGCATCCTGCGTGACGGCCAGGAGATCACCGAGGACGACGGCACCGTCACCTTGATCCCCGGGCTGTTCGACGAGGCCGTCTTCGACCGGGCCATCCAGGAGTTTCTCGACAAGAAGGCTGAGCTCGCCGACTACTTCGACGACGCGCTGACAGAAGACATTTTCGCCTATACTCCGAAGCAGAAGACGTCCTTGGTGTTCACCCCGAAGGCCGTCGTCACGAAGATGGTAGACGTACTGGAAGCCGAGAACCCCGGCATCTTCACCGACCCGACGAATACCTTCGCCGACATGTTCTCAACCGCCGGGCTGTTCCTCATGGAGCTTGTCCGCCGGCTCGACAAGGGGCTGGCTGACGAGATCCCGAACGCCGACGAACGGCTGCGGCACATCCTGACCCAGCAGGTCTTCGAAATGAGCCACAACGAGATCCTCCACCGCATCACCATCGAGGCCGTCTCAGGCGGTGTCGCGGAACGCAAGGCGTGGATTGAGGACTCGGGTCACTTCCGGGTCGGCAACCTCGCTCATTTGATCCCCGAAGAGCGCGACAGGACCATCGCTGAGATGCTGGGAGACGAGTGACATGACCAAGAAGTTCGACGTCGTCATCGGCAACCCTCCCTACCAAGAAGAGGCCCAGGGCGAGGGCACCCGCGACACCCCCGTCTACCACCTGTTCATGGACGCGGCCTACGAGGTTGGGACGAAGGCCGTCCTCATCACCCCGGCCCGCTTCCTGTTCAACGCAGGTTTCACGCCGAAGGCGTGGAACGAGAAGATGCTCGCCGACCCGCATCTCACGGTGCCGATCTACGTCCGCGACAGCTCGGAGCTCTTTCCAGGCACCAAGATTCGCGCAGGGATCGCCGTCACGTACCGAGACGCGGAGCGCGCCGGTGTGCCGATCGAGACGTTCACGGCGTACGACGAACTCAACTCGATCCTGCATAAGGTGCGAGAGTCGGGAACGGCATTTATCGAGACTCTGGGCATCACGAGTTCACGCTCGTACCGGTACACAGACAAGTTGTACGAGGACCACCCGGAAGCATTCAAGCTGCGTCCGGAGGGCAACACCGCCCTGGTCAACACGAACGCGTTTGAGCAGTTCTCCTTCCTCTTCTACGAGACCCGGCCTGCCGACAGTCACGAGTACGTTCAGGTCCTCGGCGTGATCAAGAACAAGCGATACCGCCGATGGATTCGTACCGAGTACATCACCGGCCCGGAGAGCTTCGACAAGTACAAGGTCGCGCTCCCTGCCGCGAACGAGAGCAACAAGCTTGGCTGGATGGCGGCCCCGCAGGTCGTCGAGCCTGGCGTTGCCGTAACCCAAACGTTCCTGACCATGGGCGCGTTCGACACAGAGGCCGAGGCGCAGGCCTGCTTCTCCTACGTCAAGACGAAGTTCGCTCGGGCCATGCTCTATGTCTTGAAAGTGACCCAGCACAACCCTCGAGCTACCTGGCGGTTCGTCCCGGCGCAGGACTTCACGACGGCATCTGGCATCGACTGGAGCAAGTCGATCCCCGAAATCGACGCCCAGCTCTGTGCCAAGTACGGCCTTGACCCCAAGGAGATCGCCTTCATCGAGGAAGAGGTCACGCCGATGGACTGAGGCGCGAGGTCTCCGCGCTCATCCCTTCTTCTTGCGCTTGCGCGTGGTGGACCTATTGCGAGGCGGCGGTCGCAGTTGGAGCGTCTCGATCTCCAGGTCAACGAACGGGATGACTGGAAGCGGGCTGGATTCCACCAGCGGCGTCACCAGGGGGTCGCTGGTGACAATGCTTCCGACGACGTGCCACGGGCCGTCATCGGGATCCTCGCCAAAGCTGCGAGCAACCTCGGCGAGGTGCTCGCGGAGCCAATCCAGTCGCCGGCTGTGAAGCTCGACTGTCGACTTCTTGCCTCTCTTCCCTTTGAAAAGCTTCTCGAACTCCCCAGCGATCTCTGCTGGGGTCCGAGCGATCTCGAAGTCTTTCGCCTCCACTGCAACGATGGATCGAGTCGGCCGGTGCGCAGCGAGGACATCGACGTCCCCAAGATCCTGCCCCTTCGAGTCGGTGATTCGCTGCTGGCCGATCTTGTTCACGGACAACCGCGTCGTCATTCCGAGCCCCTCAAGCCTCGCGGCGACCGAACGGGCAAACGACTCAGTGACCTTCCCCCGCACGGCTGAGATGAACTGCTTCATCTCTGACGTCTTCGCTCTGCCCTGTAGGCGGCCGGAGAGCATACTGTCCGCCCAATAGGGGCCGAGCTGGTAGATGCTACGGAACCCGATCACCAGCTCATCCCCTTGGAGCACTACGGGGCGACGGATGTAGGACATGTTGCGACTAAAGCGCCACGGGTAGGCGTCCGGACCGATGCTGAGAAACGCCTCGCGACTCGTCAGAGTGATCTCGTCGAGCACGGGGGATACGACATCTGCCGTCAGACTTCTGGCGGTGGCGATCTTGGACAGCGCTTCGGTGCGGTCGATTCTTGTGACCTGGTCGGCAGTTGCCAAGTCGAGTAGGCCGCCGCACACTTCTCGGAGCTCGGTCAGCGTGAATCCGAATTCGGCACGCATAGCTTCATCGCTTTCGGTGATGAAGTTCGCTAGGTCTGGATCGCCTGAGTCGTCGTCCGGGGGGCCCTCCTGCGCATCGCGCACGGTTCGCATGCCAGCCCCGTTGGCGTAAGCGTTTATGGCCTGAATGACAGGCTCATCCCTGCTGACCCCTAGACGTCCGGACCCCAGGATCGAGACCTCGAAGTCAGCCAACTTGTAGTTGAGGAAGTCGGATGTCGACCCTCTCTCGACGATCTCGTTGGCAATGGCGAGGAGCCGGATGTAGTCGAGATCCTCAATCTGGCGCTCTCCTGCCGGCGGCTGTGCGGCCACATACTCGATGAGGAAGCGATTCGCGCGATGCGCGTGAGACGCCGTCGAGCGGTGCTGGACCAACTCGTCGACGGTGTGTGACTGCGCGCCGAAACATGCCAGTCGCGACTTCAGCATGATGGCGTTGAACTTGGAGTCGTGAGCGAGAGCCTCATTCTGAGCGATGAGAAAGTCGATCAGTCGGCGGCAGTCGTACCTCGCGACTTCCTCTTGCAGTCGAGTGAATAGGTGCGAGACCGCCGAGTTGAGCATGGGAACACCGCCGTCAGGCTGGGCCACGCCGGTCGAAAACCCTCCACCACTCGGCGATCGCAGCCACTCGCCGAGCTCATCGAGAAGGTGGGCAGTCGCCTGCTCGTGACCGGTCAAGGGACGGGGGAGCCCCGCGGCCAGCATGTCCGGCGAATCATTCTGGTTGAACACGTTGAGCATGCGCTTTGGCCCGAGCGGGGCGACTGCGTCAACGGAGGCGGCCACGTCTCTGTCACTGAACTCGAAGAGTGTGGAGAGGACGACTCGCACGAGTTCACGTTCGGCAGCGTTCGCACTTTCATGCAGCATAGCAATGAAGGCCTCGGAGAATTCGAAGAGAAAGCCAGTCGAGGTGGATTCGGCTCGAACCGCAGGTTCATTCGTCGACCGGTCGTGAGTGCTTGTCCAGGCGTCTGGCTCTCCAAGGTGCAGCACGAGTTCCATCATTGGCGCGGTCGGAGCGGCGTTGAGATGCTTCGTGCACTCCCAGATCCAGAATGCGACTGCTTCGAGGAGATCCAGTGCCATGCTGGCGAGTTCGTCGTGATCGAGGTCGATGGTGATGAAGACGTTCTGGTCGCCAAACTCGACGACGTACCCTAGATAGGAACTCGATGGCTCGATGATGAAGATCCCGGGTGCGTCCTTGGGGTAGCGCCGATAGGCCTGGACGATGGGACCGTTTGGCGCGGGGGCGACGACTCCATGCCTGTCGGTCTCCGAGTAGTGCTTGAGTCGCGGGTACAGCCCGTGTCCGGTCTGGAATGTGAGGAAGTCGGGCACCCCTTCGTCCGACATGTAGAACGACTTCTCGTTGTCGACGTAGGAGCAGAACTCATCGAGAATGTCGGTCGACATCGACCTGCCAGTTCGGCGCTCGACGGCCTGCGCGAACAGGAGAAGTCCCAAGAGTCCGTCCGGCTCCTGGTGCAGCATAACCTCGACGTCATCCGCCCGGGCGATGAGCATCGGGTCCGATCCTTCGATGTTCGGGACACCCCAGAACGCGCCTCGTCCGGGGCTGTCGACAAGGAGGAGGTGGATCAGCTCCTCGGCCGTCGAGTACTGCGCACGTGCTTCAGGGCTGACGAAGGCTTCGACCTGTGTCAAAGCCTCCCAAGTGCTGTAGGTACCCCAGACCTCCTGGTCCCAATCGACAAGGGTGTCGGTCGCGAGCACGACATGGAGGTGCCGCTTGCTGTCGATCTCGGCGAGGTAGCGGCTCATGGAGACCGTCTCCCCGATGGGAGTGAGGACTGTTCCGGGTGTCAGGAGTCGCTCGAATCGACGGAGAACCGAGCCTCGCCAGCGTTTGCCAAGCTCTTCGAGCTGTCCAGCTTGCCGTGCAAACCGCAGGAGGTGGAACCGGATCGTGATCGCCAAGTCGAGTGGCAGGACGACGCGGTAGCCGTCGCGGAGTCTGAGGAAGGGCGCTACGTACAGTCGGTCGTCGGTGATGTCATCGGCGCAAGGGTCAACCAGGTCGCCCGGATCGATGGCGAAGGTGTCCACAACCATCCGAAGCCAATCACCATGGGCATCGAGATCGTCGTTTGAGATGAATGTTGCCTCAGTTAGTGTTCCCAGCCCGTTGGCGCCGGGCACCTCTACCGGGGTGCGCGGTGATCCGCCCGGCGGGGTTCTTCGCTCGAGCCCAGCCCTCTTCAGGATCATGTCGCTGATGGTGAGAAGCCCCTGGACGAGTTGGCGAGCGGACTTGCCCATGTCGTCCGGCATCCAGGAGTCGCGAAACAGTGCATCGAGCAGATTCTCCAAGTCGGCCACCGTGTGCTCGCCGGCTCCGACAGAGACGAGATAGGGCCCACCGAAGAACGTGATGCTCTGAATCAGCACCTCGTTGTATGGATCTTCCTGCATAAGGACGGCTTTGCCCCCGATGTCGTCACGCTTCAGAAGAGAACGAACGGCGCTCGGGCTCACGGGTGCTTTTCCTTGGTCGGGCAGAGCCATGCCCAAAGCTGCCAGTCGATGAAGGCGAAGGTGCCTCGATGCGTTTTCGGGAAGCAGCATCAGGCCCGACGCTGCAGCGACCAGGGCAGGTCCGTTCACGTTTGACGGAGCCATGTCAGTCCGAATCAAGACCACGCGCCAATCGTTGCAGTCAGTTCCGACTTCCTGATCTCCAGCCATCGCGTCGGCCTCGATCGAACCGCTGGCGAGCGGGAGACTCAGCGCTCCGCCAACTTGCTGACCGAGTCGCGGAGGGCGTCTTCCCCGGCGCGGACGTAGTGGTTGAGGACAGTGGTGAGCTTGTCGCCGAGGTATTGGGCGACGACCTCCTAGGGCTCGCCGAGCTCGTCGTGGAACCACTTGGTTGCGGCGTGGTGGCGGAGGTTGCGATAGACGATCGTCCTGGGCCAAGCGTTGTCCGGCTCGTTCTCCTCGACCCATGCACGGATGCGGTGCCAGCGCTCGTTGTGGGCCTCCGGCTTCACGGGAAGGCCGGTGGCTGTGTCAACGAAGAGCCACAGCTCGTCCTCCGGTGGGACGGGGTAGTTCCACCAAGCGAGGTTCCGGTCCCTGGACTTGGCCGCTAGCGAGGCGCGACGTTGGCGCTCCTCCTCCTGGGCGTTGACGACCTGCTGGAGTGACGCCTTCGCAGCCAGGCCGAGCAGTTCCTTGACGCGGGGGAGGAGCTCGTCCTGCATCAGCGACTTCTGCAGCGGCACTTCATGGAGCGTGTGGTTCTTGACCGGGCCGCGGAACCCGGCCGCGTGGGGCGGGGTGATCCACGAGCCGTTGACGTAGACGTAGCCGTGCTCGAAGAAGACGTCGATGGCGCGCAGGGCGTTCTGCTCGCCGAGGCGCAAGCCGCCGAAACCGGCGACGAGGATCTTGGTGCCGAACAGGGGGAGTCGGGTCAGCAGTGGGTCGGTGCCCTCGGGGCCGCACAGCGTGTCGGCGGCGTCGGCCATCGCGCGGACCTGGCGCGTCTCGGGGCGAAGGCGCGGGTCGACGTACTGCGCCGTCGCGCCGTGGAGCACGTTGGCCTTGCCGATCTCGAGACCGTCCAGCGGATCGATCGACCGGTCGAGCCAACCTAGTCGCCACGCGAGCTTGCGCATCGCGGCCAGTTGGCCACGCAGGTCCTCGCGGCCGCGTTGGGAGAAGAGCGTCTTCGCGCCCTTCTCCATCACCTTGCGGCTGTGGTCGACGCGCCACTTCGTCACGGGTACGTCGCCGATGGTCGGGAGGATGTGCGCGTTGAGCCGGGACTCGCGCCCCTCCATCGTCCGGGGCTGCTTGCCGCGCTCGATGCTGTCCTTGAGGTACTCCTCGCCGAGCATCCGGATCGTTCGCGACGCGCGCACATCGGCGCCGACGGGCGTCGCCTGCTCGGTGTCGAGCGCGGCCTCGGCCTGAGCGAAGATCTTGCTGGGCTCCTCTTCGGAGGCAGCGCGGCGCAGCACCCGCTTCCACGGTTCACCCTCGCCGGCCGGTGTCCGGAAGTAGACCTGGTACTTGTTGTTATCCGATCCGGGGGCGTACAGGCGCACCCGCCACGGCCGCGTGCTGCCGCCGAGAGTGCGCGGCTTGCCCTGAGCGAGCAGCTTCGGCTGAGAACGCGTCGCCACAAGACCTCCTACGCTGGAAGAACCATCGTCCGCTGGTTTCGTGAATCACTCTCGTGCATCACTTAAGGAAAAGTGATGCACGTGCCACTCGTCAGGAGTCATGGGAAATGGCCAACCGCCTTGCCAAAGCGACCAGCCCCTACTTGCTCCAACACGCGGAGAATCCAGTGGATTGGTGGGAGTGGGGCCTGGCGGCGTTCGCCGAGGCCCGCGCTCGCGACGTGCCGGTGCTGCTCAGCATCGGGTACGCGGCTTGCCACTGGTGCCACGTCATGGCGCACGAGAGTTTCCAGGACGCGGCCACAGCGGAGTTGATGAACCGTGACTTCGTCTGCATCAAGGTCGACCGCGAGGAGCGCCCCGACCTGGACGCGGTGTACATGGCGGCCACCGTGGCGATGACCGGGCACGGGGGCTGGCCGATGACCTGCCTGCTGACACCGGACGCGG
>JAABUT010002037.1_pt1 | contig 20715 bp, 20 predicted proteins | sample 5559281 | NCBI WGS metagenome assembly JAABUT01 (sample SAMN10711880, study PRJNA513359) | rock metagenome | isolation source: Antarctica rocks | place: Antarctica: Victoria Land, Ricker Hills nord | collected 2016-01-04
CGGGAACGCGACGGCATTGACGCGCTGGCCGCGGGCGCCCAGGACTACCTCGTCAAGGACTCGATCACCGGCGAGCAGCTCGAACGCTCGATCCGCTACGCGATGGAGCGTCAGCGCGCCCTCGCCGCCCAGCTAAAGCTGCGGGAGATGCGCCTGAGCGCGGCGGAGCAGGGCCGCCTCGAGCGCGGGCTGCTGCCCACCCCGCTGCTGCGCACCGACGCGGTCGGCTGCGCGACCTACTACCGTCCCGGCCGCGACGATGCGGTGCTCGGCGGTGACTTCTACGACGTGATGGAGACCTCCGACGGACGCATTCGCGTGGTGATGGGCGACGTGATGGGCCACGGCCCGGATGAGGCGGCACTCGGGGTTCACCTGCGCGTGGCCTGGCGCACGCTGTTGCTCGCCGGCGTACCGGATGAGCAGATCCTGCCGACTCTCGGCTTGTTGTTGAGCGCGGAGACCGACCAGATCTCGAGATATGCGACCGTCTGTGACCTCACCATCGACTCCGGCGTGCTGAGCGTTCGGCTGGCCGGGCATCCCGCCCCGATCTTGTGCGCAGGAGGCGCGGCCCACTACCTCGACCTCGAGGTGGGACTGCCGCTCGGCGTGCGGCCGGACAGCACGCCGGCCGCGGCGTGGCCGCAGAACCGCGTCGCGCTGGAGGCCGGGGCCTCGGTGGTGATCTACACCGATGGGCTGTTGGACGCATTCTTCGAACCGTCGTCGCAGAGCATCGGCGTGCGCGAACTCGTGGCGGCGATCGAGCAGTGTGCGCAGGCCGGTGCATCGCCCGCGACGTGGATACCGACGCTGCTGGCCGGGGCCGGGCGCGAGTCCATCGACGACACCGCCGCCGTGGTGCTCACGCTCGCACCGTCCGATGGCACCGGGACGACCGAGCGCCGTTAGCCGGGGACGGCACTATTGCCGGTGTGCCAGTTAGAACCCGAAATACCGCGGGAATGGTGGACCCATGACAGCGCGAATCGGGGCCATGTCCGGCGAAGGCACGATCATCTCCGACACCGACCGGGCTCGCATCGAGGCCGAGGATCAGCTGCATGCCAAGGAGCAGAGCGGCGCCGTCCGGATTGTGGCCGCCAGCTCGCTCGACGTCGAGGACTGCCGGATGCTGCTCTCGATGCTCGGCCTCGGCCCCGAGGCGGTCGCCGCGGCCCGCGCGCAGTTGGCTGCTCCGCCCAAGGGGGGACGCAAAGGCCGCGCCGCCGCCTGAGCGCGCGCGGCCGGCACGACCACTTCACTACCGGGATGAGGATGCAAGACCCACTTCGACACGAGGCTCTGCCCTACTCAGGTCACGAGCAGTTTGTGTCGTCGTCAGTCGCGGTGCTGCGCGACGGGCTCGACCGCGATGAGCGGCTGATCTTCCTGGCAGCGCAGACAAAGGTTGACGATGTCCGCGATGCCTTGGGCCCGGACGTCGAGGACGTCACCTTCGTGCCCACGGACGAGCACGGTCGCAATCCGGCTCGCATCACGACGATGCTCGACAGTTTCCGCACGCGCGGCGACTCGCGGCGCGCCCTCGGCGTCACCGACCCGATGGCATCGCCGCGGTCGGCGAGCGTGCAATCGGAGGCCCAGCTCGCCGAGAGCGTGCTGAATTCACCGATGGTTCAGCCGTGGGCGATGTCGATCATCTGCCTGTACGACACCGGCCAGCTCGACGACGTGTCGCTGCACGACATGCGCCGCAGCCACCCGGTCATCCGCGGCGAGGCCGACGACAACGCCGACTACGACGCGAGCCTGCTCGACACCCTCTACGGCTCGCTGCTGCCCCCACCGCCGCCGGATGCCTCGATGCTGGACATGCTCGGCCCGCAATTGGTGGAGATGCGCGAATTCGTGCGCGAGAACGCCGCCGCGTACGGTATCGCCGCCGATCGCGTCGACGACCTCGTCCTCGCCGCCAACGAGATCGGGACCAACAGCGTGCGGCACGCGGGCGGCCGGTGCACGGTGCGCATGTGGGCCGAGGGCGACGCCGCGATCTGCGAGGTGCTCGACGGCGGCCATCTGCGCGATCCGCTCGTCGGCCGCTTTCCCCCGCCGCCGGATTCGACGAGCGGGCGCGGGCTGTGGCTCGCGCACCACCTGTGTGACCTCGTGCAGATCCGCTCGTCGGAGGCCGGCACGATCGTGCGGCTGTTCGTCGAGCGATGACCGTCCGCTTGTAGCGTCGAACCCGTGACGCAGGTGTTCACCTCCCGGACCGTGCTGGCACGCGGGCACGCGATCGCGTATCACGAGGCCGGTCCGGCCGACGGGGCAGTCGTGGTGCTGCTGCACGGGCTCGCGTCCGACAGCCTCACCTGGGACCGCGCGATCGGCCCGTTGGCCCAGCACGGACTGCGGGTGCTCGCCGTCGACCTGCTCGGGCACGGTCACTCGGACAAGCCCGCGGGCGCGTACCTGCTCGACGACTTCGCAGACTCGCTCGCCGCGTTCCTCGACGCGCTGGACGTGCCGACCGCGACGTTGTGCGGTCATTCGCTCGGCGGCGCGGTCGCGGTGCATTTCGGCTTCGACCATCCGTCCCGTGTGCAGGCGTTGGTCCTCGTCTCCGCCGGTGGCCTCGGGCGCGAGGTGCATCCGGTGCTGCGCGCTGCCACACTGCCGGTGGCACCGGCGATGCTGGGCCTGGCGCTGCGTCCGCGGCTGCGCCGGTGGTACGGGCGTCCGGGTCTGCACCGTGCGCTGCGCCTGACGCCGGACAACGTGACGAACCTGCGCCGGGCCGCGCGGGCACTGGGCGCCGACGACGGACGGGCGGCGTTCTTTGCGGCGCTGCGCGGGGTGATCGAGCCTCGCGGCCAGCGCGGCTCGTTCCTCGAGATGCAGAAGCTCGCCGCGCACGTGCCGACCATGCTGGTGTGGAACGAGCAGGATCCGGTGATCCCGGTTGCGCACGCCCGCGCAACGCACGCGCAGCTACCGGGCAGCCGTCTGGTGATCTTCCCTGGTTCCGGGCACGAGCCGCATCGGGGCAAGGCACAACAATTCGCCGACGAGGTCGCCGCCTTCCTGCTGTCTCATCGAGTGGGACGTTAGTCTCTTATTCTGGGAATGCTCGCTAGGCTGCGCAAGTGCCGGACCGCCGCCGATGGGCCATCCTCGCGGTGGGCACGTCCGCCCAGACGGCCACCTGCTGCTTCATCTACGGCATCCCGATGCTCGTCCCCGCGCTGCGCGAGGACGGGCTGAGTCTGTTCGCGTCCGGGTTGCTCGTGTCTGCGCCGATCGCCGGCGTCCTTCTCACACTGATCGCGTGGGGCGCGGCTGCCGACCGGTACGGCGAGCGCATCGTCATCGTCACCGGTGTCGGCGTCGCGGCGGTAATGCTCGTCATCGCCGCGCTGGTCTCCGGGCCGGTGCTGCTCGGCCTGTTCCTCGCGCTGGCCGGCGCGTTCGGCGCGTCGGTCAACGCGGCCAGCGGGCGGGTGGTGATGGGGTGGTTCCCGCGGCACGAGCGTGGGCTGGCGATGGGCACCCGGCAGACCGCGCAGCCGCTCGGCGTCGCGTTGGCCGCGCTCGCACTCCCGCCGCTGGCGCGGGCACACGGTGTGCACCTCGCGCTGCTGTTTCCCGCCGTGTTGTGCGCACTCGCCGCTGTCGCCGTCTTCGTGCTCGTCGCGGACCCGGCGCGGCCGTCGCCGGCTGCGGACGCCGTGCCGACCACCTCGCCGTACCGAGGTTCGTATGTCCTTGCCCGGGTGCACGGGGCGAGCGCTCTGCTCGTGGTGCCGCAGTTCGCGGTCGCGGCGTTCACGCTGGTCTACCTCGTGGGGCAGCGAGGCTGGGATCCCGCCGCCGCCGGGCGGATGATCTTCCTATTCCAGGCCGCCGGTGCGGCCGGACGCGTGCTCGCCGGCCTGTGGTCGGACCGGGTGGATTCACGGCTTGTGCCGATGCGTCAACTGGCCGTCGCCAGTGCGGTGTTGATGCTGCTGATCGCGATCGGCGCGGCCACCGAGCTGTGGTTCGTCATCGCGGGATTCGCGATCGGCGCGGTGATCACGGTGGCCGACAACGGGCTGGCCTACACCGCCGTGGCCGAACTCGCCGGGCAGGAGTGGTCAGGACGCGCGCTCGGCGCGCAGAACACCGTCCAGAACCTCGCCGCCGTCGCGACGTCGCCGCTGCTCGCGCTGGTGATCGGCGAGTCGCGCTACGCGCTCGGGTTCGCGCTCGTGACGGTGTTCCCGCTGCTCGCGATCGTGCTCACGCCGGTGCGCGCCGAGATGCGCATGATCTCGGCCGGAGCCGCACGCTGAGCGGAGGATAGGGGATTTGAACCCCTGAGGGGTTTCCCCCAACCCGCGTTCCAGGCGAGCGCCATAGGCCACTAGGCGAATCCTCCGCCGACGAGGATACGGGCACCGCCAGGCATTCGTGGACCGGCCCGTAGACTCGGCAGCCGACCCCCCGCGCGGCGTACACCCTGCGAACTTCCCCAGGGCCGGAAGGCAGCAAGGATAAGCAGGCTCTGTCGGGTGTGCGGGGGGTCCCTCGCGGCTGACTCTCGTGATCAATCCGCGCTGCGGCACGCAAGCGCGGGTAGCAACGCGGATCGATCACCGGTGGAGGGAGCGCGCGAGCATGGCGGCCCGGCCGGCGAGCCATGCGTCCGTCGACGCGACGAACGCCCTCGGTTGGTTGAGCACGTAGCGCGGCGTCCGGTGTATGACGCTATAGCCCATCGTCTCCAGCAACAGATGCCGGTCAGCCGACGCGTCCGCGTCTCCGGCGAGCGCGTGATGCGTGTCGCTGTCGATCTCCAGGACGGCGACAAGCTCGCGCCACAGGAAGTCGACAATCAGGTAACGCCCGCCCGGGAGATCGATCCGGACGTTCTGCTCGAACGGTGGCAGGTGCGCGCGGCGCAGCAGTGTGGCTGCGCGGGCCTCGGGTGCCGACCACGCGCCACCGCCCACTTCGTCGATCGCCTGACGGAGGAAGGCGCTGCGGTTGCGCGGCCCGGCACGGTATTCGGCTGCCAGCTCCTCCACGGTGCAGATCTGCCGCCGTACCGCCTCGGTGACCAGTGCGCGCGTCGTCCAGGCGTGTCAGTTCGAGGGCGAGGTCGGCAACCGCACGTTCGAGGGGCGCGCGGGGAGGCCCGGGTAGCAGTGCCCGCTGCGGCATCCGCAACGTGCGCCGGACGCGGACCCACCCGGTGTCGCGCGCCGTGCTCGTGCGGGGTACGAGGACGAGAACGGAGGAGGGACGAGAGACCGCGCGCACGCCCTGGTCGGCCAACGCGGCCGCGCCGCTGAGCAGCGCGCCGTCACCAGCGAAGACGAGCGCGGCGCGCAGCTGGTCGTCCCACGTCACGGTATTCGACGTGACGAACGTGCGCGGCAGGACCAGTTGCCAGCGACGCGTAGCAAGGGCATGTTCGATGCCGCTTCGGGTCCAGCCGAGGCGCAACGCCCCCGCGCGCCCGAGCACCCGGGGTAGTGACGTGGGGTCGAGCAGCGGTGCGAATTCATCGAGCCGGGCGCGATCCATCCGGCCATCCTGGGCGCGATCTCGGCGATGCGGGCCGTGCGCGTTGCGGCTGTGGATGGCCAGCGAGGCTGTGGACGACCCGCCGCTCGTGATCGATCCGCGCTGCAGCACGCGGGGACGGGTATGAGTGCGGTTCGATCACCTGAATAGGCGGCAGGGCGCGCGGCGGGGCCGGCAGGACGCGCGGCGGGGCTGGCAGGACGCGCGGGCCGGTCCTGCGGCTGGCGGGGTGTCGGCGGCGGTGACTACCCTCGACCCGTGAGCGAGCCGACGACGAATCTCGCGCTCTACCGCAAGTACCGCTCAGCGACCTTCGCCGACATCATCGGCCAGGATCACGTCACCGAACCGCTGCGCCAGGCGCTCACCGCCCAGCGGATCAACCACGCCTACCTGTTCAGCGGCCCGCGCGGCTGCGGCAAGACCTCCAGCGCGCGCATCCTGGCCCGCAGCCTCAACTGCGCGCAGGGCCCGACACCGAACCCGTGCGGTGTCTGCGATTCGTGCAAGGAGCTCGCTCCCAACGGCACGGGCTCGATCGACGTGATCGAGATCGACGCCGCGAGCCACGGTGGTGTCGACGACGCCCGCGACCTGCGTGAGCGTGCCTTCTTCGCGCCCGTCCGAGACCGTTACAAGGTCTACATCATCGACGAGGCGCACATGGTCACGACGCAGGGCTTCAACGCCTTGCTCAAGCTCGTCGAGGAACCGCCGGACTTCCTCGTCTTCGTCTTCGCGACCACCGAGCCGGACAAGGTGCTGACGACCATCCGCTCGCGTACGCACCACTATCCGTTCCGGCTCATCCCGCCCGCCGTCATGCGCGCGAACCTCGAGCACATCTGCGCCGCGGAGGGCATCGTCGTCGAGCCCGCGGTGCTGCCGCTGGTGGTGCGCGCGGGCGGCGGGTCGGCGCGCGACTCGCAGTCGATCCTCGACCAGCTGCTCGCCGGCGCCGGGCCGGCAGGGGTCACCTACGCGCGCGCGGTCGGGCTGCTCGGTGTCACCGACGGCGCGCTGCTCGACGACATGGTCGACGCGCTGGCAGCCGGGGACGCCGCCGCCGTCTACGGGACGGTCGACCGCGTCGCCGAAGCCGGACACGACCCGCGCCGCTTCAGCGTCGACCTACTCGACCGCTTCCGCGACCTGATCCTGCTCGAAGCCGTGCCCGATGCCGCCGAGCGCGGGCTGATCGACGGCCCGGGCGACGAGGTCGCCAAGATGAGCGACCAGGTGCTGCGCCTGGGCGCGGCCACCCTGACCCGTTACGCCGAGATAGTGCACACCGCGTTGATCGAGATGCGCGGGACGACCTCGCCGCGGCTCGTCCTCGAACTGCTCTGCGCGCGGATGATGTTGCCGGATGCCGCGGCCGACTCGGCAGCCGTGCTGCAGCGCCTCGAACGCGTGGAACGCCGCCTGTCGGCGGGCGGCGAAGCGGGCACCACGCCCGTCGCCGAACCCCGGGCGGCTCCGGCGCGAGCGGCCGAAACGGCGCGCGCAGCCGCGCCGGCCGAACCTGCCGTTCCCGAGAGTCAGCCGGCACTGATCGCCGCCGAACCCCCGGCTCCGGCTACCCCGGCTGCTCCCGCTGTTGTGCCGACGCCGGCTCGCGAGCCCGGGGCCCTCGACGCCGCCGCGCTGCGCCGGCTGTGGCCCGAGGTGCTCGAGGTCGTCAAGGAGTTCAGCCGGCGCACCCGCGCCTTGCTCGACAACGCCCAGATCACCGCCGTCGAGGGGGAACTCGTCACCCTCGCCGCGCCCGGCGCGCTGGCCAAGATGATCGCCGAGGACAGCAACACCTCGGTGCTGCGCGCCGCGCTCACGAAGGTCGTCGGGGGCGAATGGCGCGTGGGCATCGACACCCCGGTGGCGGGGCCTGCCCTCGAGCGCAGCGCGCCGGCGCCCCAAGCCCCCGTGCCCGCAGAACCCGACCCGCGCGACGACGCCGATTTCGAGGCCGAGCCTCCCGCTGCGCCGCCCAAGGCGCCGCCCGACCCGGAGGCCGAAGCGATCAAGCTGCTGACCAGTGAGCTCGGTGCCCGTCCGCTCGAGAACTAGCCGGACTTGGTGAGCTGTGGTGGATGCCTCCTCGCCGCCCCGGGCAGGTATGCACACGGAGCTGGACCGTGCCAGGGCCGAGTTCCACCAGTTACTAGCGCAGGCATCTCGAGCCGACCTCGCTCGAGCGTCAGCCGGAACGCGGTGGAACAACGAGCAGTTGTTGTTCCACATGCTGTTCGGGTACCTCATCGTGCGGAATCTGCGTGTCATCGTGAAGTTCTTCGGTCGACTCCCGGATCCGGTGAGCCGCGCGTTCGCTGGTCTGCTCAACTCGGTGACGACACCGTTCCATGTGATCAATTTCTGGGGTTCGTGTGGTGGCGCCCGGGTGTTCCGGCCTGCGTGCATGGGTCGGCTCTTCGACAGCACGATCGCCTCGCTGCAGCGGCATTTGGACGCCGAGAGCGATTCGGAACTCGGCCGGCACATGCATTTCCCGACTCGGTGGGACCCGTTCTTCGCCGACGTGATGACGCTGCAGGACGTCTATCACTACCCGACCCAGCACTTCGACTTCCACCGCGCACAGCTCACCCTGGACCCTCGCCGTTGAGCTAGCGGCCGAGGAAGGCCAGGATCCCGGCCGCGATCGCTCTCGCGATCTGCTGGCGTCCCGAATCGGAGGACTGCCGGTGCGCGTCGCCGGCGTTGCGCATGTTGCCGAGCTCGAGGAACGTCGCCGGCTTGCGGGCGAGGTTGAGCCCTGCCAGATCGCTGCGGTAGTAGTAGCCGCCCGAGCCGATATAGGTCGAGGGCACCAGCCCGGACGACGTCGCCAACGCGGCGTGCAGCGCTCGGCCGAGCGCGTACGACTGCCGGGCGGTTGCCGCGCTGGCACCGTCGGGTCGGCGGCTGGCCTGGTTGACGTGGAAGCCGTGGCCGGACGACGGTGCGCCATCGGCGTGGATCGACACGACCGCGGCGACCCCGGGCCGGTTGCCGATGGCCGCGCGCTCGTCCACACACGGCCCGACGCCATGATCGTCGGGACGCGTCATGACCACCGGCACCCCCCGCGCGCGCAGGATCGTGCGCACCCGCAGCGCGACACTCCAATTGAACGTGTGCTCGGCGTACCCCGCGTCGGTCGTGGTGCCCGTGGTGTCGCACGCCTTGTGCTGGCCGTAGCCGGCGGGCACCTGACGGTTGATCGCGGCAGTGTGCGAGGCGTTGCCGCCGTTGTGGCCGGGGTTGAGCACAACCGTGCCGCCGCTGTAGGCGTTCGACGGGGCGCTCCGGCGCTTCGCCGAGACGGAGGGCGCGGGCGCCGGAATCGACAACGACTCACGTGACGCATCCCGCGCAGCGGACGACGACACGCGAGGAGCAGGCCTGCCCGAACCCGGTGGGGAGGAACTTGCCCGCGACGGGGACGACCCGGAAGGCGAATCGGAGGTGGCCGGCCGCGAGTGCGACGAGCAGCCGGCGGCGAGTGCGACGAGCACGAGCGCGCCGGCACTGATCCGAGTGGGCGAACGCACGGCCTCCAGCCTCGCACGACTTGCCTGACCGGCGATGGTCAGCCGCGCCGGTTACGCTGCTGGCTATATCCGATTGAGGTAGAAAAGCGAGGCACGATGACGCAGCAGGGCGGTCAGTTCGGTGGCGGTCAGCCGAACATGGAGCAGCTGTTGAAGCAGGCCCAGCAGATGCAGCAGCAGTTGCAGGATGCGCAGGCCGAGCTCGCGGCGACCGAGGTCTCCGGCACGGCCGGCGGCGGGCTGGTCACGGCCACGCTCACCGGCGCCGGTGAGCTGAGCGCCCTCACCATCGACCCGAAGGCCGTCGACCTCGACGACCTCGAGACATTGCAAGATCTCGTCGTCGCGGCGGTCCGCGACGCGCACCGCGCCGTCGGCGAGCTGGCGGCCGAGAAGATGGGGCCTGTGACGGGCGGGCTGGGCGGTCTCGGACTGCCCGGCCTGTAGCCCGCATGTACGAAGGCGCCGTCCAGGACCTCATCGACGAGCTCGGCCGGCTGCCCGGCATCGGGCCCAAGAGCGCGCAACGCATCGCCTTCCACGTGCTCGCGGCCGAGGCCGCCGACGTCGAACGGCTGTCCAGCACGCTGGTGCGGGTGAAGAACGAGGTCACGTTCTGCACGATCTGCGGCAACGTCGCCGAGGGGGACGTGTGCCGGATCTGCAACGACCCACGACGCGATCTCACCGTCATCTGCGTGGTCGAGGAGCCCAAGGATGTCGTCGCCGTCGAACGCACCCGCGAGTTCCGTGGGCGTTACCACGTGCTCGGCGGCGCGATCAGCCCGATCGACGGCATCGGCCCGGATGACTTGCGCATCCGCGAGCTGCTCGGCCGCCTGCGCGACGGCGTCGTCACCGAGCTGATCCTGGCCACCGACCCGAACCTGGAAGGCGAGGCGACGGCCACCTACCTCGCCCGGCTGCTGAACTCGATGGGCCTGACCGTCACCCGGCTCGCGAGCGGGCTGCCGGTCGGCGGCGATCTCGAATACGCCGACGAGGTCACGCTCGGGCGGGCGTTCTCCGGCCGCCGCCGCGTCGAGTAGGGCGGACGGGCGATGCGTGTCGCGGGCGACCGCCGGAGCAGGCTGCTGTGGGCCGGCGCGCTCGTCGCTGTCGTACTGGTCGTCGCCGGTGTCCTGATCGCCTACCTCGGCTACCGCGAGACCTCCGGCCCGGAAGGGGTCGTGCGCGGATATTTCGCCGCCCTCACCCGCGGCGACGCGCCCGCTGCGCTGGCCTACGGCGACGTGCCGAGCGGATCGCGCGAGCTGCTCACCGCGACCGCGTTGGCCGAGCAGCGGCGCATCGCCCCGATCAAACAGGTGAAGATCGGCGCGACCACCCGCAACGGCACGCGCGCCGGCGTGGCGGTGCGGTACATGCTCGACTTCCCCGGCGAACCGCAGCAGGTCGACACCACCATCGCGGTGCGCGAGCAGGGCGGCGACTGGCGCCTGGCCCGATCAGCGATCGCGACGCAGCTGTCGCTGTCCCGCGCTCAGCAGCGCGCCTCCGTCCTCGGCACGGCCGTGTCCGAGGGCACCGTGCTTCTGTTTCCCGGTGCCGTCCCGGTGCGCTTCGATACGTCCTACCTGCAGCTGTCGCCGGCGCAGGCCGCGGTCGACTTCAGTGCCGGCCCGACCACCGACGTGGGAGTGACGGTGAGCGACGCGGGCCGCCGCCGGGCGGAATCGCTTGTCGCTGCCGCCTTCCTGGGTTGCCTGTCCGGGCGCGGCGATCGCTCCTGCCCGCTGCCGAGTGACCGGTACGTGCCCGGAAGCCTGCGCGGCGCACTCGTCGCGACGCCGCCGAATCTCACCGTGTCGGTCGGCGATCAACCCACCGGGGTGCTGGAGGTCGCCGGCGACGTCGCGGTGGTCGGCACCTACCGGCGGCTGAACTTCGAGAACCGTCCGTCGACCGGCAAGGGCCGCGTGGTCGTACCGGTGCTGGCCAGCTCGTTCGCGCTCGCCCCGCTCGCGTTCTCCTGGACGCGGCCGTGAGGCGCGTGCTGTTGGCCGCGGCGGCCGCGCTCGTCACGCTGGCCGGCACCGTCCCGGCCGCCGCGACGCCGGGGCCGCCCGGGGCGCCGGAGTACTGGTTCGACACCTGGCACATCGAGTCGCTGTGGGCCGCCGGGACGCGCGGGCAGGGGGTGACGATCGCCGAGATCGACACCGGCGTGAACGCCGAGCTGCCCGAGCTTCGCGGCCGTGTTCTGTCCGGCACCGATCTCGGCGGCGGCGGAAATGGCCAGACCGACCGCGAGGTCGACGCGTTCGGGCACGGCACTGCGATGGCCTCGATCATGGTCGGCCGGCCCGGCCCGCTCGGCATCACCGGCATGGCGCCGGGCGCGAGGATCCTGCCGATCGCCGTGCCGCTGGCCGGCACCACCGACGCGGACAAGCCGGACAACCTGCCCCAGGCCATCAGATACGCGGCCGACCACGGCGCGAAGATCATCAGTATGTCGGTGGGCGGAAAGCGGATGCCGAGCACCGGCGAGCAACCGTGCCCGGCCGACGAGCAGGCGGCGGTCTACCACGCGATGCGCAGGGGCTCGGTCGTCGTGGCGTCGGTGGGCAACACCGGGCCGACGAAGAACACCGTCGAGGAACCGGGCGTGTGTCTCGGCGTCCTGTCGGTCGGCTCCAGCGACATCTCCGGCAACGTCGCGAGCTTCTCCAGCCGCCAGCCCTACCTGACACTCGTCGCACCGGGGGTCGGCGTGCCATCGCTCGGCCGCATCCCAGGGCAGGCCTACTCGGGCAAGGGCACCAGCCAGTCGACGGCGATCGCGTCCGCCGCGCTCGCGCTGGTGTGGTCGGGCTACCCGAAGGCGTCCGCGCGCGAGGTGGTGGCGCGGCTGCTGGCCACGCTCGACGGACGCCGTGCGCAGCCCAGCACGTCTTACGGCTACGGGATGTTGGACGCCTACCAGGCGGTCACCGCTCACGTCCCGACCGATGCCCCGAACCCGGTCTACGCGGCAGCGGAACCGTACCTGCAACGCGACGAGGCGTTCGCGAAAGGCCGGCTGGGCAAGGCGCCGTCCCCGGCTGCGCGCGCCGGCACCCCGCCGGGTTCCTACGACGTCGGCTCGGCGCCGCGCCTGGCGACCCCGCAGGTGATCTTCGGGACGGCGCTGGCGCTGGCCGGCCTGGTGCTGCTCGCCGTCCTGCTGGTCGTCGGGAGGCGCGGGCGGCGGCGTCGAGTGCTCGACGTCGCGCTGCCTGCGTGGCCGATGCCCGGGCCCGAGCCGTACCCCGTGCCCGAACCCGCCGGCCCTGCCGCAGGGCCGCATCCCTCCCCGCGACCTCGGCCGAGCCCCGGCCCGGGCGTGCGCCGGTAGTCCTTCGCGGCGGCGGTGAGCAGGGTCAGTGGCGCCGGGCCCGGGCAGCGGCCCGAGTGCATCGGCCGGTCGAGGTCCTCCCGAACCACGTCGATATCACCGCGGACCTCAACGACGAGGACGACACCGGTTACGTGCGGACCGAAGCTGCGTGGTTGGACGAGCAGCGTGGCGACCGACGAGAGTCCGGGGCGCGGACGGCAGATCCGCGACAGCATCGGCTGCCTGGCTCAGACGGGTGTCTCCCAAATCGCGCTGATCGGCATCGCTCGCAAGCGTGGACCGAAGGGCAGCGTCTGTGGCCCGGTGTACAGGACGATCCCGACGAGCAGGTCATCGCCCAGGCGGTCGGCGAGGTGGCGGATGCCGGCGAAGTCCTCGTTGCGCACCGTCGCGCTGGCCTTGACCTCGATGGCTACGACCTGTCCGCGCCGGTTCTCCAGGACGACGTCTACCTCGAGCCTGTCCTTCGTCCGGTAGTGATAAAGGTCAGCCCGCACCTGCGACCAGGTCAGCTGGCGGGTCAGCTCCATCGCGACGAAACCTTCCATCAGCGGGCCGAGCGGGCCGCCGGGTTCGCTCAGACGCGCGGCATCCGCGCCAAGCAGATTGGCCGCGATTCCGGAGTCCACCATGGCGAGCTTCGGCTTCGAGACGGCGCGCGAACTGAGGTTTCGTGACCACGCGGGAACCCGTTTGATCAGGAACACCTCTTCGAGCAGCTCCAAGTACCGGTTCACGGTTTGGCGTGAGACGCCGAGTTCGTTGCCGAGCGCGGCCGAAACCAGGAGCTGACCAGAGCGCGCCGCCAGCAATCTGACCAGCGCGCGCATCTCCCGGCCGCGTTCGATCTGCGACAGCTGGATCACGTCACGGTTGATCAGGTCCGACACGTAGGAGTCGAAGAAGCGCTCCCGACGCGGCGCTGATCGCGCGATCGCTTCAGGAAACCCACCCCTCGTGACTCGTTCGATGTAGTCCGAGCGCTCCGCGCCGGACGTCAGGCCGAGCTCGAGACCACGCTCGAACACGGCATCGACGAAGCGGTCGGGCTGTCCGTCGATCTCACCCTGGGACAGTGGCCACAGCTCGATCGTCTCCATCCGTCCGGGCAGTGCGTCGGGCAACCCGCGGAGTGCCAGCAGTCGCGCCGAGCCAGTCAGCAGGAACCGCCCTGGCCGCGGGTCGGCATCGACCTGCTCTTTGATTGCCAGCAGCAGGTCGGGGACACGCTGGACCTCGTCGATTACCATCGGCCCGTCCGCAGCGACGAAACCGGTGGGATCGTAACGGGCTGCCTCCCGGGTCACCGCGCGGTCCAGGCTGCGCCACTCGGCCCGGCGTGCGGCACCTACCTGGGCGACGAGGGTGCTCTTGCCGGACTGACGAGCACCGTTGAGGAGAACCACACGCGTGTCGTCGAGGGCTTGTTCGACGGCGACGGTCGCGTGGCGCGCCAGAATCCGGCCGATCGGAGACCTGGGCACCTGAGTCATGGGCGCCATTCTGTCACTACCTGGTCGTTTGGTCGCCGCTTAGCTGGTCGTTCGGTCGTTCGCTACTTGGTCGTATGGTCGCTCGGTGCCTATCTTGTTGCACATCTGCGGTGTACGCGACGGACCGCAACAAGATCGGGCCCGGGCCATGGCCGCCGTGAGCAGGGTCAGTGGCGCCGGGCCCGGGCAGAGCGGTTCAGCGCGCTGATCACCGCGAGCAGCGAGGCCTGCACGATCGACTCGTTGATCCCGACGCCCCAGTACACGTCGTCGCCGATCTCGATCTCGAGATACGCCGCGGCCTCGGCATCGCGGCCGGACGTCAACGCGTGCTCGCTGTAGTCGAGCACCCGCACGTTCACCCCGCCCAGGCCGAGGTCGGCCTCCGACAGCGCCTCGCAGAACGCCGCGATCGGCCCGTTCCCCACGCCGCTGAGCTCGTGCGCCATGTCGAACGCGCGCACCGTCGTCGCGATCTTCTCGATGCCGTCGTCGCTGGAGGAGGAGAACCGTTCGAGGGAGAAGTCACCCGGTGCGAGGTACTCGTCGCGGAAGATCTGGTACATCACGCCCGGCTCGACCTCGCCGCCCTCGTTGTCGGTGAAGCGCTGGATGACGTGGCTGAACTCGATCTGCAGCCGGCGCGGCAGGTCGAGCTTGTGGTCGATCTTCATGATGTACGCGACGCCGCCCTTGCCGGACTGCGAGTTCACCCGGATCACGGCCTCGTAGGTGCGCCCGACGTCCTTGGGATCGATCGGCAGGTAGGGGATGTGCCAGGGCATCTGGCCGATCGGCTTGCCCGCCGCGGCGGCCGAATGCGTGAGGTGGTCGAACCCCTTCTTGATGGCGTCCTGGTGCGAGCCGGAGAACGACGTGTAGACGAGATCGCCCGCGTACGGGTGCCGCTCGTGCACGTCGATCCGGTTGCAGTACTCGGCGGTGCGCCGGATCTCGTCGATGTCGCTGAAGTCAATCATCGGGTCGATGCCCTGGCTGTACAGGTTCAGTCCCAGCGTCACCAGGTCGACGTTCCCCGAGCGCTCGCCGTTGCCGAACAGGCATCCCTCGACGCGCTGCGCGCCGGCCAGCACCGCGAGCTCGGCGTCGGCGGTCGCCGTCCCTCGGTCGTTGTGCGTGTGGACGGACAGGCAGACGTACTCGCGCCTCGAGAACGCTCGCGACATCCACTCGATCTGGTCGGCGTACACGTTCGGCGTCGAGCGCTCGACGGTGCACGGCAGGTTGATCACGATCTCCCGCTCGGCGGAAGGCTGCCAGACGTCCATGACGCCCTCGCAGATCTCCAGGGAGAAGTCGAGCTCGGTGTCCATGAAGATCTCCGGCGAGTACTCCAGCCCGAACTCGGTGCCCGGCAGATGGATGTCGGCGTACTTCATGATCGCCTGGATGCCGTCGACCGCGACCGCGCGGCATTCGGCTCGCCCGTCCCCGTCGAATCCGAAGACGACGCGCCGGAAGACCGGGGCGGCGGCGTTGTACATGTGGACGGTGGCCTGCGGCGCGCCGATCAGCGACTGGACGCTGCGCTCGATCAGCTCCTCGCGCGCCTGGGTGAGCACCGAGATGCGGACGTCGTCGGGCACCCGGCCGCCCTCGATCAGCGAGCGCACGAAGTCGAAGTCGGTCTGTGACGCGGCCGGGAAGCCGACCTCGATCTCCTTGTAGCCCATCCGCACCAGCAGGTCGAACATCGCGTTCTTGCGGGTGGCGTTCATCGGGTCGATGAGGGCCTGGTTGCCGTCGCGCAGATCGGTGGACAGCCAGCGGGGGGCGGTGGTGATCGACTTCGTCGGCCACTGCCGGTCGGGGAGATCGACGGCGGGGAAGGCGGTGTAGCGATGGCACGGCATGCCGGACGGCTGCTGCGCGAAGGTGGGACTCACGAGGTGCTCCAGACGCGATCAGGGTGGATCGGTCGGCGCAGATCAACGGCCCGCGACGAGGGGCCGACCGGTCGGAGTTACCGGACCTCGTCGCGGCCGCGAAGCAGCAGCGAGCGCGTCATGATGGATCGAGGCTAGCCGAGAGCGGGAACGGCGGCCAACCCGAACGGCACGCCGACTCCACACCGAGCAACAACATAACCGGCCGTTGCGGTCGCGAGGGCGACCACAACGGCCGGTTGATCACACGTATCGGTCAGTGTGGGAGGTTGGGCTTGCCCTTCACCCCGGTGGTGAGTGCGGTGTAACCCAGCAGCGTGCCGGCTCGCACCTTGTACTCGACACTCGGCCGGGTCGCGACGGTGCGGTCACCGATGTAGGTGCCGCCCGACCGGGTGAAGATCAGGTCATGCTCGACACCGAACGCGTCCACTCGTCCGATCGCGATGCCGTGTGCGCCGTCGTAGTTCGCGAGTGACCCGATGAGCTTGATGCCCGGAATCGTCTTGGCGACCTGGTAGAGGGCGGCCCGGAGATTGGACGGCACGACAACGGCAGAGCTGAGCAGATTGGTGATGCCGAAGTACGCGGCATCGTCGACGCCGAGCTGCGTGCCCTTGCCGTACTTCACTGCCTCCGCGTGGTTCTGCTTGGCGTACCGGTACAGCGAGGCGCGCAGGCCGGCGGTGTCGCGAGGGAGTTTGGCGACCGTGGGCGCCGTTGGGACGTCCCATACGCTGATCTTGGACTCCGGCGTGCATCCGGATCCGCTGCACGGGATCTTGGTCGGCGGGCCTCCGGCGACGTGCGGGTAGACCTGCACGTAGTCTCCGTCGCCCTTCGCGACGTCCCACTCGACGTACCGCTTCGGTATGCCGCCGGGCGCCGACGCCGCGTACTTGCGCTGGCGCGCGGTCGGGTAGTGCGCGGCGATGTCGTTCACCGAGCGGTTGTAGCGGGTCCCGTTGGCTGATGCCGGCAGCCACTGCTCGTTCGTGTACTCGGAGAACTCGTACGCGCCGTTGCCGGGCGGGTCGTCGATCGAGGTCACGCCGTAGCCGTGCGTGCGGAGGTACCGATACTGGCCGGCCTTGAGCGACGGTGCGCCGGTGCGCAGAGCTCCGGCCGACGCCGCGTCGAGCAACTGGGCCACGGTCACGATCCTGGGTGCCGGCGCAACCGATGTTGAACCGGACGACGGCGCAGCCGCTCGCGGCGCGGGCGCGCGGTCGGGCTCCGAGCCGCCGGTCGTCAGCGCGAAGGCGCCGGCGGCTACAGCGGCCGCGGCCGCGATGCCGACGAGGGCGCGTCGGCGCACCGGGTGGGCGGTCCGGGCCCGGAACGGCCGAGCCAGCACTGCTGGGCGTACGTCGTGCTCGACGAGGCGGCTGCGGGCCGCGGCCAGCGTCTCGGCACTCGGCGGTGGCATATCGGCGCGGATCTGCGTCAGGGCCGTCAGATCGTCCATGGTGAAGCTCCTTCGCTTGCGGGTAGGGCGTCGCGCACAGCGGCGCGAGCGCGATGCAGTCGTGAGCGCACCGTGCCAATGGGGATGTCGAGCGCCGAAGCGATCTCGGGGTAGGTCAGCTCGCCCCAGGCGAGCAGCAGCAGTACCTCGCGCTCACCCGGCTTGAGCCCGGCGAGGGCCGCAGCCAACGGTCTGGACCAGGCTTGTGCGTCCACCCGTTCGACGACGCGCAACGCGTGGGATTCCAGCGCCGGGTCGACGCCGGTCCGTGCCCAGGCTCGGTACTGCCTGACCTCCTCGCGTTGGTGTCTGCGCAGCAGGTTGGACGCGATGCCGTACAGCCAGGGCCTGGCATCCGGACGGGACCGGTCGTAGCCGGCCCGCCGTTCGTACGCGACGAGAAAGGTCTGTGCGAGCAGATCGTCGGCGACCATGACCCCGATGCGGCGAGCGAGATAACGGTGGACGGCCACGGCATGTCGATCGAACAGTGCCGCGAAGTCGACGCCTATCAGGGCACCGTCGGTGCGCTCGATGTCTGGCGGGGTCGGCATCGCGTGCCTCGCTCTCGGTGTCACAACAGCTATTGCCCGATCGGCGCCGAACGGTTCTCGCCCGTCATCCTGCTCGCATCCGGCGGTCTGCGAATTTCGTCGTCGGAGCGCAATAGGACCGCGATTTCGGTTGTTGAGAGCGAACGGGGCCGCGTGTAGCGTGCGTTTTCGTGACCCAAAACGTACTCAACTTCATCAACGGCACGTCGGTCGAAGCGCAGGACGGTCGGCGCGCCGACCTGATCAATCCCTCCACCGGTGAGGTGTTCGGCTCGGCGCCGGTGTCCGGCCAGGCCGATGTCGACGCGGCTTACGCGGCCGCCGACGCGGCGTTCGAGAAGTGGCGGGACAGCACGCCCAGCGAGCGGCAGCAGGCGATGCTGAAGTTCGCGAGTGCCATGGAAGAGCGCGCCGAGGACATCATCGCCGCCGAGTGCGAGAACACCGGCAAGCCCACCGAGCTGATGCGCTCGGAGGAGATCCCGCCGGCCGTGGATCAGATCCGCTTCTTCGCCGGTGCCGCCCGGGTGCTCGAGGGACGCAGCGCCGGGGAGTACATGTCCGGCTACACCTCCTACGTGCGACGCGAGCCGGTCGGCGTCGTCGGGCAGGTGACGCCGTGGAACTACCCGATGATGATGGCCGTGTGGAAGTTTGCGCCGGCGCTCGCTGCGGGTAACTGCGTGGTGCTCAAGCCGTCGGACACCACGCCGGTGACGACCGCGATGATGGCCGAGATCGCGAGTGAGTTCTTCCCGCCGGGCGTCTTCAACGTCGTCTGCGGCGACCGCGACACCGGCAGGGCCCTGGTGTCGCACAAGACGCCGTCGATGGTGTCGATCACCGGCTCGGTGCGCGCCGGGCTCGAGGTGGCCGACGCGGCGGCGAAGGACCTCAAGCGCGTGCACCTCGAACTCGGCGGCAAGGCGCCCGTGATCGTCTTCGACGACGCCGACCTCGCCGATGCAGCCGAGAACATCGCCATCGCCGGGTACTTCAACGCCGGGCAGGACTGCACCGCAGCCACCCGCGTGCTCGTCGGGCCGAATGTGGCCGACGACTTCGCCGAGGCGCTGGCGCAGCAGGCGCGCGACACCAAGGTCGGCGCGCCCGACGACGCCGACATCCTCTACGGCCCGCTGAACAACGCCAACCAGCTCGAGCGCATCAGCGGGATGCTCGATCGGGTGCCGGAGCACGCGAACGTGCTGGCCGGCGGTTCACGCATCGGCGAACGCGGCTACTTCTGGCAGCCCACGGTCGTCAGCGAGTTGCGGCAGGACGACGAGCTGAGCCAGCACGAGGTGTTCGGCCCGGTGATCACCGTGCAGCGATTCACTGACGAGGACGAGGCTATCCGCTGGGCCAACGGTGTCGAGTACGGGTTGTCGTCCTCGGTGTGGACGAAGGACCACGGGCGCGCGATGCGGATGACCCGCGCACTCGATTTCGGCTGTGTCTGGGTGAACTGCCACATCCCGCTGGTGGCCGAGATGCCGCACGGCGGGTTCAAGCATTCCGGCTACGGCAAGGACCTGTCCGTCTACGGGCTCGAGGACTACACGCGCCTCAAGCACGTCATGCACAACATCGGTAGTTGACCGCATCACGATGATATGATGCAGTGATGCGAACCACCATCGACCTACCCGAGGACCTACTGCATCTCGCCAAGTCGATGGCGCGAGGCGGCAACCAGACGCTGAGTCAGGCTGTCGCAGAGTTGATGCGGCGTGGAATCAAACCTCCCCAGCCGCCGAAGATCTCGATTTCACCGATCACCGGCCTCGCGGTGATGACCCTGGGAGGTCCGCCGATCACCGATGAAGACGTCCGGGCGATGGAGGAGGAAGAGGACGAGTATCTGGCATCGTTCCTCAGGCCCGCCGCTGCAGACAAGTGATGTCCCCTCGGTTCTTGCTCGACAGCAACGTCATGATTGCTCTCGCGCTGACCGATCACCGGCACCATCGATCGGCGGATCTGTGGGTGTCAGCGCTCGGAACCGGCTTCGCGACCTGTCCAATCACCGAAGGTGCCCTCGTGCGGGTTATCTCGCGGGCGCCGGCGAGCACGGCCGAGCATGCAGTCGAGTTACTGCGCCGGATCGTCTCCTCCGATCGGCATGAGTTCTGGCCGGACGACGTGAGCTATCTGGATGTGCCGACGGCCGGCCTGATCGGGCATGGTCAGGTGACCGACGCGTACCTGGCACAGCTCGCCCGGCACCGCGGTGGGCGGCTGGCGACTCTCGATAAGGGGCTCGCGGCCCTGCACAGCGACGTCGCCGAACTGGTGCCTACCTCATGAGGCATGACGTCGTTGCCGAGCTCGTCGGCACCATCCACTCCGTCGACGTCTCGGTCGGCGATGCGATCGCGGTCGGTGATTGCGTCGTCGTCCTGGAGTCGATGAAGATGGAGATCCCGATCCTCGCCGAGTTCGCCGGCACCGTCAGCGAGGTCGAGGTGGCGAAGGGGGACACCGTCATGGAAGGCGATGTCCTGGCGGTAATCGAGGAGAGCGGATGAGCATCGACCAGCGACGCGTGCTGCGCACCGAGATCCCCGGCCCGCGCTCGAAGCAGCTGCAGGCCCGCAAGAGCGCAGCTGTCGCCTCGGGCGTCGGCACCACGCTGCCGGTCTACGTCGAGCGGGCCGGCGGCGGCATCGTGGTCGACGTCGACGGCAACCAGCTGATCGACTTCGGGTCGGGCATCGCCGTGGTGTCGGTCGGCAACGCCAACCCGCGAGTTGTCGACGCCGTGCAGCGGCAGGTCGCCGACTTCACCCACACCTGCTTCATGATCACGCCGTACGAGGAGTATGTCGCCGTCG
>JAABUT010002038.1_pt1 | contig 20713 bp, 15 predicted proteins | sample 5559281 | NCBI WGS metagenome assembly JAABUT01 (sample SAMN10711880, study PRJNA513359) | rock metagenome | isolation source: Antarctica rocks | place: Antarctica: Victoria Land, Ricker Hills nord | collected 2016-01-04
CTAGCTTTCAGCTCTTCGCATCGTTTCTTCAAAGCTTTCATGATCATAGAAGATGTTATGATTTCAGCGAATGAGTCATTATCTTCGACAATGAAGAATGAAGCTTCGAAACGCTCTTTGAAGAGACAAGACATAAGAAAGAAGAGATTGAATTGAACGAGTGTTTTTAAAAGAAAGAGATCGAGCGAAGAACGATGCTCGACAATAGAAGATGAAGTCGTTTTTGTTGTTTGATTTGAGAATTAATTGATTCTCTTGATCGATTTGATTCTCTAGCAATCAACGAAGATTCTTTATCGCTGATTCTATTAATCGAGATGAACAATGCGTACTTAATGAGCTGTAAGTCGTCTAGCAATTCAATCAGCCTCGCTGTTGATTCTATAGACTTTCTAGTGTTGTTCTGTCTTTCGATTGCATTGATCATCAGGTAAACGAATTTCTTTAGACTCGATCTGCCTGAACGAGTATATTGAACGAGTAATGAGTATCTGTATCATATGATAAACGAAATTCTTAATGTAATGTTGAAATCGTGTCTAGATCATTCAATCAAAGAAGCTCAGAGCTGATATGTATATATTGTTCTTTAGAGATAACTATAACAAGACATTAAGAATACAGATGAGAAAGAGTGCGAGCTCTTCTATAAATAATGACTTGAGACTGCGCTAGACTTGATACAGATGTGATGTAATAGATCAGATGTGTTTGTTTAAAAGAATGATGAAAGAAGTGAATGAAGAAAGTGCTGAACAACGAGAAGAAGTGCTGAAAATGACTCAAAGAAATGCGCTAGGTTCAAACTAGGCATAGCGTCATGACTTGCTTTAATCAAATTGATTAGAATTAGATCTGAACTCTGATCGATTCAGACATGTTCGTAACAAAAAAACAATGACATTATTTTGCATATTTAGTAGTATTTCATTTTTATTCATTCAGAACTTTTCTAATATGACATTATAATAATTTATATCAGCTATTAACATTGAAACAGTCAATTTCTTATGACTTTCAACTGTGAGATTGAGTAGAATTTTATGAATAATGATCTTCTTTGTCAGCTTTTCGTCATATTCTCTTATTAACTTCTCTTTAGCTAGTCGTAGAGATTGAATTTTGAGCTTCTGACATATTTGATTAAATAGCTTTGTATGAATCAAGATGTAAATCATTAAGTCACTATTTATCAGAGATTGTAGCTTGAAGAATTCGTCTTGCGAGAATAAAGTGACATTGACTAGAAATGACTTTTCAAAGTAGTTTTCTTCGATAGATGAAATTTCGTTGATTAGATTGCACAAAGAAATGATCTTTATCTCTTCAATGACTTTGAAAAAGATGATTAGTTTTTTGAATCAGACTCTGAATTGAAGTTCAAAGAATGATCAAACTCATCATTTAATGCGTTAATTCTGAAAGATCTATTCAAACACTTTTTAGAAGTATGATCAGACTTATGACATAGAAAGCAGTTTTCGATTAGTAAGTCATTTTCTTTGACGTTAATCAAAACAGCGTCGCGTGATTTTGACTGAACAATCATCTTTGTTTCTATAATTCTACAAGTAGCTTTAACTGATTCTTCAACGAAGATGATCTGTTTAGTTGTTTGAGCTTTGATCATTGCTTCTCTATTCTTGATCTCTTGAATAGCTCGTTGATCATTATTCAATTGAATGAGATAGAAATGAATTTCTTTCAGAGTACTGAGTTGAATCAATTGAGTTACTTAAATGAATTGAAGTCGAGAGTTTATTTTATTCTTTAAATCAACGATCAGCTGTTTTTCTTAATAGTCTAGATAGAAGAATAGTCGTTGAAATTAAGTATAAAACTCGCTGAATTTCTTCTGTTCTTGAATCAAGTTGTAGTAGTTTCTACGAAAGTTGACTTCTTTATCTGAGTCATTGAACAACTGAGCTAGCTCTTTCAAAAGCTCATCAACGATCTTGTATGAGTTGAAACAGTCATGTTCACGTCTTAACTGAGTGATCTTAGCTGCATCATTAAATAATCTGAAATGTACATAGCTCAGCTTGACTCGTTCACTTGAAAAGAGATCGACGTTGATTTCTAGCTTGTTCTGAACTTTTTCATATCAGTTCTTTCAGATAGAGTTCTTTTCATCAGTGAACAATGAAAAATCGAATATTTTCTGAAATCTAAAACGCTCAGAGTAGATTAATGATGACGAGATAATCTTTCTAGCTTGTAGTCTAGCTTTCAGCTTTTCGCATCATTTCTTCAAAGCTTTCATAGTCATAGAAGATGTTATGATTTCAGCGAATGAATCATTATCTTTGACAATGAAGAATGAAGCTTCGAAACGCTCTTTGAAGAAGCGAAACATGATGAAGAAGAAAGAAGAGATTGAATTGAATGAATGTTTTAAAAGAAAGAGATCGAGCGAAGAGTAATGCTCAGCAATAGAAAATGAAGTCATTTTTGTTGTTTGATTTGAAAGTTGATTGATTCTCTTGATTGATTTGATTCTCTAGCAATCAACGAAGATTCTTTATCGCTGATTCTATTAATCGAGATGAACGATTCATACTTAATGAGCTGTAAGTCGTCTAGCAATTCAATCAGTCTCGCTGTTGATTCTATAGACTCTCTAATGTTGTTCTGTCTTTCAATTGTGTTAATCATCAGATAAACGAATTTCTTTAAACTCAATCTGTCTGAACAAGTATATTAAATGAGTAATAAGTATCTGTATTGTATGATAAACGAAATTCTTAATGTAATGTTGAGATCATGTCTAGATCATTCAATCAAAGAAGCTTGAGACTGATATGTATGTATTGCTCTTTAGAGATAGCTATAACAAGACATTAAGAATACAGAAGAGAAAGAGTGCAAGCTCTTTTATAAATAATGACTTGAGACTGCGCTAGACTCAATACAGATGTGATGTAATATGTCAGATGTGTTTATCTAAAAAAATGATGAAAGAAGTGAATGAAGAAAGTGTTGAACAACGAGAAGAAGTGTTGAGAATGACTCGAAGAATTCAATAGAGATGCGCTAGATTTAAACTAAACATAGCATCATCTGAATTCTGATCAATTCAAACATGTTTATAACATGATCTTGTTACGTTTATCAAGTACATATGTTAACAGTATGACATCGAAATCAAGATTCACAATGACATGATTCAGATGTTGAATGACATCAACAAGATCAACATTGAATTGAAAGCTATCAACATTGAGTTGAAAGTTACACAGACAATGTTGAACGCTGTTTGAATGCATTTACAGAAAGAAATAAAGAAAAAGAATGTGATTATACATCATCTAGAAGCAATATCAAGTCAACTAAGCACTTTAATTTCAAAAAATTGATTCTTAAAGTCAATTAAACTATCTGACTCGTCTCTGTTTAAAGATTTAAGACAGAATGTGAATAATTGATTGTTTTAAATGCAAAACAAGCTGAAGATGAATAAGAATCATTTTTCTATCAAAGAAATGAAGATTGCATATGTGAAAAGTTGAGTCAGTGAAACGATGATCAAACACATAGCACTCAGAATGAGAAACATGATCACGAACTCATTTCTTGAAGCAGAAGAGATACTGTCAATCATAAATAAAATGTACAATGATTTCAATCAACATTACATGATTCAACAACAGTTCTTGAAACTGTATTAAAACAAGATTTTCTTTCATGAATTTTGAATGAAATTTCAGAGACTTAGTGTGAAACTAAAGTACAATAATGAAACTTTACTAAATGATTTTCAGCATAAGATTAGCTCAGATCTTCAGCAAGTTATGATCAATGAATGAACTATGAATTTGAATGAATTCATTAACATCTGCATGCAAGTCAACGTTCAATTGACGAAATTGAATGCTTGATTAATTCTCAAGACATCAATGACTTAAGTCACTCACTTTATCACTAGCATCTTAATGATGATTACTACTGCAATCTCAGCTTCAATCTTTGCATGAAAGAAACTCAGAATATCAAATGTTGATTCTGCTAAAGAGAAGTTGTTTAAAAAAGAACTCTGCTTCAAATGCAAGAAGTTAAAACATAGAGCATGTGATTATCTTAAGTCAGCTCAGATGCATGAAATTGCAGCAAATTTGAAAAACGACTTACTTTCGTCAAAGTAGTGACTGAGAGCAATATACTCATATTTTGCTTCATCAACATGTCTGATAATTTATTTGATTTCAAGTCATTCATTGTTGATGTCATTTTAAATAGTTTAGAAAAAATATTCAAATTCTTCGCTCTGATAAATATTGAAGTCATTGACATGACTTTCATTGATGAATCTTTGATGTCAAAACTATGTAAACACTTTGATATTCAGTCAATATTGCTGTTAAAATCAAAGTCAATTCAATCATATAATGAAATCTTTGATTAAAAGTTGATTACACATGCTTTGTATACATTGATCATGATATAAAAACACAAGAATGAAATGATGTTTTTATTAATAACTTGTCTAAATCAATATAAGATAATCATTAAAAATTTCTGATTGAAAAGAAATCAAATGTTGATAAATTCTGCAAATGATTGATTAATATCATTGTTGAAAATTCAAACATCAAAATCTGTTGTTTCAAAAGCAAACAGTCAATCAGCATTTCACAAATTTGAATCAAATGAAATCTGCAAAATGAAACAAAAGAACTTGAATTCAATTGTTACATCAATGATCATCTTAAAAAGACTCATGAATCAGAAATCAGTGAATAGATTCATTGAATCTGCTCAATTCATTGAATCTGCTTTCATAGCAAAGCAAAGCACTTAAGTTGACTTCAATCAACTTTGCTCATTTCAATCAATTAAGACAAAGAAATTCATCAATATTATCATGATTAAAGTCATTGCATATCAAACTCTAGTCAAGAATAAGAAGATCAAGATTTTCTTTTTGATCATTAGTGAAATCAACAAAGCACTTAGCTCAGTTGAAGATTTTGCAAAACTGAATAAAATGATCTTTATCATATCATTAAATAAACTGAAGAAAAAGCTTTTAATAGTTTATCATGACTTTCTGAATGTTTTTGATAAAGAAAAGACAACGCAGTTGTCTTTGCATCAATCATATGATCATAAGATTGAATTAAAAGATGAGAATCAATCTTTTAGAAGTTGATTGTATCTCATGTTGAGTTACAAATTGCAGAAGATCAAGAAATATTTAGAAAAGAACTTGAAGAAGAAGTTTATTACACTCAGCAAAGCTTTCTTCGCTTCATCAATACTATTTTTTGAAAAGAAAAATGATAGTCTTTACTTTTGCATGAATTATCAACAACTGAATGCTCTGATTAAAAGAGATCATTATTCAATACTTTTGATAAATGAAGTATTAGCTTGAATTCAAGACAGTAAGTATCTGACTCAACTCAACATTATTGCTGCATTCAATAAACTGCACATGAGTTCAGAAAGCGAGAATTTGATTACTTTTATTACTTTCTTCAATGTTTATAAGTATAGAGTAATGCTCTTTGAATTAATCAATGAACTCACGTTTTTTTAACACTATATCAACAATGTATTGTTTGACTGTCTACATAAGTTCTGTCAGACATACTTGAATGATATTCTTATTTATAGTAAGATCTTGAAAGAACATATAATTCATGTGAAAGAAGTGTTAAACAAGCTTCGCGAAGTTAACTTGCAGATAAACATTGACAAGTGCAAATTCAAGATTCAGAAAATCTCATTTCTTAAACTATTAATATTCATCAATGATTTGCGAATGAATTTTCGAAAAGTAGATGTGATTTGAAGCTGAAAAGTGTCTTGATCATTGACTCATGTGCAGATTTTCATTGACTTCTGCAATTTCTATTGATGATTCATAAAGAACTTCTCAAAGATCATTCAATTCATAATAAAGCTAACTTGAAAAAATCATCTTTTTGAATGAACAAAGATCTGTCAGACAATCTTTGAAGAATTAAAGCAATAAATGATGACAGCTTTCATTCTGAAGCATTTCAACTTAATCAGAGAAGCTATTTTGAAAACTGACTTTTCAAACTATGTTAATGACAAAGTATTGTCTCAGTATGATGATGAAAACATTTTACATTCAATGATCTTTTATAGCAAGAACATGATTTTTGCAGAATGCAACTACGAAATCTATGACAAGAAACTGCTGATCATCATTCGTTGCTTGAAGCATTGATGCTTTGAATTGAAATGTATGAATATTTCAATCAAAATCTTCATCAATCATCTGAATTTGAAGTACTTCATGATCATCAAAGAACTGATCAGATGACAAGCTAAATGAGCTGAGAAGTTATCTGAATATAACTTCAAGATTATATATCAGTTGAAAAAACAGAATCTGAAAGTCAACATGCTGATCAGAATGTCAGATGTCAAGTCAGTTAAAGCAAATGATGATCATAAGCTATATCAGCATCAGATGCTATTATCAGAAGACAAATTTAAACTTCAGTCAATAAAAGATGATCAGAAAGTTGATTAAGATCTGACTCAGATCTTGCTTAAATCTGACTCAGAATTTGACTTAGATTCAAAACTTGAATCAAAAGTTAATTAAAATTCAATTAAAGAGATGATTTCTATTCAGAATCAGATTATAGTCGAAAATTAAATAAATCAACTGTGCTTCAATATTCAAATAATCATGAAACAGAATAGAAAGACTTGTCAAGATATTGATCTAGACAATTGCAAAGTACTTGATGAAGTACTTTGAAAAGATGATAAACTATGAGTTTTTCAGTCAATGATCACTTTATTGATAAGAAAAGCATATGATTTTTCAATCAATGATCATTCTGACATGAATTGAATGTTAAACTTGCTGAGACAATCATATTGCTGATCAAAGATGAGAATGATGATCAAGCACTACATTCAAAACTGTTACATTTGTTGTAGATCAAAAGCATTGAGAGATTGAATCAATGAACTGCTGAAGTCATTGTTCATACTTAAGCAAAGATGACAAAACATATTATTAAACTTCATTATTAATTTATCAGAAAGTGATGAAAGCAACGCGATTCTGACAGTCATAAATTGATTGTCTAAGAAACGACACTATATATCATGTTGATCAGATGACGAGAAAATCTTTGCAGAATAAACAGTTAAGTTACTGTTAATATGAGTCTTCAGAACTCATGAACTATCAAGATCAATAATGTTTGATCGTGATTCACAATTCATATCAATTGTCTGAAAGTCTTTATGTCTGAGACTAAACATCAAGATGAAACTATTCATTGATTATCATTCTTAAATTGATGATCAGATAGAAAGAATGAATCAGAATGTAGAATAATATTTACGAAGCTACTGCTCATATATGCAGAATGATTGATTCATCTGATTATTTATGATTGAATTCATCAATAACAATGCTATTTCGTTGTCAATTGAACAGTCAATGTTTGTCATGATTCTAGTCTTGTCAGACTCAGTCTTCTAATCTTGTCAGATTTATTCTCGCTTTATCATCTCGACTAGTTTCTATTGAGTCTAGCGTCAACTGAGAAATACACATATGTAGTCAATCTCTTTTCTGTAACTATCTTTCTTTCTTAGCATTTATCTTCTAGTTAAATGACACTCATATTGACTCACTTTATGCTGATCTCTAACATTAGATAAATGCTCATTAACTACTCTGCTATCAATGAATAAATGATACGAAACAATCTATTCAGTAAGGAAAATTTGCAAGAAATTCTTCAAATTTGCATCATCATTTTAGATTGCAAGAAATTCTTTGATTCTACACTCATTTTCATCATTCTATTCGCAAGAGATTCTTTGAATAAAGCACTCAATTATTATCTGAAATTCACAAGAAATTCTTTGAATTTTCACTCATCAAAAAACATTAATTTAAAACATCAATCTCTCATCTATCTTCTCTCATCATGACACATGACGTCAAGTCAGTTGAGTCTCAAACAACTCATCTGCTTAGAAGCACTGTCAATAGAAGAGTTTCACTTCTACTCATCAATGCTTCAGTTGAAGTTGAGAAAGCTGTCATTGCATAAAACATAAACATCAAAGAATAACTGTTTCATTGAGTCAGCAATTAACTCAGCGAAGTCATCAATATGCTGCACAAGCTTCGAAGTCAGCAAGACTTGATTCTACAACTCAATGAACACTGATTTTTCATACAAGATGATCACAAAAAGAGAGCGAAACAACTAGAAGTCACTTTTGATAAGAATGATGAGCTAGAGAAAAAGATCAATCAGCTACAAGATGAGTGATTAAACTTCAGAATGAAACAACGTCAAGCTGATCAATCTATGTTTCGTCAAGATACTCAGTCAGCTGAGCAACGAGTCAATCAGAAAGTTGAATAAAGCTCAACTTTCAAAGCTCACTCTCAATGAGAATTTTCTACTCTATCTGAAAACAGAAATGATCATCATAAGTTCATTAAGCTTTTGAATTCACTCATCTTCATTGAAACAGATGATTCTATCTGAGAGACATGAAACATCAAAATAGCTGACAAGCTCAATGTTAACATGAATCATTATTCTACTGAAAAGATTTGTATTGTCTATGTGATTTTCAGACTAGAAGACGATGCTGATCAGCAAATTTATGCAAAGCATCATGTTGATGCTTTCTCATTCTATCAGTCACTATCAGAGCTACTGAAACATCTGAAAGAAATTTATGAAGATTAGAATCTGATTTGAAAGTGTTAGAGATCAGCATAGAGTGAGTCAATATGAGTGTCATTTAACTAGAAGATAAATGCTAAGAAAGAAAGATAGCTACAGAAAAGAAGCTGACTACATATGTGTGTTTCTCAGTCGACGCTAAACTCAATAGAGACTAGTCAAGATGACGAAGCTAGAATAGGTTTGACAAGACTAGAATCATGACATTATCTCTTCTTCTTGACTATTCATGTTCGCATGAATGTTGTTTCTTAATGCGCTTTTGTTGAATATTTGATATGAAAGTCATCAATCATCTCTTGAGCGTTCATAAATTCGTCGTCGTTAGCGTTATATCAGTTGAGATCGTTGTCATAGTTCTTTCATTTGACTCGATATTGAAGTCGTCTTCTATAGCGTCGAAAGTTCAGTATATCATCAATTTCTCATTCGTCTTCATCTTTTATCACTATTGATCTCGAAGATTCATTCTTTTGATCAGGCAGAGAGTCGTCGACGACAGAGCGAAGCAGATCAGAATGAAATACATCATGAACATGCATAGACTCTGATAATTTCAGTTTATATGAAGAGTCGACAAGATCTCGATTGATGAAAGAATCGAGCATTTTGTCATCTAGCTTCTTGAAAGATCTCGCTGTAACGATGTTTCTTTCATTCAGAAACATCTTTGATTCGATCTTGTAATTGATCTTCTTTCTATGCTTGTTAGTCTGATTCATCATTTGCTCTCGTGTTTTGATCAGAGCTTCGCGAGCGAAGATCAGTGTTCTATTCATGTGATTGAATATATCTTCGACTCGAGCGATCTGCAGACGTTCGCGAATGCTTTCATACTCGATGATGTCAGAGTTGAAGCTCATACGAGAGTGAAAGTTCTTGTTCATGAAGAAGAAGATCAAGAAAATGACTGAAGACAAGATGTTATTGTCGACAAACTCGATCATGAATAGTCACTTGAATCAGTCATTCTGCATGTACAAACAGAAGAAACGAAGATATTGCTCGACATTTTGATTGACTCGTTCGCTTTGATCGTCGATCTGAGAATGATAGACGATGAACAATCGAAGAGAAATGCTCAGTCGTTTGCAAAGAAACTTTCAAAGAATGAAGATGAACTGAGAATCTCGATCGAATACAATGAAGCTTGATAGATCGTGAGTTCAATATACTCATTGAAGCAACATCTCAGCTGTCTTTTCGACTGTGATATCTTTCTCATCAGTGATGCAAGAAATATAATGTCTTTCTTTTGACAATTTGCAGATGACAGTCAGAATAGCGTTGTAGTCGTACGAATCAGATAAATCAATAATGAAGTTCATGACTATGTTCTGTCATCGCTGTTCAGATATCGATAGAGATTGAAGCAAGTCATTTGATTTATCTCTAGATGTCTTTGATCGTTGACAAACATAACAGTTTTGAATATATCGATCTACTGTCTTTCGCATGAATGATCAATAGTAGTTTCGTTTGATGATCTTCATTGTTCTAAGAATATCGAGATGATCTATTGAGGGTTGATCGTGCATCTCACGAATCAGATTCATTTGCAGAAGTTCATTGAACGAGACTCATAGCTGACTGTCTTTGTATAAGATTTCATTCTGAATTCGACAATTCTTCAGCTTGATGTCTTTGCATTGTGCTTCGTCTCTTTCTATTGCTTCGCGAAGTAGAGTACAATTCTCGTCGATTTCATTCGCGTCAAGAACTTGTTTATAGATTGACTCGCTGACGTTCTTCTCTAGATCAGCAATCTTCATTCGATTTGACGTCAGAATAGTGATTCATTGATAGCGAACGCGTTCATCATTGAAATCTCTGAGCACGAAGTCAGCTCGACGAGTTAATGCATCGATCTTAATGTTCTGTTTGTCAGATCGATACATTATCTTGAAGTTGAAGTCAGCTAGCTTCTGAACTCAGCGCATCTGACGTCTACTCAGCTCTTTATTCTTCATTAATGACGTCAGAGCTTGATGATCGATGAACATCTTGATTGATAGCTCAGTCAATTTCAGCTCAGGTCGTCAATGCTTGAATGCTTGAATGATCGCTAGTAGCTTCTTGTCATAAATCTCGTAATTGCACTCAGCGAAGCTCAGATTCTTGCTGTAGTAAATCATCGAATGCAAGATTTCTTCGTCATCATACTGAGAAAGTATGTCATCGTTGACGTAGTCGAATGAGTCTGTTTCAAGAATAGTCTTTCTATTCTGATCAAAATGACGAAGAATAGATGCTTCAGTCATTCGTTTCTTCATATGGTCAAAGATCGTTTGACAAGCGTGATTTCATTCAAATATCACCTCTTTTTGAGTGAGTTGAATCAGAGAATGAACAATCTTTGAAAAGTTCTTTATAAAACGTCGATAGAAGTTGCAGAAGTCGACGAAGAACTGCATCTGAGTGAGATTTGTAGAAGTAGATCATTCAATTACTGCTTGTACTTTTCTGAGATTCATCTTTAATTCTTCGATGAATAGCAATAGTTTCAGAAAGAAGATCTTCTGAACATGAAACTCGCACTTGTTTATATTCATCTGAAGATCAGTCTCTCGTAGTCTATGTAGAATCAATCGTACGTGTCGCTTATGTTTCTTCAGTGTTTTGCTGTAGATGATAATGTCATCTAGATAAATCTGACAAAACTGATGAAGATAGTCAAATAGCACGTCGTTCATATAGTGTTGATAGAAAGTCGAGCCGTTGATTAATTTGAAAGACATCACGTGATATTTGTAGAAATCAAAAAAGATGATAAAGATAGTCAAATCTTTGCTATCTGAATGCATTCGCAGTTTATTGAACATGATGATGATGTTCAATCAAATCAGATATTTGCTTTCTTGTATACGAGCGAGAGTCTCGTCTATTAATGACAAAGAGTAGCGATCTCGTTTGATCAAAGCATTGAGCTTTCTGTAATCGACGCAGAAACGCAAGCTATCATCTTTCTTTTCAACGAATAGTATGAGCGAAGCGTATGAAGCTGAGCTAGACGATATGAAGTCTTTATTCAGATGCTCGATCAGATAGTTCTTCATCTTTTGAAGCTTGTAGTCAGACATATGATAGAGACGACTTTGAGAAGATATTTTCTCGTCGATCAACTCAATTTTATAATCATAGAGACAATGAGAGAATAGTTGATCAGTCATCGCTCGATCAAACACGTCTAGATAATCATGATATTTCGAAGAAAGCTTAGCTTTGACTTCTTTCAAGATCTCTTCGTGTGAAAGCTCTTGTATATTTACATCTTCGAGTTTATTTCTAGCTGTTTTTAGAAGTCGATCGATTTTCGTGATGATGATCGCGAAAGTAGTCACATTCGACCGTTTGACTAGTGATCTATATGCTGCAATCTCTATCATTGCTATGTTCATTAAATCGAAAGACGAAGCGAAGTTGACTGAATTAGATGATTTCATGATTTTACTGAATGAAGATGACTTCTCGCTGAGTCGAATGACAACAGAAGAGATAGATCTCTTTAGTATTTGAGTAGAGATTGAACTTCTCTGTTCTATTGCAATTTTCTTGAGAACAGAAAGAGAGATCGAGCTAGCATTGATATGAGTCTTTGAATCAGAAAATTGAAGACGATCGTTTCTCATATCAATCGTTATCTCGATCTTATTCATTCATGTTTTTTCGAGAATCATCTGATGCTGACTCAATCGAGTAATCAGCATAAAGACGAAACGTTTCATATGATCTTGAACAGTCAGATTCAAATAAATCGCATGAGTAATGAGCTTTTTTGCATAATGATCATCGAATTCTCTTATTGACTTGAGCTTGATTAAAGATAATGATTCGATTTGCAAATGATCACAAACATTCTGCGCGATTAATTCATCAATGAACGAATAGTCAGCTGCTTCAGTGTCAATCAATGACTTTAATGAGTAACTAATTTCATTGCTAGATAGTACACATTCAGTAGTCAAAGATTTTGAAGCAAAAAAATCATTTGAGCTGCTTGTTGTTGAAGAAATTAACACATCTTTCATCACGTCTTTGATGAAAGTCACTAGTTTTTTGTCTCATTCTTCGATTTCTCTGTAAATAATTTCTTCTCTTCTTTCGACATGATGATCTCATTGAGACGAGAAATAAATGCATGAGATGTCGAAGTACTAGTCTTCAGCTGAGAGCAATTCTTTGAAAGATGACTCGATACTTTGCAGTTGAAGTAGATGATTGACATTCTTGATCATTCAGATTCGAGAGTGAAAAAAGTAGCGAGTCGAACATAGATAGCAGTCAAGACTGATGTCAACGAAGAAACAAAACGTTTTTTCGAAGCTGCTATCGATTTGACTGTTCGTTGCTCGTCACGTAGCTGATAATTGACTCATTGTTTGTTATTCACATCTTGAAGAAAGATCTTGAGCTTATCAAGCGAGCTAAACTCTATGAGGCAAACTGACAACGCGTTCTGAAGATGATTGTTGATTTTATTCTGAATGTCGTTCATCAGAGTGATATCATCGTAGTTCAGAAAGCTGAATATTCTAGTGAATTTCAAATAGAAAGAGCTGAAAGGCTTGTTGAGCTGCTTCAGAGCAACGTATTCACGACGACACTTTCGAATCAGATTCTGATCTTCGTAAATTTCTTTCAGATGTTTCAGTAGCTCTGATAGTGATTGATAGAGTGAGAGAGCATCAACACGACGCTTTGCATAAATTTGCTGATCAGCATCGTCTTCTAGTCTGAAAATCACATAGACAATACGAATCTTTTCAATAGAATAATGATTCGCGTTGACATCGAGCTTGTCAGCTATTTTGATGTTTCATGTCTCTCAGATAGAATCATCTGTTTCGATGAAGATGAGTGAATTCGAAAGCTTGATGAACTTGTGATGATCATTCTCGTTATCAAATAGAGTGAATGATTCTCATGAGCTTCGAGAGCATTGATCGACTTCAGAAATCGATGAGATCTCTTTCTGATTGACTCGATGCTCGACTGACTGAGTCTCTTGACGAGACATAGATCGATCGACTTGACGTTGTTTCGCTCTGAAGTTCAATCGCTCGTCTTGTAGCTGACTGATCTTTTTCTCTAGCTCATCATTCTTATCAAAAGCGACTTCTAGTTGTTTCGCTTTCTTTTTGTGATTGTCTTGTACGAGAAGTCAGTGCTCGTTAAGCTGTAGAGTCAGATCTCGCTGACTTCGAAGCTCGTTCAGCATATCGATAATCTGATCGAGCTGATTTGCGATTCATTGACACAATTGTTTCTTGTTCTTTATGTCTCATGATGTTGTAGCTTCTTCAATCTCGACTGAAGCATTGATGAGTAGAAGTGAGACTCTTCTATTGACAGTGCTTCTAAGCAGACGAGCTGTTCAAGACTCAACTGACTCGACGTCGTGTGTCATGATGATAGTAGATAGAAGTTGTTGAGATAAAGATAGATGAGAGATTGATGTTTTGATTTGATGCAAATTCAAAGAAGCTCTTGTGAATTTTCTGATAATAGCTGATTGTAATATTCGAAGAATTTCTTGCAAATAGAATGATGAAAATGAATGTAGAATCGAAGAATTTCTTGCGATCTAAAATGATGATGATGCAAATTTGAAGAATCTCTTGCAAATTTTTCTTACTGAATAGATTGTTTCATATCATCTATTCATCGATAGCAGAGTAGTTGATGAGCATTTATCTAATGTTAGAAATCAGCATAGAGCGAGTCAATATGAGTGTCATTTAACTAGAAGATAAATGCTAAGAAAGAAAGATAGCTACAGAAAAGAAGCTGACTACATATGTGTGTTTCTCAGTCGACGCTAGGCTCAATAGAGACTAGTCAAGATGACGAAGCTAGAATAAATCTGACAAGGCTAGAAGACTGAGTCTGACAAGACTAGAATCATGACAGAAAGTGTCATTGCAAATACATTGCTTTGAAGCAGCTCAACAAGTCTTTCAGCTCTTTCTATTCAGAATTCACTAGAATATTCAGCTTTCTGAACTACGATGATATCACTCTGATGAACAACATTCAGAATAAAATTAACAATCATCTTCAAAACGTATTGTCAGTTTATCTCATAAAGTTTAGCTCACTTGATAAGCTCAAAATCTTTCTTCAAGATGTGAATAACAAACAATGAGTCAATTATTAGCTACGTGATGAGCAATGAACAGTCAAATTGATAGCAGCTTCAAAAAAACGTTTTGTTTCTTCGTTGACATCAGCTTCAGTCTTAACTACTAGCTATGTTCAACTTGTTACTTTTTTCACTCTTGAATCTGAATGATCAAAAATGTCAATCATGTGCTTCAACTGCAAAGTATTGAGTCATCTTTCAAAGAACTGCTCTCAGCTGAAGACTAGTACTTCAACATCTCATGCATTCATCTCTTGCCTCAATGAGATTGTCATGTCGAAAGAAGAGAAGAAATTATTTACAGAGAAATCAAAGAATGAGACAAAAAACTAGTGACTTTCATCAAAGACGTGATGAAAGATGTGTTAATTTCTTCAACAACAAGCAGCTCAAATGATCTCTTTGCTTCGAAATCTTTGACTACTGAATGTGTACTATCTAGCAATGAAATTAGTTACTCATTAAAGTCATTGATTGACACTGAAGCAGCTGACTATTCGTTCATTGATGAATTAATCGCGCAGAATGTTTGTGATCATTTACAAATTGAATCGTTATCTTTAATCAAGCTCAAGTCAATAAGGAAATTCGATGATCATTATGCAAAAAAGCTCATTACTCATGCAATTTATTTGAATCTGACTGTTCAAGATCATATGAAACATTTCATCTTTATGCTAATTACTTGATTGAGTCAGCATCAGATGATTCTTGAAAAAACATGAATGAACAAGATCGAGATGACTATTGATATGAAAGATGATCATCTTCAATTTTCTAGTTTCGAAACTCATATCAAAGCTTTTATCAAAGCTCATTCAACTGTTCTTTCAAGTAAGAAAATCGCGATAGAACAGAAGAGTTTAATCTCTATTTAAATACTAAAGAGATTTATTTCTTCTATCATCACTCAACTCAGCAAGAAGTCATCTTCATTCAGTAAAATCATGAAATTATCTAATTCAATTAATTTCGCTTCGTCTTTCAATTCAATGAACATAGCAATGATAAAGACTGCAGCATATAAATCACTAGTCAAATGATTAAATGTGACTACTTTTGCAATCATCATCACGAAAATTGATCAACTTCTACAAACAGCTAGAAATAAACTTGAAGATGTAAATCTACAAGAGCTTTCACATGAAAAGATCTTGAAAGAAGTCAAAGCTAAGCTTTCTTTGAAATATCATGACTATTTAGACGTGTTTAATCAAGCAATGACTGATCAACTATTCTTTCATCGTCTTTACGATTATAAAATTGAGTAAATTGACGAGAAAACATCTTCTTGAAGTCATCTCTATCATATGTCTGATTACAAGCTTCAAAAGATGAAGAATTATCTGATTAAACATTTGAATAAGAGCTTTATATCTTCTAGCTCGATCTCATACGCTTTGCTCATACTATTCATTGAAAAGAAAGATGATAGTCTGCATTTTTGCATCGATTATAGAAAGCTCAATGCTTTGATCAAACAAGATCGCTATTTTCTATTCTTAATAGACGAAACTTTCGCTCGTATTTAAAATAGCAAGTATCTGACTCGATTGAATATAATAGTCATCTTCAACAAACTACACATGCATTCAAGAAGCGAAGATTTGACTATCTTTATTATCTCTTTTGATTTCTACAAATATCACGTGATGTCTTTCAAATTAATCAACGACTCAACTTTCTATCAACACTATATGAACGACGTGCTGTTTGATTATCTACATCAGTTTTGTCAGATTTATCTAAATGACATTATCATCTACAACAAAACATTGAAGAAACATAAGAAACACGTACGACTAGTTTTACATAGACTACGAGAAATCGATCTACAGATGAATATAAATAAATGCAAGTTTCACGTTTAAAAGATCAGCTTTTTAGAACTATTGCTATTCATTGAGAAACTGAAGATGAATCTTCGAAAGATACAAGCAGTTGTTGAATGATTTACTTCTACAAATCTCACTCAGATGCAGTTCTTTATCGACTTCTGCAATTTCTATCGTCGCTTTATAAAGAACTTCTTGAAGATTTGTTGAGATCGTGTCTAGATCATTCAATCAAAGAAACTCAGAGCTGATATGTATGTATTGTTCTTTAGAGATAGCTATAACAAGACATTAAGAATACAGAAGAGAAAAAGTGCGAGCTCTTTTATAAATAATGACTTGAGACTGCGCTAGACTCGATACAGATGTGATGTAATAGATCAGATATGTTTATTTAAAAGAATGATGAAAGAAGTGAATGAAGAAAGTGCTGAACAAACGAAAAGAAGTGCTGAGAATGACTTGAAGAAATGCGCTAGATTCAAACTAGACATAGCGTCATGACTTGCTTTAATCAAATTGATTAGAGTTAGATCTGAACTCTGATCAATTTAGACATGTTCATAACATTATTCTTTTCTTCAAACATTCATGTTTGCATGAATAGAAAAGAAATAAAAGCAAAAAAAAAAAAAAAAATTCATCGTGTTTTCAATTTAGTGCGACTTATTCGAGTATAGCTTGTGAAATTCGTTCAGAACTTTCTTTGAGTCATCGAATTTCTCTTTATCGACATAGTATCATTCGTCGTCACGATCTACTTCGATTCACTTGATCTTGTATTGTAATCTTTCTCTATATTGTCTGAAGTTCAATATATCATCTACTTTTCAGTGCTTTTCATTCTTTTCAATGATCATCGATCTAGAAAACTCAGAATGTTGTCTCAATAAAAAGTTGCTTAATGAAGATCGTAGATATTTTGAGCTGAACATTGAATGTATATGCTTCATGCTTCTAGATAGCTGAAGACGATAGAAGATTTCAACTTTGACTGTGATTGAATAAAAGTCAAGCTGCTTGTCTTTCAAATCTTTGCATGATCTAGTGATTTTGATGTTTTCGAAGACTAATCAAACTGAATCATCTACTTCATAGATGACGTCTCGTTTATGCTTGTTTATCTGAGCTTCAATGATCTGCTTGATCTTTTTCAATTGTTGATGATTGAAGATAAGAAGTTCGCTTATTCAAGTGACAATGTCATCGATCTTTCTAGTCTCAATACGTTGATGAATCATTTCGTAATCAGTCGTATCTGAATTGAAACTCATTCGAGAATGAAAGTCTTTATTGAAGTAGAAAAAAATCATCAAGATAGTCGAGAATGTATTGAAATTATCACTGAATTTCATCATTGAAAGTCATTTAGCTCAATCATTCTGCATGTAATTGCAGTAGATTCAAAGTTCGCGTTCAACATCTTGATTAGCTCATTTCGACTGATCATCAATCTCTGAATGATAGACTGTTGACAGATTGACTTTGATCTTCAGTCATTTACAAAGACTTTGTCACATGATCGATATAAACTGAGAGTCTCTATTCGAAACGATAGAACTGAGTAGATCATGAAGTCAATAAACGTTTCATAGCATGATTCATACTGTTTCTTCGATTGAGATGTCATCGTCTTTTCAATGACAGAGAACATAGTGACGTTCTTTGAAGAGACGACATATGATCATGCAAATGATGTTATAGTTTTTCGATAGAGATAGCTCAGTGATGAAGTTCATAGCTATATCTTGTCAACGCTGCTGAGAAATCAATAGAGACTGAAGCAAATCATTTGTATCATCTCAAGATGCTTTGCTTCGCTGACAAACATGACAGTTTCAAATGTATTGTCAAATAGTTGCTCGATAATCTGATCAATTGTAGAAGCGTTGAACTAGATCAATCATTCATTTAATGTCAGAGTGCAAGATTGATGATTGATCGTGAATCTCTTGAAGCAATTTCGTATGCATTTGTTTCAACATTCATAGTAGACTCTTTTTGAATAAAATGTTGTCAATGATTTGACAGTTCTTTAGCTTCATGTCATAAAGCTTCAGTTCATCTTTGTTCATAGCTTGTCGATACTCATTGCATAGTTCATTCTTCTGATTGACTAGACGTACGCGTTGATAGAGATTAGTCTCGTATTCAGATTCAATTTCGAACTCAATTGATAGAACGTTTATTCAATTCGAAATCAGTATAGTCTGAAAACGATCATCTATGTCTTTAGCTGATTCAGAACTATCGATCATCAACATTCTAGTTAAAGCATTGACTTTGAAGTTTGTTTTGTCTGATCGAAAGATAATCTGAAAGTTAAACTTTGATAGAATATTCAGATAGTTCGCTTGTTGTCAAGTCAGCTGTTTGTTTTTCATAACGATCTTCAAAGTCTGATGATCAGTAAACATCTGAATAAATAGCTCAGTATCTTCTAGTTCAAGTCATCAGTGTTCGAAGCATCGAATGATAGCTAGCAATTTCTTGTCATAGATGTGATAATTGCATTCAGCTGAAATCATGCTCTTGCTATAGAAGACTATCGAATGAAGCACATTCTCATCATTGTACTGAGATAGTATGTCGTCTTTTACATAGTCGAATGCATCGATTTTCAAAATAGCTTGACGTTTGACATCAAAATGACGTAGAACTGAAGTCGAGCTGATTTGCTTCTTTAGATTGTCAAAGACTTCGACGCAGACTTCGTTTCAAACAAAAGACGTGTCTTTTCAAGTCAGCTGAGTGAACAACTTGACTAGTTTCAAAAAGTTCTTGATGAAGCATCGATAGAAATTGATAAAGTCAACGAAGTCTTGTATCTCTTTTAGATTAGTAGATGTAGCTTAATTGACTATAGCTTTCACTTTGATAGAATTCATGTAAAGATCTTGTTCTGATACTATGATCTTTAAGAAGACTATTTCTTCTACGTTGAATTTGCACTTTCAAATATCTATCTGCAGATCAGCGTCTTATAGACGATCTAGTATCATCTTAACATGTTGTCTATGCTTCTTTTGAGTCTTGCTGTATATGAGAATGTCGTCTAAGTAAGCTTGACAGAAGTCATTTAGAAAGTCTCATAGAACATCATTCATATATTGCTGAAACGAGATTGAATCGTTTGTTAATTTGAATGATAGAATCTTTGATTTGTACGCTTCTAGAGCAATAATGAAGATCGTATAATTCTCACTATCGAAATGCATACGAAGTTTGTTGAAAGCGAAAATTATATTCAGTCGAGTCAGATGCTTGCAGTCAACGATTTTGTCAATCATCTCATTTATGAGCAATAGAGAGTAGCGATTTCTTTTGATAATGACATTGAGCTTTCGATAGTCGATGCAGAAGCGAAGATCATCATTGATCTTCAGAGCGAATAGAACGAGTGAGAAATATGAGACTTTGCTAGAAGTAATAAAACTTTTTGACAGATTTTCATTCAGATATTCTTTGATCTTCTGAAGCTTGTAGAGTGACATTCAATAAGCTCGACATCTAGAAGAAATGACATCGTTAGTGAGTTCTATTTTATGATCATATGAACGATGAGATGATAGCTTATCGACTTGAGCTCGATCAAACACGTCGAGAAAATTCTGATATTTCAAAGATAGCTTGACTTTGATGTCTTCTAGATTTTGAGCTGATGCATCAATGAAAGCGACGTCTAGAACGTTCAGTTCGCATTGAATGTTGTAGATTATTTCTCTATCAATATCTTTGATCGACATGACGAAAATCTCGATGCGATTCTTCTTTGATCGTTTAATCAATGCATGAAAAGATTCAGTTCTCACACTGAACATAGAAAAGTTCTTTTTCAAAGCAGTAAAAGCTGATCGTTGAAGCACTTTGAGAATTGAACTGATAGAAGAATTTGATAATCGTGATCATTTTGAGTGTGAAGCTCTGACTGACATCGAAAAAACAGAAATGAAAGCTTCTAATTGATTTGAAAAAACGATGACATCGTTTTGCATATCTAGTAGTATTTCATTTTTATTCATTCA
>JAABUT010002039.1_pt1 | contig 20711 bp, 18 predicted proteins | sample 5559281 | NCBI WGS metagenome assembly JAABUT01 (sample SAMN10711880, study PRJNA513359) | rock metagenome | isolation source: Antarctica rocks | place: Antarctica: Victoria Land, Ricker Hills nord | collected 2016-01-04
GCGAGCAGCGAGCCTAGCCAGGTGCCGATGGAGGCGGAGGCGCCGATCTTGGGGACCGCCGGCTCGGCGTCAAGCCGCCCCGAGTCGGGGTCGGTCTTGGTCCAGTGGCCGCCGGGCACGAGCACCCATAGCGAGGGGACCTTGCGCACCCAGGCCGCGGTGCTAAGCGCCACCTGAGGAAAGGCGATCATGGTGTACTCGACCAGCACCTGCCTGCGCCGCGCCCGCTTCACCAGATCGGCTTCGGCATAGAGAGCTGCGGTGCCTTCCGCGGTATCAGGGGCGGTCCGGCTCACGGCATCACGTCCCCGGAGTTGGGGCCTAGCGTCTGGCCCACGAAGAGGTTCCCGCCCGGGTCGCTGGCGAGAAGCACCGCGGTCGGTGCCACCTCGTCCGGGGTCCCGAAGCGTCCCAGCGGTAGCTCGGCACGCTTGGCGACCTTCCAGTCCTCGCTGATCCCGGCCACCAGAGGCGTCTCGATAGGACCGGGCGCGATCGCGTTGACGAGCACGCCGTGCTCGGAAACCTCAAGGGCCAGTGCCTTGGTCAGTCCGATCACCCCCGCCTTCGCGGCGCTGTAGTGGGTCAGCCCTCGGCCGCCCTTGATCCCCAACTGAGACGCGATGTTGATCACCCGCCCCGATTTGGCAGCGACCATGTGCGGCACGACCGAACGACAGCAGCGGAACACACCGGTGAGGTCGACGTCCAAGGTCTCGTCCCAGCGCTCACCCGTCATCTCGATCAGAGGGCCCTCCGTGAGGATGCCAGCGGAGTTGACTAGGATGTCGATCCGCCCGCGGGTCCCGACGAGTTGCTGTACCGCCGTGTCGACACTGTCCTGGTTGCGGACGTCCAAGGTGAGCGCGCCTGCGGCCGCCACGTCCGCCGCCGTGCGGGCGGCTGCGTCTAGGCTCCGGTCGGCCACAATGACGTACGCGCCCTCGTCGACGAACGCTCGCGCGATCGCTGCTCCGATCCCGCTGGCACCACCCACTACGAGGGCGACCTTTTCGCTCAGCATCGGGTCTTGTTCAATATGACCTCATTCGCTTTTCGTCGCTGACGGGCTGGGCGGCCCAACAACTTCGAGACGCCCCCGCCGCTGCAGGGCGTCCCAAAGCTTGCTGTGCTCACGGCTCAGGTACGGACCCGCGCTCAGTCGCTGCGGACGGACCGCGGGTCGACGTTGCGGGCGCCCAGGATCACGATGCCGGACAAGAAGATCGGCACGCAGCCCCACATGAAGGCTGACTGGATCCAGCTCGTCCCACCGTTCAGCGACGCGGTGATTCCGATGCCCGCGATGACGGCGCCCACTTGGCCGGCCGCGTTAATGATCGAGCCTCCGGTTGCCCGGGTGTGGACCGGGAAGCTCTCCCCGTTGAAGAAGAGCAGGGCTGCGTAGGGGCCGATCAGGAAGAAGAGGCCAGCGGAGTAGAGGGCGATGACGACCCCGAAGCTGCCCGCGGGAGCCGCGAGCATGCCGCTGAAGGAAAGTCCGGACATTATCCACCCGGCCGCGATCGCATTGCGCCGCCCGATCTTGTCGCCCAGCCAGCCGTGGAAGAGGTAGCCCGCGAAGGCGGTGACGTTGGAGATGATCAGGATGCCCAGGGCGTTGCCGAAGGCAATGTTCTTGCCGCTCTGAGCGGTGAGCAGCGAGGTGCCCAGGATCGCGAACGTAAGCACACCGAACCAACTGAGCAGGAATGCCGAACCGATGACCAGCGTCGATCGACGCGACTCACCCTTGAAGGCAGCGGTGACGGGCATGGACTGCTCCTTGAGGTCCACACCCACACTGTCTGCCACCCGGTGCGCCTCCGTGATGTGACCGTCCGCCAGCAGCTTCTCGGCGGTGTGGCGCGCCACGAACTGCGGGCTCTCCTTGAGGTAGCGCGCTGCGTAGGCGATGAAGAGGGCCGGGAAGACTGCCACGATGAACGGCAGCGCCCAGCCACCGATCGGAAAGAGCACGTAGACCGACGCCGCAGCGAGCACCGAACCGACCGGCCAGCCCGACTGCACAAGCGAGTAAATGAGGCCGCGCCGGCGGGCCTTCGCCGGGTCGGTGTGGGTCTGCGCGAACAGCTCATTGAGATACGTCGCGTTGATCGCCTGCTCGGCGTAGCCGAGGCCTGCGACCGAGCGGACCAGAATCAGCGCCACGACACCAACTCCACCGACCACGCCGACCATCAAGCCAGCCACTGCGGTGAGTCCCGAGGCGGTAGCCGCACCGGCCACGGCGATCACGATGCCTTTCTTGCGGCCCAACTTGTCGACGATGGGCCCGATGCCGAACGCGACGAGAGCAGTGCCGACGGTAACCCACGTGTTGATCCCGGTGGCTTTGGCCGACGTCCATCCGAGATCTGCTCCCAACTTTGGCAGTAGATTGCCGAACAGCACGAAGTCATAGACCGCGAAGGTCCAGGCGAAGAAACAGATCCACAGCGCCCGGTTGACATCCTTCTGGCTGATCTTCGGGATGGCTGCGACTTGCTCGGCTACATCCATGGACTCTTCCTTCGTAGGGGCGATGTCGGCCGTTCGGCCTGTCCACCTGACTTGTGGGCGAAACATCGGTGGCCCGGCACTGCCTTACGTTCCGCCGACCTGAGCGTCCGTCTGGGCAGCGCTGCCGGCCAGATTGGCCGGGCCACCGTTTGATATGACAGGCCATTTATAGGGGGTGACCTGGCTCACGTCAAGCCCTTGGAGCAATCTCTCAAGATCTATTGGGCTGGCCGGCCACTTGGCGCCGCTTGGTGGACCTCACCCAGATCAGTCGGTCAAAACTGCCGGTGACCGCTAATCGGGCTTTACGCCACTAACCGTGTTAGCCGGCCTCTGATCCGGGTGGCAGACGGAGTCTGCCAGTCCACGCCGCAGTGCAGTAGTAGTCGCAGCCGGTAGGTGTCGAAGTTGCGGAAGCCGCGGCCGACGCGCTTGATCTTCTTGATCAGCAGGTTCATCGCTTCGGTCGGCCCGTTGGACACGCCGCCGGTGCTGAAGTAGGCCAGCAGCTCCTCGGTCCAGGCGTGCAGGGTGCGGGCGAGGCGGAGCAGCTCGGGGACGTGGGAGTAGACGCAGCGCTGCACGACGTCGTGGAGCCTTCTGCGGGCGTCAGGCAGGTCGTGGGCCCGGCGGTAGATGAGCCGTAGCTCTTGGGCGGCGATCCAGGCTTGGGTCAGCTCACCGTCGGTGTCGCCCAGGGCCAGCCCGGTCTCCAGCCGGTCCGAACCGGTTGGGCTGAGCCCTTCAGCGGCCCGGCGCAGCAGCCGCCGGATCCGATACAGCGGGTCGCCGGTGTGCCTGCGGTGGCCCAAGGTCTGCTGCGCACGCGGCGCCGCACGTCATCGACGGCGGCCAGCAGTCGGGTGACATGGAAGGCGTCGAGCACCCGGACCGCTTGGGGCAGGCTGGTCGACAGGGCGGTGGCATACCCGCGGAACGGGTCCAGCGACGCGGTCGTGATGCCGTCTCCCCTGGCCGCGGCCGGTCAGAAGCCCAGCCGGTCAAGGCCTTTCCGGTCCGCCCTTCCACGACGTCGAGGAGCCGCAGTGCGGCCAGGTCCACAATGCCGGTGACGAAGATCGTGTGATGGGCGCGCCGTTTGCGGCCAGGAACGCCGTCTCGTCCACGCCGATCCGGCACACCCCAGCCAGGCGGTCCGGGTCGTCGATGAGCGGCCGGCCGTAGTCGGCGACGGCCCGCATCACCGCGCCCCAGCCCCCCCGAAGTCCCGGGCGACTTGGGCCACCGAATGCCCGTCCCGGCCGACCCGACGGCACGCCTCCGCGCGGGCCCGCTCGGTCAACGACGCCCGCGGCCGGATTGCCTCGCTGGTTTCCGTCCACGTCACGTCGCACACGCCGGCTCCACGCAGCGCCAGACCCGCTTCACCCACACCAGCACCACCGGACGGCCACCGGCGGGCAGATCCCGGACCCCGTCGGTCGCCGATCATGGCACCGGGCGAGCACCCCCGCAGCCCGCGCAGCCGACCACCGCCTCCACCGCCTGCTCGAGCTCATCGGCGTACTCCGACACGGGCAAGCAGCACGAAGCCCGCAAGCCCCAACATCGCCGTCGCCGCACTACCGTCACCTTGCCCCTGGCGCCTCCCTCGTCCGTGTCCATGAACACCACGGATCGTGAGGCCCCAGGCCCTGACTCAGGCCCAGGCTGTACTTCATGTCGTCAGGCGCCCACCACGCTCAATGACGAAGAGCCGCTAATCTCGCGGCTCAGGATCGGACGTTGAAGATTTGCTTCACGAGCACCCGTCCGGAGCAGCAACCAATACGAGGAGGCCGTGAATGGCCAAACCCGTCCGTCCCGAACCAGCCTTCCGCCGGCTCCAGAACAACCTCAGGACACAGCTGCAAAACCGCGTCTTCGACGCCGAGACCGCTCTGCCAACTGAGGCGCAGCTAGCAATGCAGCATGGGGTCAGCCGTCAGACGGTCCGACGTGCGTTCCAAGACTTGGTGGTGGAAGGCCTGGTCACCCGCGTACCGGGCCGAGGCACCTTCGCCACACCCGCCACCGGCCGCTACCTGCGTCAATTCGGCTCCGTCGAGGACCTGATGTCGCTCTCCTCGGACAGCGAGATGAGTGTGCTCACGCCGCTGGAGCCTGTGATCGACCCGATTGCGGCAAGTCGGCTACGCCTGACCCACGACCGCGTTCAGCGGGTCAGTTTCGCCCGCCTGCACCAGGGAGACCCGTTCTCGCACACGGTGGTCTGGCTGCCTCCGGACGTCGGCGCCCGCGTGGCTGACCACCCGGAGCTCAACACCGAAGGAGCCACCAGCGCGACCACCGTCATCGGCCTCCTGGATCTGGCACTCGAGCACCCCATTCAGGAAGCCGAGCAGAGCATCACGGTGGAGACCGCTGGAAGCGTCGTGGCTCACGCGCTCGAAATCGAGCCCGGGACCCCGCTGTTGAGGGTGGACCGGATGTACTTCGACTGCTTCGGCTCGCCCGTCGAGCTCGCGGTCAGCCACTACCACCCCGACCGGTACTCCTACCAAGTCAGGCTTCGCCGCCAGCCTCCCCAAGAAAGATTCGCGAAACCGGGCTGAAAGTGCCGGGCCGTCGCCCCGCTGCGTTTCCGTTTCCCTTGACTAAGGCCAGTCATTCTGCGTAAATGGCCGGACATACCGGGAGTCGTCACCATGGCCTGGATCGCGCAAGCTCGCGTCCTGGGCTCGCGGGTTTCCCGTCAGTAGAGGACTGGCCCTTGAACCGAACGCAGCCTGCTCAACACCCGCACCGTTGTCGTGGGCCGCCGGAACGAGCCGGCGGTCCGCCACGACGGCGTCCTCGGGAGGCAGGCCGCTGGGCCGTGGCGGCGCATGTGAGCGACTTCGACGACCCGCACATGGAGTCGACGACACACATAAGCGCCGTCGGCCACGAGGCCTGTGGCGGTAGGCCCCGTGAGTTGCTCGCCTCGGCCGGAGTGATGGCACGCCTGGGTGCGGCGCTCGGCCGGCCGCCTAGCACCGCAGGGTGGCACGCCACGTATACGGCCGGGGCGCAGTAGCGGCCGTCGCTGCGGCCCTCAGCCTGGGACCGGACGTGGACCGCCATCGCTATGGTCCTTGCCGTGTCCTCCGCCGGAGCGGTCCAGTGCGCCTTCAGCCTCGACGCCAAGGCGCTCCCGGTGGGTCTGCCGTGGACGCCGGCTGAGTGTGAGGCCACCTCGTATAACCATGGTAAAGATGCTGTTTCCCGTCCGATCATCGACACCCATGCCCCGCATAATCAAGCGTGACCCCAGCAAGACAGTCCGAGATAGGAGACAGACTCGAAACGCTGTGTACTAGAAGCCATTCACCTTCATCCAACGCGCACAGACAGGAATGACGAACATGCCAACAAAAATCATTGACCTATCGCTCGCTATCGATGACAACATGCCGTCCCACAAATTCTTTCAGCGTCCAATCCATGTTCCCCATTTGACACACGAGAAGGCCGTTGCCATGAAACTCGGGACTGAAGACGACCCGATGACATGCGCCACGTCCTTCATCGGAATGCTGGACCACATCGGAACGCACGTTGACGCGTTCTATCACGTTAAGCCCGACGGTGCCAAAATCGGCGAGATGCCACTTGATATGTTCATGGGCAAGGCGGTTTGCTTCGACATGACACATATCCCAGACCTAGGCGAGATCGACGTCGAGGATATGGAAGCCGCGGAGAACAACGCCGGAGTCAAAGTGGAAGGTCACATCGTTCTGCTGAACACAGGTCTACACAAACGCCACTATCCTAACCCCGAAGTCGTCACTAGTAACCCAGGAATCACCGCTGCTGCTACTCATTGGCTTGCGGACCGAGGGTCGAGGGCGCATGGTGTCGAGGGCCCGTCCACAGATGCGCCGAATCACAATTTGTTCCACAATCACCGCGTCTGCCGCGATCGAGGTATCACGCACTATGAATGGCTAGTGAATCTCGAAGAACTTGTCGGGAAGGGAGAGTTCATGTTTTACGGGGTTCCGCTATTTCTCATGCACGGAACGGGAGGCCCGTGCCGAGCTTTCGCCATGATTGAGGAATGACAGCACAGCACGGACGCGTCGGTCGGCTCGGCTTTATCCTTTGCGCTGTTGCATAGGCTTCTGATGGTGAATTGCTGATTGCACGTTCCTCCGGATCAGCCTCCGGCGACAGCAGCTTTCAATCCTAGCTCAAGCGAGGGGAGCCAAGCATGGACTGTCTGAGTGCTACTTCTATGGTTGACATGCTCTATCGGGGAGATATATCTGCGCGCGAGCTGGCTCAGGAGGCATTGGATAAGGCGGAACGTCTCGAGCCGACGCTGAATGCATTTGTACACTTGGACGCCGATGCGGCTCTGGCCTCCGCAGCAGCGACCGACAACACGCGAGCCATGGGGCAGGCCGTGGGAAAGCTGGCCGGGGTCCCGACGTCGGTCAAGGACCTGATCGATGTTCGCGGCATGGTCACCACGTTCGGGTCTCGCTCGATGGAGGATAATATGCGAGGCCAGGACGCGCCCTCGGTCGCGCGGCTTCGTGCCGAGGGATCGACGATCCTGGGAAAAACTACGACCACGGAGTTTGGGTGCAAAGCGGGCGGCGGTGACTCCCCCCTGACTGGCGTGACACGGAATGCGTGGGATTCCTCAAGAACTCCGGGTGGGTCGAGCGCAGGTGCGGCCACATCCGTCGCTGCGGGGGTAACACCTTACGCTATCGGCACGGATGGTGGGGGCTCTGTGCGCATTCCGGCCTCACTTTGTGGCGTTTTCGGTATTAAGGCTCAATTTGGACGTGTGCCGATCTATCCTGTGAGCGCCACTCCCACTTTGGGGCATGTGGGGGTGCTGTCCCGCTCGGTGGCTGACGCAGCCCTTGCGCTAGAGGTTATGAGCGGGTTTGAGCCCAGCGATCCGTTCGCGGTTGCGGCCAATGTGCCAAATTGGTCTTCAGCCTGTACCGGAAACATCAAAGGGATGCGAATTATCTGGAGCCCGACGCTCGGATATGCGAGGCCCACGGCCGAAGTCTTGCGGGTCACTGAGCTGACTGTCCAAGCACTGGAGGGCCTAGGTGCCCAGATCGAGCAGCGTGAGCACATCATGCACGATCCGATAGAACTGTGGATGTCTGAGTTCTATGCAGGGGTCGGAACAAAACTCGGTGGGATCTTGAAGTCATCTCCCCACTTGTTGGACCCTGCCGTGGCAGACGTGCTCAGCAAAGCGATTGGCACCCAAACGTTGGAAGAGTATTATCGCCAGGTATTTCAACGATTCGATTTACGAGAAGAAGTAAAAAAACTTTTCGAAGAATGCGATTTATTGGTAACTCCGACCTTGCCAGTGACGGCGTTCGAGGCTGGACGGAATGTGCCCCCTGGATATGAAGATAGAAATATGGTCTCGTGGGTCTATTACACATATCCGTTCAATTTGACAGGCAATCCAGCAGCCAGTATACCCTGTGGTTCAGACGACGGTGGAATGCCCGTTGGATTACAAGCTGTGGCCGCTACCCATCGTGAGGACAACCTCTTCAGAATTGCATCGGCCGTCGAACTCGAACGCCCATGGTCCTACAAGTGAGCTTGTCGGATCTAGTTCAAAGTTCAAGGTGTAATCTCGACCCGCAATCCCTGGCCGCTCGGCCGGCTCCCAGATCACCGAGCCCAGTTGCGGGCGACTATGGCGTGGGTCGCTGTCGGACGAGCGCTTACCCGTTGGTGCCAGACGGGTTCTAGCCTGATCGCAACGCTCCTACTGGACCAAGGGGTGCATAAGAGACGCGTGTCCGAAAGAGACAACTTGGTATCGACGATGGGGTACTGGTGTTCCTGGCCGTCAACGGGGACGGTCGAGGCCTGCCAGCGATTGGCGTGGCCCGTGAGGGAGGTCGAGCCGAGCGGGTGAATCTAGACTGACCATGGGAACCCTGCCTATCATGGCCAGGATGACGTTGACGTGGAACAGGTCTCAGACAGGGCCAGCTGCAATGTGCCGCCGATTGTCATTCCAGCCGCGTAAGAGGCTGACCATCATCTGGTCGAGTCCGCTGAATCGGCGTGAGCCCTTAAGGACCAGCCGCGTGAGGACAGTTCGCCCCCGGTGCCGGTCGCTGATGTGATGCCGTTGCGACAGTTGGAGAACACCGAGCCAATCCGGTGCCCTTCCAATAGCCCAACTGCCCGGGCAAGGTCGGCTTGACGGCCGCGCTCCAGGGTCCTGGCTCAGGGCCGGAATAGAACGAGCATCCCCAGTCAGCTCCAGATCGCCGCTGTCAAGCCGGGCGAATACGTCGTCAAGAGCGCCAAAGGCGGTCATCGCAGCGGGGACATTACGCCAGAAGTATGTTGGGGGCATTCAGTCACGGAATTAATCATGTTCTCTTCATGGGCCGATTGCTGTCACAGAAGATCTGACACGGCCCGCCAGCCTATCCAGCGAGAGCGTGTTCTCCGCCGCAGGCCCGCAAGCCTTGGCAACTTCGCACTGACGCGAAGACGAACGGTCTGAAGGGTTCTCCCCTCTTGGTCACGGGAAACCAGCCCGCTAAGGAAGTTGCCCTATGAGGCCGACCGGGCCACTCAGGAGTCTGGGGGAAGGATACGCCCGACGGTGCTCACGGCCGTGTTGGTGTCGTGGGCGTCGCGGACCTGCGCTCCGGCGTCCAGACCATCCTGGGCAGCAGCGACGGTGAACGTCTGGGGCCCGACCATGGGGCTGATCAGGCGGTAGGCGAAGGTCCGTCCGACCAACCCGGCGCCGGCCCGGCGCAGCAACTCGCCCATCATCAAGGCCTGGAGCGGTCCGTGCACGACGAGGTCGGTGTAGCCCTCGTTGCGGGCCCAGGTGCGGTCGTAGTGGATCCGGTGGGCGTTGTAGGTCAGGGCTGAGAAGCGGAACAGCAGAGCCTCGTCGACGGTGAGGGTCAGGCTGGGGTTCGACGCCGGCCGCGGATCCGCGCCCGCCGCCGGTCGGCTCACTGCCGGCACCTGGGAGTCGGAGCTGCGATAGACGATATCGTTCTCGTCCACGACCAGGGTCCGGCCGTCCTGCGCGTACTCATTGCGCACCGTCACGAACGTCAGCGGCCCTGTGCGGCCCTGCTTCTCCCGCGTGGCGGCGACCCGGGTGGTCCGGGCGGCGGGTCGGTCGAAGACCAGCTCCCCGTACGTCGCAACAGTGCCACCGGCAAACATCCGCTTGCGACCCGGGCCCGGTGGTGCCGGGATCCCGAACGTCGGGTGGCCGTCCGGGCCGAGGTCGGCGTGCGGACGACGGTCGAGCAGGTAGGTCCAGTGCCACAGGGGCGGCAGGGAGTGCTCGGGGACCTGGGTGCCGAGCAGGTTCGCCAGTGCTTCGGCCTGCTCGTGGCCGATCACCTCGGTGCGCACGACGTCGTCCACGGACTCACTCATCGCGGCCAATCCCGGACAGGCCCCGCGCCCGGGCCAGGATCCACTCGGCCATCAAGATCACCGGGGCGTCGACCATCTGGCCGTCGAGGCGGACTGCACCCTCGGCGCGGCTGTCGACGACTCGCCGTGCCCAGGCGACCTCGTCCTCGCTCGGGCTCATGGCCGCATTCACGGCCGCCAGCTGGTTCGGGTGGATGCAGAGCTTGCCGGTGAGCCCGAGCCGCCGGGCCCGCGCGGCGTCGTCGCGAGCCGCATCAGGGTCGTCGAGCTCGGTGGTGACGCCGTCGACCGGCCCAGGCAGGCCGGCTGCCCGCGACGCCACCACCAGGGTTGACCGCGCCAGGAGCATCGACTCGCCATCGACATCGGCGTCGATGTCAGACGCGAAGTCGAGATTCCCGAACGCGAGCCGCGCGACCCCCGGGACGCGGGCCAGGTCCGCGCACCGGAGCAGGCCGGTCGCGGTCTCGACGAGCGCCACGATCTCGACACCGGGACCGAGTCTGTTGTGCAGGTCGGCGAGTGCCTCGGGAGAGCTCGCCATCGGCACCACCAGAGCCACCAGGCCGGGCAGTCCTGTCAACGCCGTGACGTCCTCTTCGTGGTGCGGGCTCGCAACACCATTGACGCGTACGGCGGCGCCCCCGCGGGTGCGCAGCCAGTTGGCGACCGCGGCGCGCGCGGAGCCCTTGTGCTCCTCGGGAACCGCGTCCTCCAGGTCAAGGATGATCAGGTCGGCGGCGCTAGCGAGCCCCTTGTCGAAGCGCACAGGCGTCGTGCCCGGCACGAACAGCAGCGACCGAGCGGCCGCCGCCGGCCCGAGGGACCGCGGTGCCGACCAAGACGCCGACACGGGAGTCACTCCGCCCATGTCGCGCCCCGCTTCACCATCTGCTTGGCGATCACGTTGCGTTGGATCTCGTTGGTGCCCTCCCCGACGATCATCAGCGGGGCGTCGCGGAAGTACCGCTCGACGTCAAACTCGGTCGAGTACCCGTAACCTCCGTGGATCCGCACGGCGTCCAGCGCGATCTCCATCGCGGTCTCGGAGGCGAACAGCTTGGCCATCCCAGCCTCCATATCGGCACGCTGCCCGGCGTCGAAACGGCGAGCCGCGTAGAGCGTCAGCTGCCTGGCTGCGGTGAGCTTCGTGCCCATCTCGGCCAGGTAGTTGCCGACCGACTGGTGCTTCCAGATCGGGACCCCGAAGCTCTGCCTGTCCTGGGCGTAGCGCAGCGAGTCGTCGATCGCGGCCCGGGCGACGCCCAGGGCTCGGCCAGCCACCTGCAAGCGACCCACCTCGAGTCCCCGCATCATCTGGCTGAACCCCTTGCCCTCGACGTCACCGAGCAGGGACGTGGCTGGGACGCGGAGGCCCTCGAAGACGAGCTCGCAGCTCTCGACGCCCTTGTAGCCGAGCTTGGGCAGATCGCGGGAGATGGTGAGTCCGTCGGCGCCGCCCACCTTGTCCACCAGCAGGATCGAGACGCCGCGGTGCTTGGGGTCGGCGTTCGGGTCGGTCTTGCACAGCAGCGCGATCAGGTCCGCTCGGCGTGCGTTCGAGATCCAGGTCTTGGACCCGTTGATCACGTAGTCGTCACCGTCACGTCGGGCACTGGTGCGCATCGCCTGCAGGTCGGAACCGCCGCCGGGCTCGGTCAGCGCCATGGTGGCGCGCAACTCCCCGGTCGCCAGACACGGCAGGTAGGCGTCCTTCTGCTCCTGCGTACCGTAGTCCTGGATCAGTTTCGCGACCACGGTGTGGCCGCCCATCGCGCCGGCCAGACTCATCCAACCGCGCGAGAGCTCCTCGGTGACGAGCACATAGCACGACGTGCTCACCTTGGCCTCACCCCAGGGCTCGTCGATGCCGAGGCCGTAGATCCCAAGCTGCTTCATCGAGTCGATGAGCTTCTCGGGATAGGTGTTGGCGTGCTCGAGCTCATGCACGACCGGCTTGACGTCGCGGTCCACGAACTCGCGGACGACCTCGACGATCCCTACCTCTTCCTCGGACAAGCCTTCCATGACGTTTGCCTTCGAGTCGGTGGTGCGGCGGATGCTGGGGGGCCGGAGTTCAGGGGCCGGTGAGGGTCCGGCGCAGCAGCTCGCCGCCGCCTACCCAGGTGATGGCGGAGCGATCCACGCCGCTGCCATCCAGGCAGAGTGCGACCTTCTGCCCCAGCTCGTCCTCGGTCGGCGGTCGCTGTGGAGATCCCGGCGGGTGCTCGAGCGAGGCGTGGATCAGACCGCCGTCGGTGTGCAGCTCAAGCTCGACCCGGCCCGAGAGGAGTGAGTCGCCGTGGTCGACGAGCGTGGTCTCGACGAGTCCGACGAGGCGCTGCGCCTCCGGCCGTCGTACCGCCTCGTCGGAGAACGCCTCGAAGCCCTGCCGGTCATCGAGGATCGCGGTGGCCACGGCGTACTCGAGGCTGAACTTGGCTTGCAGCCCGTCTCGGGGCCGGTGGTGAATCAGGGGCTGGACTGATGCCGCCGGGGTGTGGACACGCACTCTGCGGACGGTAGCGGGGTCCAGCGGCGCGCCTGCCTCGACCAACGCGGACCGGACGGCGCTGATCGGACGCTGGAGCGCGTAGCAGGCCGGGTAGATCTTGATCGCGAGTCCACCGGGGACCGCCGGTCCGCTGAGGTCGAGCGCCTCGGGGTCACCCCTGACCAGGCGCAGCCACGCGTCGACGGCGGAGAGGTCGGCGCTCGCCCCGGCCGCAGCGAACTCCGCGGCCCGGATGCCCGCCTCGGCGGCGAGCCCGATCTGCAGTGCCTTCGCGTCGGTGCCGAACGCCCGCTGGACGCCGCCCGCGGACGGCACCGCGAGTGCGATGGCCCGTGCGGTCTGGCCGGCGTCGAGCCCGAGCGCGACCGCGGCGGTCACGGCCGCGCCGAGGGCACCGGACGTCGTGGTCGCGTGCCAGCCCGATGAGTAGTGCTGCCAGCCCAGAGCCGTGCCCACCCGTGCCATCACCCCGGCACCAGCCAGGTAGGCAACGGCTCCGCCCCCGGTGGCCAGGGCGACCGGGACGCACACGGTGCTGATGTGGGCTGTGGAGGGCATGTGCAGGTCGTCGAAGTCGATGACGTGGCAGGCCGCGGCCCACCGGCCGGCCTGCGTCAGGCTGGCCCCCACCCGCAGGATGTGGTGCTCGCGCGCTATGACGCCGACGGCGACCGTGTCAAGCAGGGCCCGGTCGGCCAGTGCCCGGTCCTCCTGGCTCGGCACCAGGGCCAAGGCCCACTCGGCCAGGGCCTCCGCGACGGGCCGGGACGTGCCTGCCTCGGCAGCGGCGGGAGCAAAGGCGGAGGTCAGCTCGGTCATGGCAACAGCTCCGCCGGGTGGGCCGCCGGGTCCGCGGCTGCGCTGGGCCCGAGCCCGAACTCGGCCAGGATGAGGGCGGTGTGTTCTCCGGGTGTCGGGATGGGACCCATCTGGGGCTCCTCCCCGTCGAGCATGGCTGGCGGCACGAGGGCGCTCAGCGGGCCGACCTCGGAGCCGACCTGGCGCCACCGGTTGCGGGCCTTAAGCTGGGGGTGCGCAGCCAGGCCGGCCAGGTCCCTGAGCCGGGCGTTGGCGATCCCCGCGCGCTCGAGCCGGTCAATGACCTCGTCTACCGGGAGATCGGCGAAGACGCCCTCGACGTACCCTGTGAGGTCGGGGCGGTTGGACACTCGCAGCGAGTTGGTCCGGAACCGTTTGTCGTCGGCCAGCTCCGGCCGCTCCAGCACGGTCGCGCAGAAGGTGGCCCACTCACGCTCGTTCTGGATCCCCAGGAACGCCTGCTCGCCGGCCGCGCACCGGAACGGGCCGTAGGGGGCGATGGCTGCGTGGGACGCCCCGGAGCGGAGCGGTGAACTGCCGCCGTACATCGCGTAGTTGAGGGGGAATCCCATCCACTCGGCGAGCGCCTCGAGCATCGAGACCTCCACGGTCGCACCCTCGCCGGTGCGGTGGCGGCGCAGGAGGGCGGTGAGAACACCGGTGTAGGCGTACATCCCTGCGGCGATGTCCGCGACCGACATGCCGACCTTGCTGGGTTCCTCGGGGGTGCCGGTGATGGACACCAGGCCGGCCTCGCACTGCACTAGCAGGTCGTAGGCCTTCTTCGTGGTGTAGGGACCGCCGTCGCCGTAGCCGGAGATCGAGACGTGGATCAGCCGGGGGTGCAGGGCCCGCAGCGTCTCGGCGCCGAGGCCGAGGCGTTGGGCTGCGTTCGGGGCAAGATTCTGGACGAAAACGTCAGCCTGGGCGACCAGGGCCTGGATGGCGCGCAGCCCCTCCTCGCTCTTGAGGTCGAGGGCGATGGACTCCTTGGAGCGGTTGAGCCACACGAAGTGGCTCGAGAGGCCCTTCACCGTCTCGTCGTAGCCGCGCGCGAAGTCGCCCGGACCGGGTCGCTCGACCTTTATCACGCGGGCACCGAGGTCGGCGAGCTGACGAGTGGCGAACGGTGCCGCCACCGCCTGCTCCAGCGAGACCACCGTGAGGCCTTCAAGGGTCAGCATCGGATGTAGCCTCCTGGATCGCAATGTACGGCCATATTAGAAATCAGTCATACATTCTGTCAACGGTGCAGGACGGGAGGATCATTGGCTCAGGCGTGAGCACGAGCCGGGTCTGCGTGACGACGTCGTCGTGGTCGTCGAGCTGTTCGGGGTGGCCCTGGAGCCGCTGGTAGGGCGTCTTGGCGGGTTGTGGGCCTTGGGTGACCTTCGCGCCGACGCGCGTTTCAGAGATCAGCTCCTGCTTCGGAGTGAAGAGATTGGTCAACGGTGGGAGCGCGCTCCATATCTGGTTGAGGACAACCTCTCGCCAGGGGTTCAAAACGCGAGTAGCTGGCGGTGCGCCGGGCGACGGCCCAGTTCTGCTGCTCACCGTGCGCGCCGTAGTTGCTGTTGTTGAGCCTCGAGCGGGAGCCGGTGATCTGATTGTCGAGGCACCACTGCAGCGGGTGGTGGTTGATGGACTCGCTGCCGTTGTCCGAATCGCCCCAACACCGGGAATGGAACTGGCCCTGGAGCTCGACCAGCGCTGCGAATACCCTGACTTCGAGGAACTCGGGTCAGTGGTCGTCCCAGTTGGTCCAGGTCCGCATCGGCATCTGGCGCTGAGCAGCGACCCCGGCTCGGTCAAGGACCGGCCCCGCCTGGTGGGGTCAGCTCGGCCCGATCCGCGGCCAGCCGCCGGCGATGGTGGCCGCCGACATCGCGACCAGTTGAGAAGCCACCTTCTCGGTGATGTCCAGCTCGCCGTGCCGGCGCGGCGAGGCGACCAGCACCGCCATCGCCGGCGCCATCCGCTTGTCGGTTGGGCCGTCAGGAACCGCCCACGCCCGCCGCAGTGCCTCGATGACCTCGTTGCCGTAGGTCAGCTTAAGCTCGCGGACGCGACGTGGCGTCGGAGATTCATCCGAATCTGCCATCGCCCCTCCCCGCGCCTTGCGGGCTTAATCGCGATGCCACCCGTTGACCTCGACCAGATGATGCAAGATATCGCCGACCTCACGAGCTTGGTGGCATTGCGGTACTTCCTCACCAACGCCTTGGTGACCTGACGTCGCACCGCCAACACGAGCTCCGTCCCGGATGCGCCCGCAGCCGGGCACCTTCAGATGAGTCAAGGACTCGACCCACACGGGCATCTTGGGTGAGTCAATGCAGCCGTTTGCCGCACGACGGCTTTGCCCCTAGCATGCGAATTGGGCGGAAGATCCGAAGGGCTTTCTCGGGTCATCACTAGTGGGCGGTTCGCATCGAGCCGACTGCGCCCCCACGTCTCTCGAGTCAAGAAAGGTGGGACCACGATGTCCGTAGTGCGCGTCGCGATCACCCAAGCCACGTGGACGGGCGGCGAAGAGAGCATGGTGGCCAAACACGAGGAGTACCTCAGCGGAGCGGCCGCCCAGGGCGCCAACATAATCTGCTTCCAGGAACTCTTCCACGGGCCCTACTTCGGGGTCGTTCAGGACTCGAAATACTACGCGTACGCGCAGAAGGTTCCGGGGCCGCTCACCGAGCGCTTCGCGGCGCTCGCCGAGGAGCACCACATGGTCGTGATCCTGCCCGTGTATGAGGAGGAGAACACCGGCGTCCTCTACAACACGGCGGCGGTTATCGACGCGGACGGCACCTACCTGGGCAAGTACCGCAAGAATCACATTCCCCACGTCGATCACTTCTGGGAGAAGTACTACTTTCGCCCGGGCAATCTGAGCTGGCCTGTCTTCGACACTGCCGTCGGCAAGGTCGGTGTGACCATCTGCTACGACCGACACTTCCCCGAAGGGTGGCGCATGCTGGGTCTCGCCGGCGCCGAAATCGTCTTCAACCCAAACGCGTCCAAGCCGGGCCTATCAAACCGCCTCTGGGAGCTCGAGCAGCCCTGTGCGGCCGGGGCCAACGGTTACTTCGTCGCCGTGCCGAACCGCGTCGGTCTGGAGGCCGACGAGTTCGGCGAGGAGGCCGTGAACTTCTACGGCACCTCCTACATTGTCGACCCCATGGGCAACTTCGTCGGTGAGCGCGCATCCTCGAGCTCCGAGGAGTTGCTCATCCGCGATCTCGACATGGACCTCATCCGCAGCGCGCGGTACGACTGGCAGTTCTACCGCGACCGCCGACCGGACGCATATGGACTGATTACGGCGCCGTGACGTGCCCGCAGGCAGGCAGGCGACCGCGTGCAGTGGCGGTGGGCGACGGGCCTCGAGACTTAACTTTTCGGTGGTGCGTTCGGTGCGCGTAATACACGACAAGTGCCTGGCTTTTTGGAGAAAAACGTCGATTGCGGCACTTGCATTGTCCGAGCGGAAAGGCGCTCCGTAAGGGTGACGCGGTCTTGGAATGCGCTGTCGATGTGGAGTGCGTCGGTGGTGCAGTTCGCCGGAGGGGTGTTGACGCGGCAGCCAGGCAACCAGGCAGGCCGGGTGTCGCGAGTGCAGCGCGAGTTGTCCGGGCGCCCCGTCCCTGGGGGGATGCGCAGGCAACGTATGACCCGGCCAAGCGCTTGGTCGGTCTCGCCACGGGTCGCCTTTCTGGCCGATGTGGGCCAGGGCCGGCCTTACACGTAGGTGATTCGCGTGGCGCCCAGCGATCCGACGATCACACGGCTGATCGGCCCGTTTGGGCGGGACATTGGCTCGACGTTGCCGGCGATCCGAGGTGCTCGCGCGTCGGCCACTGGCTGGCCGCCCAGGTAGCCGCGAGGCTTCGCCACACGACGGCGCCGGCCACATCAAGAGCTGCGGCGGCGATATTGCAGTTGCCCGAGGGGACCGCAGAGAGGTGCTGGTTCGCGCTCTCATCGAGGCATGATCGAAGGCGCTGGTCTGCACCACATCACGCAGCCGCGCCACCATCTCGGGCCCGGGCGACGCCATACGCGTCCCGCCAGCGCATCCATTACCGCCCACACCGTTCGCAGTGCCACTAGCACGTTCTCGCCGTGAGCCGGCGTGCCCGGGTTGCGGGGCTCGGCTACGCGCGCCCGTGGTCTGACACAGCCCGTTGAGAATGAGGACGCTGTTGCGCTTTGACGCCGTCAGATACTGCGCCGTGGTCACCGCTCGCCGCGGGCTCAAGGTGAGTCCGATGCTCGAGGCTTTCCCGGCCACCCACCACTACCCACGGGATCGCCTTGCTGCGCGAAGTCCCTGGTGAGGCAGCGAATCGGTTGCCCGGCATCTCCGATGAGTCAACGCGGTCCTTGCCGTTATGCCCAGGGTTGCGTATGGTCGCCGTTCTGGCCCTAGAGCGTGGGAGGTGTCAATGGTGATTCTGTTTGCAGCGGGCGGCGCGATCTCGAGCACCGCTTTGGGTCAAGGCGCGCAGGTACCCCTGACCCGTACCGGGGCCGGTCACTGCTGACGGGCGTGGCCCTGACGGCCGTAGTCGCCCCGCTCGTCTTGCCGTGGAAGCCCTATCTGCGACCCAATGACGTGGACTATTCCATCGGTGGCGTTCGCGCTCTGATGGGCGGCTCGCTCCGTATACGCTCCTGGGCTACTTACTGCATCGGACACGTGGAAGATTTCGGGAGGCTTACAGCGGACGCCCCGCCGGTGAGTTCCGCGACACTGATGGAGAAGCCGCGCAAACTCGATCATCCCACTGGTGGCCGCCGGCCTCATTGCTCTCGCTGCACTATCCGTGACGCTAACGACTGACGACGACTTCCGATAGACACACACATCTCATCCGGGGAGGATCCGTGGATCGCAAGTTCGTCCTGGCCGTTGCCCAGGTCGGGGGCATCCAGCCCCAGGAGCCCAGGCGCGACGTCGTGGCGAGATTGGTCGCCATGCTCGAGGAGGCCGTTGCCGCAGGAGCGAAGTTCGTCGTCTTCCCCGAACTCACCCTAACGACGTTCTTCCCGCGCTACTGGTCCGACGAACTCTCTGAACAGGATCGGTACTTCGAGCGCGAGATGCCCAACGAGGGGATACGCCCGCTGTTCGAGGCGGCCACGTCGCATGGTGTCGGATTCTACCTCGGCTACGCGGAGCTGACCAGTGACGGGCATCGCTACAACACCGCGATTCTGGTAGACAGCACTGGCCGCATCGTCGGCAAGTACCGCAAGATCCACCTTCCGGGGCACGCGGATAACCTCAAGGAGCTCAAGGCTCAACACCTCGAGAAGCGCTACTTCGAAGTCGGTGACCTGGGGTTTGGCGTGTTCGACGTTGACGGTGTGCGCTTTGGCATGTGCCTGTGCAACGACCGGCGCTGGCCCGAGGTCTACCGGGTGCTATCCCTCCAGAGTGCTGATGTGGTGGTGCTCGGCTACAACACCCCGCTGGACGTGCCGGGGTGGCAGGAGGAGCCGCACATGAAGATGTCGACCCATCTGCTGTCGCTGGCCGCGGGGGCGTACCAGAATGCCGTGTGGGTGGCCGCCGCTGGCAAGTCGGGCACCGAGGACGGGACGTATATGGTCGGCGGGTCGGCCATCGCGTCCCCGGGCGGTGAGATCGTCTCGAGGGTCATCGGTGACGGTGATGAGGTGGCTTTCGCGCAGATCGATCTGGACTACTCGGAACCGTTCCGTCAGAGCGTCTTTAACTTCGCCGCGCACCGACGGCCGGAGCACTACGGTCTCATCGTCGAGCGGGTAGGCAGGGGCGAGCCCTTGCCCATTCCCAAGTCGGCCGGGTTGACATGAAGATCCTCCTCATCCACCCGACGCGACCGTTAAGATCAGGGTTTCCGCCCGTCACTGCGCGCAGCACGACACGGTCATCGAGCGGTCACCACCCAGTAGGGACCGCGCTGGAACGAGTGCCACTGCGCGGACGTCCTCGGGGTCGGGCCGACGGTGCAACTTGTGGCGGGCTGCAAGGACCGCTACGACGCCTGCGGCATGGCGTGCCACGGGGGTCGGCGGCGGCTCCATGCCGCCAAGGAGGCGACAGAGCGCCTGAGTCATCAGCATCGGCGCGGCCTCGACTTAACTCGTTTGCATACGGCCCCCGCACAAGTTCGACCGTCAGCATCGTCATCGACCGCATGGTGCCCATGCTCGGGGACGGGAACGGGAACGAGACATATGGTCGGTCAAACCGGTGTGGGTCCGTTCGTTCCAGTGGACTACCCGTGATTGAGATCGACGAGGACCCGGCTGGGGCCCCTAGCGCTATCGTTCGGGCGGTACGCCGGGTGATCGAGCAGGGCGGTGCCGAAGTGATCATCGTGGCCGTGGGCCGTGGGCCTGGTGGAGTGTCCTGTGGTCGAAGAGTTGCCCGACTTGCCGACCATCGACGGCGTCATTGCCGCGGTCAAGGCGGCGGAAGCGCTCGCAGGCCCGGGGTGCCACGAGTAAGGCCGCGCCTGTGCCGGATCGGAGGAAGCGAGGGAGGTCGTTGGTCTCGGTACCCGAACGGGCTCCCTTCCCCCCGGGACCGACGCGTCGACACCGAGGCTCGGTGTCGTTAAATCCGGCGGAGCTGCTGCTCATAGAGTTAGGAGAATTATGCGAACACTCATTAAGGGTGGTCGGGTCGTAACCGCAGTGGACGACTACATCGCCGATGTCCTCATCGATGGAGAAACCATTGTGGCCATCGCCCACGACATCCAGGTTGAGGCGGACAAGACCATCGCCGCGACGGGACAGTACGTCCTGCCCGGCGGCGTTGACCCTCACGTTCACCTGCGCATGCCGTTCGCCGGGACCGAGACGATCGACGACTTCACGAGTGGCACGGCTGCCGCGACGCGCGGCGGCACCACCACGGTCATCGACTTTCCCCTGCAGCCGCGTGGCCAAGGCCTGAATAGAACCCTCGACAAGTGGCACGGCCTACTCGCGAACGACGAGCCGATGATCGATGTGGGCTTCCACATGATCGTCAGCGACCTGAGCGACGGCAAGCTCAAGGAGGTACCTGCGCTCGTCGATCAGGGCGTTACGAGCTTCAAACTTTTTATGGCCTACAAGAACTCACTCATGGCCGATGACGAGACCATCTTCGAGGCCATGTGCGCCGCAGGCGAGAACGGCATGCTCACGATGATGCACGCCGAGAACGGCGGCATCATCGACGTCCTCGTCCGGCGGGCGCTTGCCGAGGGCAAGACCGGCGCCAGGTATCACGAGACGACGCGCCCTGCCAAGGTAGAGGCGGAGGCCGTCCACTCTGCCCTGGCGATCGCCGAAATCGCCGAGGCACCCGTGTACATCGTGCACCTGTCGGCCGAGGAATCTCTCGAGCACGTGGCGAATGCGCGCCAGGCGGGGCAGCACG
>JAABUT010002040.1_pt1 | contig 20704 bp, 23 predicted proteins | sample 5559281 | NCBI WGS metagenome assembly JAABUT01 (sample SAMN10711880, study PRJNA513359) | rock metagenome | isolation source: Antarctica rocks | place: Antarctica: Victoria Land, Ricker Hills nord | collected 2016-01-04
GCTCAGTACAAATGCTTCTGCGCCCGGGCGAGCAACCGCTTGGCCGACCGCAGGTGGATCATGCGCTGCCGTCGTTGGGCGCGAACCCCCGGCACGCCGCGAGATCGCGCCGGCGCAGGTCCGGTCTTTCGGAACTCGCCCCGAGTTCAGCTCGTGGGCTTGCCGGTCAAGCCTGGTCCGGTGTCGGTGCGGATCTCGTACCCGTCGACGAGGAGCACGGGCGGGTTCTCCGTGGGCACCGGCAGCGGCTTCCCGGTTCTGTCGTCCAGGACGGTCTGCCGGCCGTTGCTGAGCACGACCGTGCCGGTGAGGGTGAGCTCGTACTTCGTCATGTCGGGGAGGCGGGAGCGGGGGACGGTCCACGCGACGCGGAGGTCGGGGGTGGTGAGGGCGAGCACGCCGGGTCCGTCGGGGCCGGCTGCGCCACCGCCCCCTCCACACGTTCAAGACCAACATCCACGCGCGCGTCACCGTGCCAGAGGGTCCGATCCTGTACCAGGGCGAGACGTTCTGCCCCGCCGCGTCGGAGCTCACCGCGACCGCGCTCAAGACCCCCGCCGAGGACCAGGAAGCCGTGACCGACGAGGCGCTCGTCGCGCACGACAAGCGGGTCCGGACCCTCCGCGCGCACCAGATGGTCACGAACGGGCTGCCCGTCAGGGTCCGCAACCCCGGTGCCGACCCCGGCAAGGGCGGCAGGCCCGCCGCGGGCGTCACCCACGCGCCCGAGTGGAAGGTGCCAGTCGTCTGCCCCGCAGCAGCCGGACAGCTCCGCTGCCCGCTCGTCCCCTCCAGCATGCTGCTCCCCGCCACCGTGCCCGCGGCACACCAGCCGCCCAGCCAGGCCGACGCCCCGACGTGCTGCCAGACCAGCAACTCGTCCTTCCGCCTCGACCGACGACGCCTCAAGCGGCTCGCGGGCGACCTCGTAGGCACCTGGGAACACGCCGACCACTACGGCGGCACCCGCAGCCGCAACGAGGGCTACCACGGCATCCTCACCGACCGCACCGGCGTCGGCCTCCGCCCAGACGCCTACCAGTTGACCGGCACCGCCAGGCTCGCACTCATCACCGCCGCCGGCGTCGCCGCCACCAACCTCAACAACATCGCCAGCCACGCGCGCGCCGTCTGCGACAACCAGGGCCAGCCGCCCCACGAAGACCGAGTCGCCTACCGAGCATCCCGACGGCGGCGCATCGACCGCTACGTCACGACCATCCGGCCCCGCGACATCAAGAACAAGCCCCCCGCCGACTGAGTAACCCGTTGGACAAAGAGCCCCGCCGCGACCCGCGGCGGGGCTCTTTTCATGGCCGCAGCAGAACCGTCATCGCGAGGAAGCGCAAGGATCGGAAACGCAGTGCCAGCAGCAGCCGCTCCACAGCCTTGTCAAGGGCCAGCAGGAGCTGCCCAGTCGCGGTCATGAGATCTGCTCGGTGGTGGCCATGGGATCTGCCCAGTGGTGGCCACCGGCGGTGCGTGTTCAGCGGGCCGGCCAGGTCACCTCCCGGGTGCTCTGGTCCTGGACGAGGTCGTCGATCGCGACGGGTTCCTCGCAGTGCGGGCAGTCGCCACCGATCCCGATGCGCCGGCAGAACAGCTGGCAGTCCGGGCAGCGTCGCTCGCCGAGGAAGCGCTGCTCGCAGTCGGGGCACTCGTAGACGACAGCGAACTGGCCGGCGGTGTGGCTGGTGTTGGTGGTCACCGGTCGCCGCCCAGCGCGACGACGCCGGCGCCGGCTGAGGGCCTGGGACAGGCGCACGCTGTCACCGGTGGTCTGGCAGAGGTGCGCGTGGTGCAGCAGCCGGTCGACGGTGGCCCCGGCCAGGGTCTTGGGCATCAGCTCGTCGAACGCGGCGGGGTGCAGGTTGCTGCTGACCGCGACGGAGCGCTTCTCATAGGCGGCGTCGACGAGCCGGTAGAGCCCCTCGGCGGCGTCGAGGGCCACCGGGAGCAGCCCGATGTCGTCGATCACGACCAGATCGGCGCGCAGCACCCGGGTGATGGCCTTGGTAACGGTGTCGTCGGCGCGGTGTCGTCGCACCAGGATCCCGAGGTCCTCGAGGGTGAACCAGGCGACCTTCTTGCCCTGCTCGACGGCGGCCTGCCCGAGGGCCTCGAGCAGGAACGTCTTGCCGGTCCCGGACGGGCCGCAGACGACGAGGTTCTCGGCCCGGCCCACCCATTCCAGGGTGCGCAGGGCCTGCTGGGTAGGCGCGGGGATGCTGCTGGCCTCGGGTTGCCAGGCCTGGAAGGTCTTCCCGGTGGGGAACGCCGCGGCGGCCCGGCGGGTCGCCAACGCGGAACGGTCCCGGCCGGCGGCCTCCTCGACCAGCAGGACCCGCAGGACCTCCGCGGCATCCCAGCGCTGGGCTTTCGCGGTGGCCAGCACCTGCGGGGCATGCGCGCGAATGTGGGGCAGCCGCAACCTGCGCAGCAGGGCCTCCAGGTCCTCTGGCAGCGGCGGCGCAGCTGGCACCCCGATGGCGGGGGCGCCGGTCATCGGCCGGCCTCCTCAACGACGCCGGGGGTGACGACGCCGGGGGACCCGCTGGTGGCACCGAGGGCGGCCCAGGGGCTGGTCCCGGTGGCGAGGCTGCGGTCCTCACCGGCACTGTTGGCTCCGGTGGGCCCGGGCTGATGATGCTGGCGAGGTCGGTCTCGGCGAACCGGCTGTTGACCGCGGCGTGGCCCAACGCCCAGTCGACCGCGACCGGGTCACCGAGCTTGGCCAGCCCGACGGCCTCGGCCATTTTGATCCGCATCCGGGTCGTCCCGGCAGCGGCGGCCTCGGTCAACCACAATCTGGCCCCGACCCCGAGGTCCAGGAACTCCTGCTCCGCAGCGCTTCTGGCCTTCGGCTGCCTGTCCAGTGCGCCGGCCGGCGCCGGCGGGAAGTGCTCGTCGAGCATCCGCGGGCTCCCCGGGGTGGCCCGCGGGTGCCGCGCGACCTCGACCGGCCCGGCCTCGCCGACGTGCACGATCACGACCCGTTCGCCGCCGCGGCCGGACTCGTCGTCGGTGCCCTGGCCGTGGACGCGGACCCACACGGTCCGCCCGAGCAGGCGGTGCGGGACCGAGTACTGGCCGCCCTCATGGGTGACCATCGGGGTCTTCGCCGCGACCGTGCGCGTGACCCCGAACGCGACGGTGTGCGGGGCGACGGGCAGCGGGTGCAACCGAGCCCGTTCCTCGGCGAGCATGTCCGCCGGGACCCGCCGGGTCACCCGGTGCACCCGCATGTTCACGGTGTCGCAGAACGCCTGGCAGGCGGCCTCGAGCTCGGCGAACGACGCGTAGGCGGTGAGCAGGTTCGTGTCGGTGGGCACCAGGTCGGCCTTGGCCAGCTTGACCGTGGACTCGCTGCCGCCCTTGCTCGCCGGGTCCGCCGGCTCGCACGTCGCGACAGTGAACCCGTAGTGCCGCGCGAAGGCCACCGTCGCCGGGTTGCGGACCGCGATCCCCGCGACATGCTCTGTCGTCACGGTCTTCTCGTTGTCGGTCAGCACGTAGGTCGGTGCCCCGCCCAGGCGGCGCAGCGTCACGTCCAACGCGGCGAACACGCTGGCCGCGGTCTTGTCCCTGATCGCCAGCACGACCCGGAACCTCGACCACGCCAGCCACCCGCAGAACAACGTCGTCTTCGCCCCGTCGATCGTCGGACCGTCACCGAAGTCGTACTGCAACCACATCCCCGGCTCGGTCACCCACGGTCGGTGCACCCGCACCCGGCCCACCACGTACGCGGCCTTCACGACCGCGACCGCCCGCCGGCTCGTGCGCTCCGAGCCGGTGAACCCCAGCCCCACCAGCTTGCGGTGCGCGACGTCGGCGCGGATCTTGCCTGTGGACGCCTCCACCCACTCTTCGATCTTGGGCAGGTAAGCATCGATCAGCAGCGGCCGGCCCGCGGGCCGGTCCGACAGCCCGCCGGCGTCCCGCGCCGCCACATAGCGGGCGACGGTGTGGTGCGAACAGCCCGTGAGCCCCGCGGCGTCACGCAACGACTCGGTCAGGTCGAACGCTTCCAAGATTTCCATGATCTCCCCAGCAGACTTCACGGTGTCCCTCCTCGGGTGAACGGCGCATCAGCACCGCCAGCCCACCCGAGGAGGGGCCCCAACCGCGGTAAGCGGTGAGGCAAACGACGTCGTGTCGGGCAGAACCCGTGACCGTCAGCGGGCAGAACTCATGACCGCCCCCGGGCACCCACATGACCGCCCCCGGGCAGGATCCCGTGGCCGCCGTCAACAGCTGGCGCGAAGCTGCTGCTGCCGGCCAGCTCGTAGCTATGTCGGACGGGTGCGACGTCCGCCGCCGTCCGCATGGGCGGCGGGTCAGCGGGTCATCGCGAGAGCTGGCCCGCTGGTGCGCACGAGCATGCGTGCCCGTGCCACGGCACCGACGTCGGCCGCGTCCACGAGCGCACGGTCGGCGAGCACCCCGGCGGAGACCTGGGTGACCGTGCCGGTCAGACGCACCCGGTCGCGGAGGCGGACCCGCCGGGGCGGCAGCCCGTCGAAGACGACGTAGACCCGGTCTCCTTCGGTGTCGAGCCAGAAGCCGTACGGCGCCGAGACGTCGTCCACCGTGCCGCTCAGCACCACGACGTCGCCTTCCCGGGCCCTCGCCCGGTCCGCCGCGCCGCCCGTTTCCACCGGCACCGGCACCGGCACCGGCACCGGCACCGGCGCGGGCGCGGGCGCCGCCGCCGGCGCCGCCGCCGCCGACGGCGGGGGAGCACTCCTCGCGGGGACGACCGGCGGAGGCGCCACGGCAGCTGGCTGCGGCGCCCGGGCCGGCGAGTCGAATACGGCCGCGGCGGAGACCCCCCCGACCGCGAGCACGACGCCGGCCGCGACGGCTGCCTGGGCCGGCTGGGCGCGCACTGCCCGCCGGACCCGAGATGCGAGCAGGAGCAGCGGAAGGGGGACGAGGCCCGCCAGGGCCGAGCTCCGTCGCCGCAGTGGCTCGACCAGCCGCGGGCAGACGGCACAGCTGCGCAGGTGACCGTCGGCGTCGAGGGCGGCCTGGCGGCGGCGGTCCGCTGCCGAGACCGCCAGCAGCACCGGCCGGCAGAGCGGGCTGGGCAGCTCCTGGCGCCGCAGCGCGAGCACGTAGTCGACCCGGGCCCGGGCCCGCGCCCGGGCCAGCCGCGCCGCGATGCCGCCGGGGGTCCCGCCGGTGGCCGCCGCGAGGGTGGCCGTGTCCTTGCCTGCAGTGACCGAGCCGACCAGCACCTCGCGCTCGGCCGCGGGCAACGCCAGCACGGCCGCGCGCACCGCGTCGGCCTCCTCGCCGCGCACGAGGGCCTCATCGGGGCGATCCGCGACCGTGAGGTCGATCAGCCGCGGCCGGTGGCGGCGCTCCAGTGCCGCGCGCGAGTGCGAGGCGGCCACGAGGTTGCGGGCCACGGTCACGGCGTACGGCGCCAACGCGTCCGGCGGGAGACGGTCCCGGGCGGCCAGGGTCCGGGCGAGGGCCTCCTGCACCATGTCCTCGCGGTCGGCGGGGTCACGGATGCGCCGCGCCACCACCCCGCGCAGCACGGGGAGCAGGGCGGAGACGTCGGGATCGTCCTGGCGAGGAAGCCCCACGGCACTCCCGTCCGGCTGTCCACGATGAGGTTCGAGCGGTGGCGAGGTCCGGCACAGGCCCTGCGCCGATAGCGGTGCGTCATGAGCGTCCCACGGGTGACTCATCTGTCGTGACGGCGTCTCCCACCCCGCACGAGAGGACTCCCATGTCTCGGCCGCTGGAGCGCAGTGAGGTGATCACGTCTGTGCGGCTGACCGGGCGCGCCACGCACGCGCTGGTGTCCCAGGTGCCGGTGCTCCTGCGTGACCATCTCGAGCTGGCGGTGCGCGACACCGACCTGCGCGACGTGGTGGTCAGCGCCGGGCAGGTGGGTGGTGAGGTGAGCCTGCTGGTGCGCATCCCGATGGCGACCGAGGACCTGCTGACCGGACTCGTGACCGGCCTCGCGCACGTCAGGGTGGCCGTCGAGGCCGTCTGCAAGACGTTCCAAGATCAAGGGTTGATGCTCCACGAGGACTCCGTGGGGACGAGATGGCGAGGGGCCCGCGACAACCTGTGACGGCGGCAATGCCGCGCGACGAGGCGGGAGCGGCGGCGAGCAGCCATGCTGGGCCGGTGGCAGCCCCCGTTGATGCCGCTCGTTCCGCTCGCCGCGCCTTCGTTCGTGCCCACCACCCTGACGTCGGCGGGGATCCCGACGTGTTCAGGGAGGGGCTGGCGCGGCTGGCGGCACGGTCGGGCGGCGTTCGGCCCGGCTCGCATTCCGCCCGGGTCATCGTGGTGCACACTCCTCGGGGCCTCGCCCGCCTGGTCGCGCCGATGCTGCGGCGCTGGCGTGCTCGCAACGACCCGCCGCGGGTCCGCTGAGCGAGCGAGCGACCGAGGCGAGACGAATGGCCGGACCGCGCGCGTCAGGCGGAGAGCTCGAACCAGACGTGCTTGCCGGCGCCCGGATTCGGGTCGCTCCCCCAGCGATCCGCCAACTCGCCAAGCAGGAACAGGCCGCGACCACCCTCCGCCGACAGCGACACCGTGGATGCGCACGCCGGCAGTGGCGCGGGCTCGCCGCGGTCGAGGACTGAGACCCGCAGCGCCGCGTGCGCGCCGGGCCGCAGGTCGAGCACGACCTCCACTTCGGCCGGGCCTGGTGCGTGCCGGACGGCGTTGGTGACGACCTCAGACAGCAGCAGGACGGCCGTGTCGGCCACCGGGCCCGCCACCTCCCACGCCTGCAGCGTGGCGCGAAGGAAGTGCCGCGCCTGCGCGGGGTCGGTGACGCCCCCCGCCAGGCCCAGTCGTGAGGCGCTCATCGTCTCTCCCCCCCAAGCGGCGCCGGCACGTCGCAGTGTCGGCGTGTTCGTCGCGGCACATCCGTCGTACCCCTCCGGCACGTCGACATGTCCACGAGATCGGGGTTGCGGCAGGCCGGTCAGCCTGCGCTGGCGCACTCCCGGCAGGTGCCGAAGACGGACAGGTGGCCCGGGTCGGGCTCGAAGCCGTGCTCGGAGCGCAACCCGGCGAACAACGCCGCGGCCAGCCGGTCGACGACCTCCGTCACCGAGCCGCAGCCACGGCAGACCAGATGGGCGTGGTCCCCGTGGCTGACCAGCTGGTAGGTCTTGCCCGATCCCCCGAGGTGCGTGTGGCCCACCACGCCGTGCTCGGCCAGCGTCTCCAGCGAGCGGTAGACGGTCGACAGCGACAGCCCGACCAGCCGGCTCTCGACGCGGGCGTGCAACTCCTCCGGCGTCCCGTGGCCCAGCTCGGCCAGGGCATCGAGGACGAGCTGGCGGGCGGGGGTCGCGCGCAGCCCGTAGGAGTGCAGGAGGTCGTCCCACCGGGCGGGCGCGCCCTCCGGCACCGGCGCTCGGTCGGCCGAGTGAACCTCGTGCGGGTGCCGGTGCCGGTGCGCGGACAAGGGCGCGGCCGCGTCGGGATGCGCTTTGAGCACGTCGGGCTCGCCGTCCGCGGGCTGGTGGGCACGGGCAGCGCACACGCCGTCCTCCTGCGGGCCGGGGAGCAAGGCCGGGAGCCGGGAGACGCCCCGCCGATGGGCTGTCGGAGAAGTATGCCGCTGACTCGGTGGCGCGTACTCTCCCCAGCTGGTCAGCGCCCGCTGGTGCGACCGACTTGCATCTCGCCGGCCGGGATGGCAGGGTCGGCCGCGGCCGAGGGGCCACGAGGGACCTGATCCGAACGAGGTGCTCGATGACCACCGACCTCCCCGCCGTCCCCACCGTCGAGGTGCCCCGCAGCGACGAGGGACCGGCGGCCACCGACAAGCAGCGGATCCGCTTCACGCGGGACGAGGTGCCTCGGCTCGTCGGCCTCTTCGGCGTCGTCGCGGCGCTGCACATCGCGGGCTTCGGGCTCTTCTCCTACTACAACAGCCAGGCCAAGTACCACACCATCAGCGACGGGCATGGGACGCTGATCTTCGCCGGCGCGGCCGCCCTGGCCTATGGCTTCGGGCTGCGGCACGCGTTCGACGCCGATCACATCAGCGCCATCGACGACACCACGCGCTACCTGCTGCAGAAGGGCAAGCGCCCCCTCGGAGTCGGATTCTTCTTCTCCCTCGGGCACTCGACGATCGTCATGGGGCTCTCGATCGGCATCGCCTTTGCCGCGAAGGCCGCGAGCAACTTCCAGCAGAGCTTCTCCGACACCGGAGGCATCATCGGCACCTCCGTGTCCGCCACGTTCCTCTACCTCATCGCGGCGCTGAACCTCGCGGTGCTGGTCGGGATCATCAAGATGTGGCGGAAGGCCAAGCGCGGGGAATACCAGCCCGAGGAACTTGACACCCTGCTGGCCAACCGCGGCTTCATGAACCGCATCTTCAAGGGCCGCTACAACAAGTTCATCAACCACTCGTGGCAGCTCTATCCGGTCGGGGTGCTCTTCGGCCTTGGCTTCGACACCGCCACGGAGGTCGGCTTCCTCGGCCTGTCGGCCACGGCAGCGACGGCCAGCGTCGGCGCGGGAGTGTCCCTGCCGCCCCTTGCCATCATCAGCCTGCCGCTGCTGTTCGCCGCGGGCATGAGCCTCATGGACACCTTGGACGGGGTGTTCATGAGCAAGGCCTACGGGTGGGCGTTCGTCACCCCGATCCGCAAGATCTACTACAACATCACGACAACGGGTCTGTCGATCTTCGTGGCCTTCGTGATCGGGACCATCGAGGTCGTCAGCCTCCTGTCGGACAAGCTCGGTCTCTCCGGCCAGCCGTGGGACTACGTCAGCGGCATCGACATCAACCTCGCCGGGCGGGTCATCGTCGGGATCTTCCTGGTGGTGTGGATCGGCGCGGTCGCCTACTACAAGATCCGGAAGATCGACGAGCGCTACGGCCCTGCCGTGACCACGCCGTTCGAGCCGGCACCCACCGGCTGACCCGCCGCCGCGTCGGCAGGCGCCGCGCGGGTGCGAACCGCTCGCATCTGGCCGCCGTCCGTACCGTGGCGACGCCAGCGCCGAATGGTGTGCACTGGGTGGGCGGACGACGGGAGCACCGGTGCGGCGAGGGCGTGGGGCGGCGCGGGCGGCCGTCGTCGCCGGCGCGGTGAGCGTCGCCCTGCTGGCGCTTGCCCCGGCTGCGTTGGCACACCCGCTGGGCAACAGCACGGTCAACCAATATTCTGGGCTGCGCATCGGCACGGATCGGGTGGTGGTCGACCATGTCCTCGACCAGGCCGAGGTGCCAACCCTGCAGACCCTCATTGCACTGACAGGTCACGCCACCACCGCGGGTCAGCTGACGAACGCGCAGACCGACGCCTTCCGCCGCGACACCTGCGCACGGCGCGCGGCGGCCCTGACCCTCACCGTCGACGGCGCCGCGGCCCCGCTGGCCGTTGACACCGCCGCCCTCGAGTTCCCCCCCGGTCAGGGGGGGCTGTCGACGCTGCGCCTGACGTGCTCGCTGTCCGCGCGGGCGGACCTGCGCAGCGGCGAGCACACCCTCGCCTTTTCCACCGCCAACGACGAGGGTCGGCTGGGCTGGCGCGAGATCACCGCCGTCGGAGACCGGACGACGCTCATCGACAGCCCCGTGCGCGATGCCTCGATCTCCGAGCGCTTGCGGCGCTATCCCGCCGACCTGCTCAGATCGCCGTCGGACCAGCGCAGCGTGACGCTGCAGGTGCGGCCGGGTGGGGCGGCGGCGCCGGCAATTGCGGGAGATCGGCAGTTCGGCATCCCGCTGCGGGGCGTCGACGTGGTGACGGGGCGCTTCGAAAGACTGGTCAGCGGCCGCTTCACACTCGCGGTCGGCGTGCTCGGCCTGCTCCTGTCGGTCGTCCTCGGAGCGCTGCACGCGCTCTCCCCCGGTCACGGCAAGACGATCATGGCGGCCTTCCTCGTCGGCCAGCGCGGCCGGTGGAAGCAGGTCGGGGTGATCGGCCTCACCGTCACCGTCACGCACACGCTCGGGGTCCTGGTGCTCGGGATCGTGCTCTCGGCGTCCGTCACCGTGGCCCCGCAGAAGCTCTACCCGCTGTTGGGAGCCGTCTCCGGTCTCCTCGTCGTCGGCCTCGGGCTCGGCCTCCTGCGGACGCGCTGGCGGTCCGGCCGGGCCCTCGTCGCCGGCGCACACCGGCACGACGACGAGCCGGGTACGACGCCGGCAGCCGTCGGCCGGGGGGCGGCGCACTTCGACGATCACGATCACGATCACGGCCACGCGCACGATCACGATCACGATCACGGCCACGGCCACGGGCATGACCACGGGCATGACCACGACCACGCGCCCGACCACGGCCACGCGCCCGACCACGCCGGCACCGACCGCGAGCCCATCGCGGCCGGAACCGGCGCCCCCCGCGTCGGCGGCGTCGCCCCGTCGTACCGGCAGGCACGCGGACCCACCAAGGTGCAGCGGAGCGAGCTCGGCCCAGACGTCACCGTGACCGGCACCGCGGACACCACGGTCATCCGCCACCGCCACGGTGCACGCGTGCACACCCACGTCGTCCCGGTCGTCACCGCGGACGGCCGGGTGCGGATGCCCAGCCTGATCGGCATGGGGCTGGCCGATGGTTTGGTCCCGAGCCCGTCCGCCCTCGTTGTCCTGCTCGGAGCCATCGCTCTTGGCCGCGCCTGGTTCGGGGTCCTGCTCGTGCTCGGCTACGGCGTAGGCATGGCCGGCACCCTCGTCGCCGTGGGCCTGCTCCTCGGCCGCCTGCGTGGTCGCCTCGAGCGCGGCGCCCGCTCCGCCTCACCCCGGGCCGTCGCCGTGCGGCGGGCGCTGGCCCTGCTCCCGGTGGTGACGTCCTTCGTCATCATCGGGGTAGGCGCCTACCTCGCCGTCAAGGGCTTCGTGGCACTGCGCGATGCCGCGTGACCGGCGCGGAGGCAGCCGTGGCCGATGACCCGCGTCCGGGCTCGACCCGTCGGCGCGCCCGGCCTCGACGTCGCTGGCTCCTCGCGCCGCTGTTCCTCCTCGTCGTGTTCCTCCTCGTCGCGGGCGTGGTGGCCGCGGTGGTGCTCGCGACGCGGCACTCGGGCCCGTCGAACTCGGCGGCCCCGCTCGATCGGGCTCGGTTGCGCCCGGGAACCTGCGCCTCGGTCGGGGCGGCCCTGGCCGAGACGCACCAGCGCATCGGGGACTTGCGCGCGCGCGTCAGCACAGCACGGGACGTCGCCGGCCCGCTGTCGGTCGCGCAGACTGCCCTCGAGCGGGTGGCAGGTGACCCGGCCGTAGGCCCCCAGCTGCAAGCGCTGGTCGCGCAGATCGGCCTGGTCCGGATCGGTTCGCGCCTGGGGACCTACGACGTCGCAGCGGCGGACGATGCCTTCGCGGCTCAGGGCGCCGTCGAGAAGGTTTGCCTCCTGCCCTGATGACCACTGTGAGCCCTCCGCCCAGATGCGAGCGGTTCGCGGTGATCTAAAGGGTTGCCCGGTTCGAAGGCATGGCAGAGTTCCGCCGGGGTGCACGTTTGCACCCGACACGACGAGAGGGACATCCATGGCACGTGTTCGTTCCGCGCGCACCCGCCGCGCGGCCTACGCGGCGCTGGCCGCAGCCAGCGCTGGGGCCGTCGGCATCAGCGCACTGGCGCCTAGCGCGGTCGTGGCCTCCAGCCACCGCGAGGCGCCGCTGATCGCCAGCGACCCGACGGTGGACAACACCGACACCTACGCCTTCGTGGACCCGAAGGACAGCGGCAAGGTGACGCTCGTCGCCAACTGGCAGCCGTTCGAGTTCGCCTCCGGTGGCCCGACCTTCTACAAGTGGGCCAACGACGCGCAGTACGACATCAACATCGACAACAACGGTGACGGCAACCCCGACATCGTCTACCGCTGGCAGTTCTTCGAGTCCCGCAATCCCAAGGGCACCTTCCTCTACAACAAGGGCCCCGTCACGAGCCTGAACGACCCAGACCTGCTCTACCAGCAGAAGTACTCTCTCAAGCGCATCGAGCCGGGCTCGGGCAAGTCGGTCACGCTGGTGAAGAACGTGGTGTCCGCGCCCAGCAACGTCGGGCCGGCCTCGATGCCCAACTACGGGCGGCTGCGCTCGCAGGCGGTCACCAACCTCGCGAACGGCGGCAAGACCTTCGCCGGGCAGGCCGACGACTCGTTCTTCCTCGACCTGCGCGTCTTCGACCTCCTCTACGGCGCCAAGCTCAACAGCGCCCAGACGGCCCCGGCCGAAACCGGCGTCGACTCGCTCGCTGGGTTCAACGTGCAGACCATCGCGCTGTCGGTGAAGAAGGAAGACCTCGCTGCCAAGGGTGATGCGAAGCGCAACCCGGTCGTCGGCGTCTGGAGCACCACCAACCGTCGTGGCTTCACCATCGACGGCAAGACCGGCGCCAAGGTCAACCAGGGCCCCTACGTCCAGGTGTCCCGCCTCGGCTCACCGCTGGTCAACGAGCTCGTCGTGCCGTACGAGCTTAAGGACAAGTTCAACAACTCCACCCCGTCCGGGGACTCGCAGTTCGCCGGCTCCATCGTGAACAGTCACGTGGCGACGCTGCTGAACGCCATTTTCGGAACCAAAATCAAAGAGACGAACCGCACCGACCTCGTCGCGGCCTTCGCCACCGGGTTCCCGAAGATCAACGAGCTGTCCATCAACAAGGACGCGGTCTCGAAGCCGGCCACCGCGGAGTACCTGCGCCTCAACATGTCGCTGCCCTACAAGCTCGGCAGCGGTCCGCCCAGCCCGTTGGGTGCCTTCCGGGTCAAGTCCGACGGCACCCTGGGTGTCGGTGCAGACGGCGGCGACACCGGCTTCCCGAACGGTCGTCGGCTCACCGACGACGTGGTCGACATCGAGCTGCAGGCCATCGCCGGCGTGCTGCTGCCGACCTCGCAGGGTGGCACCGGCGGCAAGCCCGTGAGCGTGCTGACCGACCGGGTCGGCTCCAACGACCGCCCCTTCACCACCTCGTTCCCCTACGTCGGGCTCCCTCAGAGTGGTGGCGGCCCGGTCAACGGTAAGTGACGAGCAGTCTCACCAGCCCTCCGGCGGCGGCCAGTCCGCCGCCGGAGGGTGCACGGCCTCCGCGGCCGCCCCGCCCTCGCTCGCCGAGGATTCTCGGGGCGGCCGCTGCCGTGTTCGCCCTGCTCGTCGTCGCGACGCTGACGGCGACCGCGGTCGGCGGTCGGGGGCGGGTGGTCACCTCCCCGTCGGAGCCGGTGGCAGCGCCGGCTCCGGGCACCGGGGCGGTCAGCGGTGGCGACGGTCTTGCCGCCGGCATCGCGAAGCTGCAGGCGACCCTGCAGGGCAACCCTGACGACGCGCGTGCCTTGGCGCAGCTGGCGGCGGCATACGTGCAGCAGGCCAGGATCACCAGTGACCCGTCCGCCTACACGCGCGCCGAGCAGGCCGTGCAGCGCTCGCTCGCCGTCGCGCCGCAAGGCAACGCCGACGCCCACACCGCCTACGGCGCCCTGCGCGCCGCTCGTCACGACTTCGCCGGTGCCCTCACCGAGGCCCAGGCGGCCCTCGCGATCAACCCCTACTCCTCGACCGCCACGGGTGTGCAGGTCGACGCGCTCACGGAGCTCGGCCGCTACGACGAGGCGCAGGCCGCGGCGCAGCACATGCTCGACCTACGGCCGAACATCGCTTCGCTGTCGCGGGCGTCGTACCAGTTGGAGTTGCGCGGCGACACCGCCCGCGCGCGCGAGGCCCTCCTGCGCGCTCTCGACGACGCGACCTCGCCCGCCGACAAGGCCTTCGTCCACTACTACCTCGGTGAGCTGGCCTTCAACGCCGGCGACCTGGCGACCGCCGGCGAGCAATATGGCGCCGGGCGGGCGGCAGACCCCACCTCCATGCCCCTGCTCGAGGGCCAGGCGAAGCTCGAGGCGGCGCGTGGCGACGGGGACGCAGCCGTCCGTGACTACGCGGAAGTGACGCAGCGACTGCCGGTGCCGCAATACCTCATCGAGTACGCCGATCTGCTGCGCTCGCTCGGCCGGAGGGCGGAGGCGGACGCGCAAGAGGCAGTTCTCGACGCGCAGCTCGCGCTCTTCCGCAGCAACGGCGTCTCGGTCGACCTCGAGCTCGCCCTGCACCTGGCCGACCGCGGTCAGCCCGCCGGTGCGCTGGCGGCGGCGGAGGCGGAGTATGGCCGGCGCAAGGCCGTCGTCGTCGGCGACGCCCTGGCCTGGGCCCTGCACGTCAGCGGCCGTGACGCCGAGGCGCTCGCCAAGGCCACGGAGGCGACGCGTCTCGGCGGCGCGGGTGCCCTGGCTTTCTTCCATCGCGGCATGATCGAAAAATCGCTGGGCCAGCTCGCCGCGGCGAAGGCAGACCTGACGAAAGCGCTCGCGGTGAACCCCCACTTCTCACCCCTGCAGGTGCCCGTCGCCCGATCGGCGTTGGCGGAGCTCCGCTGACCCGACTACCACAGTGATCTCAGCGAGTGATCACTGTGGCGGTGGGATCGTCCCGTGGGCCATCCTGGCTCCACGGCGATCACCCTGCAAGATCACTGTGGAGGTTGGGGGCCGCCGTCGGGGCGTTCGCCGTCGGGGCGTCAGCCGAGCCGTCGGCCGCCAGGCTCCGCGAGCCGGATCTCGACGGTGGTGGCACTCGGATGCAAGTCAAGCGACGTGGCCAGGTGCACCAGCGCGCCGCCCTCCACTTCGTCCAGCACTGCTGCGAGGTCCGCGTCGTCGGCCACGTCGAGCCGCACGTCGACGAGAGGTTGGGCCGGGTCGCCGCGCATCGCCGCCGATGCGCCCTCGACACCGGTGATGGCCGCGAGATCCTCGACCAGGGCACGGGTGGCCAGCGCCCCGCTCACCCGCGTGACGCCCGTCGCCGGGTCGTCGGTGAGGTCGACGACACGGGCCTTGGCCGGCTTGGTCCGCAGCTCGCGCCGGATCAGCCGGTAGCCCAGGTAGGCCACGATCAGCGCGGGCAGGATGGCGATGCACCAGACATAACTGTGGTCGGCGAAGAAGCGGCTCACGTCGCTGGAGAGCAGCGGCAGATCGGCTCGCTTCTGGGCGCCGGCGCCAGCCGTGTCGTCCCAGATGCCCAGCGAGCGCGACAGCGCGGCCCCGCCACCGCCTGTCAGCACCAGGCCCGTCAGCAGCGTCACCGCGCGCGCGACGACGTCGCCCTGCCGGGGCGAGGTGGCGCGCTTGCCGGACGGCACAGTGCCCTTGCCTCGCCGGCTCACGAGCGGGACCGCGTGAGCTTGACATTGACCTTGGGTGTGCTCGCCAGGGGCAGTCGGGCGAGCCCGTCGCCGAGCCCGGCGGCGAGCCGGTCCGACGCGGCGTCGACGTCGGTGGCCAGCGTGGCGCCGCGGACGGCCACCGTCCGGCGGCGCAGGCGCACGGAAACGCCCTCCACGCCGCCGTGCCGGTCGGCCAGGCGCACCAGCGCCGACTCGAGCGGCCGCCGGGCGAAGGAGACCTGCAGCTGCGAGCGGCCCGAACCAGGAACAGCCGTGGGCTTGCGGCGGCGCAGCGTGACGATGAGCATGAGCACTCCGACGGCGAGCACGACCAGCTCAGCGATCTTCACAGCGCCGGTCCCCCACGGGTGCTCGCGGCCATAGCGCAGCCACGTGGCCAGGGGCAGCAGGACAGAACGTCCCGCGGCGTAGGACAGCGTCGCCTCGACGGCCAGCGCGACACCGGCGACGACGAGGAGCAAACCGATCAGTGCAGCGAAGACCCGGGACAGCGCGCGCACCGGCGCCCCTCAGCGGACCCGCTGGGTCGGCGCCCGGCGAGCCCTCAGGTCGACCACGTCCACGTCGAGACGGCTCACGTCGATGCCGGTGAGGCGCCGTACCTCTTTCGTCACCTCTGCCCGCACCCGGCGGCACGTCTCGCGCACGGGTGACGGGTAGGCAACGGCCAGGTCGAGGTGCAGGCTGGCGACGGTGCCCAGCACGCGGGCACTGACCGGAAGCGTGTCGGAGCCGAAGCGCTTGTGCACCAGTTGCACGCCCGGGACCCGGCGGGCTGTTCCCTCGGCGACGCGCTCAACGACCGTCGGCGCGATGTCGAGGCGGCCGCGCCGACGGGCGGCCGTCGTCGGCGTCGGCGGCTCGGCGAGGGCCGCCGTCACGTACGGTCCTTGATCTTCTGCTCGGCTGAGCCGACGTAGCTGCTGACGTCGATGTCACCCTGCGCGACCTTGCCGATGACGTAACCGAGTGCGGCGATCAGCACGGCGACAGCGAAGCCGGAGAACCCGTCGACGGCGGCAGCGATGCCGAGAAGGGCTCCAACGAGGATTCCGAGCGCGGCGGGGGTCATGAGGTGCCTCCTGCAGGCATGGTCAGAGCGGGGGGGAGGTCGAGGTCGGCGACCTCGACATAGGTGGTGCGGCCGGCCGCATAGACCTGCGCGGCCCGGTGCACGCGGTCGGCCAGGGCGGGAAGTTTCTCGCCATAGCGGGCGACGATGCGGACGGTCAGGCTGGCGCTGTCAACGGATGTGCCGGCCACGTGGCCGGGCAGGAAGCCCTCGGCGCGGCCGGTGGCGTCGGGGGCGAGCCGGACCACGCCGCGGACCTTGAGCACCCGCTGCGCGAGGCCCTCGAGGTCCACCGCGGGCCTCAGCCGGTCCCCGGCAGCGGCGACGGCACCGCTGACGGCACTGCTGACGGCACCCGCGGCGCCACCGGCGACGGCGGCGGTCCCATCGCGCACGGCGCCCGCCGCGGCCAGGGCCCGGGGCGCGGCCTGCTCCTTGACGACGCTCACCGCCGCCTGCGCTGTCGCGGGAGCCTGCCTCTTCGTCTTCGCGGTGGCGGCCCGGGTCGTATCGGCGACGGTCGAGCCCGCCCCGCCGAGTGCCGCCTTGCCCCGCCGGCCGACTGTGCCGGCCAGGGCTGCCAGAGACTCCTTGTTGGCTGCGGCGGTCCGCTCGGCCGGTCGATCGGGGGTGAGTGTCTGCGCCACGTCCCCGGCCTTGGCTCGGGCGGCGCCGGCAGCGTCGCGAACTCGCGGCGCCGTCGCAGCGGTGGCCTGCTTGGCTGCCCGCGTCGCGGTGGTCCCGGCCTGCTTCACCGCGCCAGCGGCCTTGGTGCCTCCGTCCGCGGCCTTGCCACGCGGGGGGCTCGTGCGGCGCGCGCCGACCGGGCCATCGCCGGCTCCACTCACGAGGAGCCGTCGCTGTCGTCGAGGTGGACGTCGGTGACAGCGATGTTGACCTCCGTGACCTCCAGGCCGGTCATCTCCTCCACCGATCCGATGACGGCCTCCCGGACGTCCTCGGCGACGGTGACGATCGGGGCTCCGTAAGCCACCACCAGGCGCAGGTCGATCGCCGCCTGCGTCTCGCCCACCTCGACGCTGACCCCGGAGGCCGGCGTGGAGGAGGCGCCCGGCAGCACGTCCTTCATCTTCGACAGGGCCCGTTGCGTCCCGCCGCCCACGGCGAAGACTCCGTCGACGCCGCGCACGGCGATCCCCGCGATGGTCGCGACCACGCTGTCGGCGATCGTGGTGCGACCGCGTTCGGTCACGAGCGGCGAGACCTCGGCGCCCGGCACGTCGCCGTCGGTGGTCGGGTCGAGCTGGGGCTGGGCCATGGTCGTCTCCCGGTTCAGGCGGCTGTCCGCGGTCGCCCTACCCTTCCCCTGGCAGATGACGCGCGTGCGACGATCACGGACGTGCCCGAGCTGCCGGAGGTGCAGGCCCTCGCCGCGGTGCTCCGTGATCGCGCGGTGGGGACCGTGGTGGCCGCCGTGCACCCGCTCGCCATCAACGTGCTGAAGACCTTCGACCCGCCACCCTCGGCGCTCGCGGGTCTCGCCGTCGAGGGAGTGGCACGACACGGCAAGTTCCTGGACCTGACCGTCGGCGGGCTGCACCTCGTCGTCCACCTGGCGCGGGCCGGGTGGCTGCAGTGGCGCGCCGAGCAGCCGGCGGCCCCGCCGCGGCCCGGCAAGGGGCCGCTCGCGTTGCGGGTCGTCCTCGACGACCTGGCCGGCGGGCGCCCCGGCTTCGACCTCACCGAGGCGGGGACGCAGAAGCGTCTGGCCGTCTACGTCGTGGCGGATCCCGCGCTGGTCCCCGGCGTGGCCCGGCTCGGGATCGATCCGCTGGGCCCGGGCTTCACCGAGGCAGTCCTCGCCGGCCTGCTGGCGGGCGCGGGCCGGGCGCAGGTGAAAGGGGTCCTGACCGACCAGTCCCTCGTCGCGGGCCTCGGCAACGCCTATTCGGACGAGGTGCTGTGGGCGGCGCACCTGTCGCCCTTCAAGCCGGCAGCCAACCTCACCGCGCAGGAGGTCGGCGCCCTGCACGCGGCGATCGTCGGCGGCCTCGCCCAGGCGGTCGCCCGCTCGGCGGGGCTCGCCGCGGGAGAACTCAAGAAGGAGAAGCGAGCTGGCCTCGCCGTGCACGGTCGCACCGGACTGCCGTGCCCGCGCTGCGGGGACACGGTGCGCGAGGTCAGCTTCGCCGACAAGAGCCTGCAATATTGCCCGACCTGCCAGACGGGCGGGAAACCGCTGGCCGACCGCCGGCTCTCCCGCCTGCTGAAATAGCCGCCGCGCCCACCGCCCCGCCCGCGGACCCGGCTCAGCCGCGATCGGGCCTGGCGGGGCGGGCGGTGCGGCCGCCGTACGTCCCGAAGAGCTGGGAGACCGCGAGGCGCGTCGTGATCCCCCACGTGGGATAGGCATGGATGGTCTGCGCCACCCGGCCGGCGAGCACCTTCGCGCGCATCGCGAGCGCGGCCTCCGCGACGAGCTCGCCGCCGACAGGGCAGACGGCGGTGAACCCGCCGAGGCGGTAGAGGTAGCGGTTGCCGAGCGGGCCCCGGCCCCGCGGCACCCCGATCGCCTTGACGAACCCGTCGGTCTCCCCGGCCGCGCGGGCGCGGTCCGAGCCGGCGAAGGGGACATAGCAGACCAGGGCGTCGTCGCCGTACGCCGCGAAGGCCTGCGCCTCGGTCAGCCCGACGTGACCGACCTCGGGCGCGGTGAACGTCACCCACGGCACGACCCGGGTGTCGAAGTCCTTGGGGCGCCGGGCGAAGGCGTTCGAACCGGCGAGGCGCCCCTGCTCGTCAGCGATGTGCGTGAACTGCAGCGGCGAGCAGCAGTCCCCCGCGGCCCACACCGAGGGGTTGGCCGTGCGCAGGGCGGCGGTGACCTCGAGGCGGCCCGAGCGCCCATCCACTTCGACGCCCGCCGCGGCAAGCCCCAGCCCCTCGGTGTCGGGCCGCCGGCCTACGGCGACGAGCAGGTGGGTGCCCTGGACGGAGGAGCCGTCCTGCAGGTGCAATACCGGCCCGGTGGTCCCGACGGAGGCCCGCACGGCGGCCGCGGAGGTGCGCACGGTCACGCCCTCCCGCTCGAGCACCGCACGCACCACCCGCGCGGCCTCCGGTTCGTCGTGGGCGAGCAGCCGTGGCATCGCCTCGAGGATCGTCACCCGCGACCCGAGCCGGCGATAGGCCTGCGCCAGCTCGCAGGCGATCGGACCGCCGCCGAGCACGACGAGATGCCCGGGGAGCTCGATGAGGTCGAAGATGCTGCGGTTGTCGAGGTACGGCGTCTTGGCCAGTCCCTCGACGGGCGGCACCAGGGCCGAGCCGCCCGTCGCGACGACGACGGCCGCAGCCCGCAGGCGGCCACCGTCCTCGGTTTCGACCTCCCGCGGCCCGGTGAAGCGGCCCCGCTGCTGGCGGAAGGTCACCCCGGCCCGCTCGAGCAGCGCGGGCGACTCGTCCCGGCTGACGTCGGCCACGACCGCCTTGACCCGGGCGGTCACGGCGGCCATGTCGACCTCGACGGCGGCGTGGAAGCCGTAGGCCGGCCCGGACCGGGCCGCGTGCACCCGCCGGGCGGTTTCCAGGAGGGTCTTGCTCGGCACGCAGCCGTAGTGCGTGCAGTCCCCGCCCGGGGGCTGCCCGTCGAGCAGGACGACCCGCTTACCGGCCTTCGCGGCGCCGAGCGCGGCCCCGAGACCGGCCGCCCCGGCCCCGAGGACCACCAGGTCGACGCTCTCGGCTGCCGGCACGCGCACCAGCCTGCCACCGGTGGGAGGTGACCATCGGTCGGTGCCGGTCCTGCGCTACCGTCAGGTCGTCCACGGGAGCCCCACCGCGATGGGGCTGAGAGGGCGGGACTGCCACAGCCAGCACTGCGGCCCGCCGACCGTTCGAACCTGATCCGGGTCATGCCGGCGAAGGGAGACGTGGTGACCGCCGTCGCCGACCGTCCCGAGTCCCCCGCTCCCGAGCCCGCGGGCCGTGGGGCTCTCGCCACCCGCGGCCCGACGGAGCACCAGTGGCACGTCGACCCGGTGCCGCCGCGCGGACGCATCCTCGCCGGCATCGACGCCGGCGTCCTCTGGACGAGCCTCGGCCTGTCACTCCTCGGCCTTGTGCTCGCGACGAGCTTCGTCCCGGCGCTGGGCTTTCGGCGCGCGGTCCTCGCCGCCGTGGTCGGCTCCGCCGTCGGGGCGGCACTGCTCGGGTTGCTCGCCGTGCCCGGGGCGCAGACGGGCGAGCCGGCGATGGTGCTGCTGCGCAGAGTCCTCGGTGGCCGGGGCAGCGTGGCGCCGACCGTGGCCAACGTGGTGCAGAACGTGGGGTTCGCCGCCTTCGAGCTCTTCGTGATCGCCGCCGCGGCCCAGGTGCTGTCGCAGCGGGCGTTCGGGGCGCGGAGCCGCGTCGGCTGGGTGGTCGCGGTCGGCCTCGGCGTCACGCTGCTGGCCGC
>JAABUT010002041.1_pt1 | contig 20697 bp, 28 predicted proteins | sample 5559281 | NCBI WGS metagenome assembly JAABUT01 (sample SAMN10711880, study PRJNA513359) | rock metagenome | isolation source: Antarctica rocks | place: Antarctica: Victoria Land, Ricker Hills nord | collected 2016-01-04
GCGCTACCAGCCGACCCTGCTGCATGCTTTGTAATCTGACAATGCACATGTCATCTGGCAGGAGTTCATCAACTACTATGGCATGAGGCCGCCGTCAGGGTCTGGAGCTGAGGTGGATGCTCACAACATTTTCCTGCCATATGTGCAGCACTGGGTTGAGGGCTCCCAGGTACGCTGCACTCCATCTAGTTGAAACACCAGTCTTTTTAGGCAATCAACATAATTGATGGCCTGCAGTTGCCTCAATGCTGACTTTCTGCTGTGCCTGCTGTTCCCAGACTGATGGTGCTTCAATTGATATGATCCCTCATTGCTCCTTTGCTGGCTTGTGCAGTAGTGCCTAAGCATGCTACATGGCATGCTGTATAACAATTGGCCATTGAAGCTCAGAGTCTTTCTGTCTGCAGGCAAAGCTTTTGCAGACTTGCCAAGCCTTGGAGGGCAGTGGAGGTTTTGCAACAATATGTGGTGCCACCTGTGAATGCCTTGTAGCAAGATGTCGTGCATGTCAAGCTGACAAGTAGGTGTGCCATGAGACTTGACTGAATGCCAGAACAAGTAAGTACTGGACGATGGAGGTCTGCCAGGGATATGAATAAACTTTGCAGCCCTCGACCTGACAGTGTGTGAGGTTTGTTGAGAAGTATGGGAGCCAGAGTCGAGTCTGGAAGAAACACCATGATCCTGCAAATCAGCAGCAGCCGTTGTTACAGGTTGGCAGCAGTGACGGCACTTTTGGTGCAGAGAGCGCTCCTGCTGATGCTGATCCGCCATAAAAACACTGGGAGTAGCATAGCAGAACGTGCAGGTGCTCTTGTACTAGGATGCCCAAATGTAAAGTGAATCATGCCCGTGCAGTGCAACTAGGAGAGCGTGATACAGTCTTCACTTGAAATAGCTCTTGGAAACACAAATTGCATGCCAACAAACCTTTTCTGTGATGCTACCACAGCTCAATGGCTGACACAGCTTTCTGACCAGGCAAGAGCAATGTAGCGAACTCTTGTTCATGACACTCTCAGAGAGTGCATGGTCCAATTGCATTTGATCAACACTAGCATGAGTCTCATGCCACACACAGCAATTCACAAATTCACAAATTTGCAAATTTTAACCTGCAGACACAGTGACAGTCACAGTGGTTCACAGAAAGCGCCATTGTATTGCACCATACCAAGAAATGCATGCTGTACAGCAAGGAAACAAAGGAAGGCAGGTCACTCACACCCGTCTATCTTCTTTGAGCAAATCTGCATTGAGGAGCCTCAGGAGGTCGCCTTTGCAATCTTTTGTACAGAAGGAACCTGCAGTTAGAAGCTGTGAACGTCAAATGCTGCCTCTGGAAGCTTTTGTCCGCAGTGAATAAACAAAGTGTTTGAGATTGAAGGGACAAAGAGATTTTGTGGATGTCACGGGTGGTGTGTGGCGCACTGCTTGTTGCTGGCAGCAAGGTAACATCCACAGGTGGAAAGCAAAATGTATTATCGAACAATACACTTGTCTTGGCACATTGCACATGCGCATGCACAAAGTCATGTTGTGCGTATGACATGGTCAGTGTGCTGATTACAGGACACGTGCATCCTTTTCTGCATAGCTGTAAAAGCAGCACCGCTACTGACATTCCTGAGAGTGGGCAACGAGTTTAGCAGATCCTCTCCAAGACACTCTTGTCTCATGAAGGAGCTGCAAGACAGAGCATAGCAATATACTCTACTTGAGAAGCTTATGCGTCGGCCATGATGCTCACACTGTGCCCACGGTCCTGTTGAAAGTGTTCCAAACGGGGCGCGTACTGCTAAATCTGCAGCAAAACACAGAAGTTGATGGTGTAGCTGAGCGCTAGTAGCCTAGTAAGTGATGCAGTTGCCCACCTCTGATCTTGGTAAACTAAATTCAGTGCAGTCGCTATTCCTTGCTGCACGCAGATTCGCTTGGCTTGTCTGTCACTTTGTGGCATATTGGCACACTATGGTGCAATTCATCGTTCAGAGCCTCAGGAGGCCTTAGGTGCCAGTGCCTGAAATGCTGCCGTGAGGGTTGAGCAACAAGCTGTTGCAGCCATAGCTAGTAGCTAGCACCACATTCGACACACCAATGAGCTGCTGTGGTATCACATTAGGCGTCATAGGCACATGAAGTGATTACATACCTTACAAAGTAGAACGTTCTTGCAAACGCTGAACACAAGCTCTTGAAGCTAGTCAGTCTGATCCATAGAGGTCTCAGAGGTGCACATTTGGCACAGCAGAACCGTATCTTAAACAGTTGATGCCTTTCTTGGTTGCATGCTTGCCAATAGTAAATGACGTTCACGCTCTTCCATGACAGGTTCGACGCTGAAAGTGGATGTGGAAATCCGGACAGAGCAAGACAAAACAGCATGGCTTCTGGGACAGCAGGTGTGGCCAGCGTGAGGGCCCACGGTTAGTGCAGACAATTCAAACTGCGTACCGCTGTACCGGACCTCATGCCGACCCGGCCAGTTCGTAACGTCCAAGTTGTCCCAAGCCTATAGACGCTATATATGCTAGATCACAAGCGTAGATCGAACAAACACGTCAAGCTGAGCAAGAGCACAATTATGACAGCTGTTTGAAGGTGCAGCAGCGATGAAGCTCGGTGAGCGGGCAAATGATATACCGGGCTGTAGACTGTAGACTCATCAGGATGGTCAGTCCCATACTCCGTTTCCCGCCCCGAAATCCATTGTCCTCAAAAGAGAGACCCTAAAGTTTGGTTGAGCCATCAGCTCGGCAAAGCAGCCCTTGCAGCTCTTCAGCTGTAGCGGCAGCGGCATTGCAGCCATAGCAGGAGCGGCAATGCAGCTCTGGCAGCTCAGCAGCAGCAGCAGCTTAGTTATTACAGCTGAGCAGCAGCAGCAGCTTAGCTATTACAGCTCAGCTGCACCAGCAGCGCAGCAACTTGCAGCAATTCCAGCTCAGACAGCCATGCAGCCTTGCAGCTTTGCAGCCGTGCAGCCGTGCAGCCGTGCAGCCTTGCAGCCGTGCAGCCGTGCAGCCTTGCAGCCTTGCAGCCATGCAGCCTTGCAGCCATACAGCCGTGCAGCCTTGCAGCCATGCAGCCTTGCAGCCTTGCAGCCATGCAGCCTTGCAGCCATGCAGCCTTGCAGCCTTGCAGCCGTGCACCACCAATCTGCAGCCTGGCAGCCCCAGGCAACAGCCCTGCAGCTTTACACCCTTTTGGTCTTGCGGTCCCAATGAAAAGCCTCAAAACCTGAGATACCAACAACAGCCTTACAGCCCAGCCACCAATCAAAAGCCTCAACGTCCTTCCAGAAAAGAAGCTTTGCAGCTACAGCTCGACATGTGCTTGTACTACATTTACAAACGTATAGGCATCACCAACATCAGAATGTCTTGCAACGTTGCATCTGGTACAGCAGGGACAGCTTGCAAGGCTTGCAATGATGTTGTGTCATTGTAATACAGCATGATGTGCAGCTGTGTGAGCACTGGTCTAAAATGATGGCTGATATTGCTGCCTTGAGGTTTGAGCAACAACAAGCTGTTGCAGCCAAGGCTAGTAGCTAGTAGTAAATTTGACACAACAATGAACTGCTGCGGTATTGCATGAGGCGTTACAGGCACATGAAGTGAGTATACAGCTTGAGTCATAACTTCAGGTCCATACGTATGCACAGCTTCACACTGTTGCGTACTTTAGCATCCCAATCTTGAACACCTGACTGACCCAGCATGGCCTTGCATGTTATGCGACCAAGTTTGAAAGCCAGAGCCTCAAACTTCGTTCAAAAATTGGGGTAGCCCTTGCTCAGCGCAAAAGCTGCTGGCGCAATCAGCAGTCTGCGTGTAAGTCAAGAGGCAAGGGGACGGCCGATGACTGGCTCTTTTGTTGGACTGGTAAGACTGCAGTTGTGCCAGTGCAAGTGACAGCACAGCAAACAAAGGTTTGTTGACTGCACAAGCTGGCCCTCTTTCATTGCTGACTTCGTTATATTCCTTCATGATTTATGTCTACCCTTGCGGCAACCCTATGATTAGGCTCAACAATGCAACTGTGTCGTTTACAAAGCTTCGGTACTGCAAGCCCTACCCAGAATAGGAACACCAACCCAGCCTTTCTCCACTCCCAGATGTGCTTCACGTGCCATAAAAAGGCCATCTGTTGTGGTATCATTTCTTGAAAACATCAGATCTAAACTGTCTCTTGAACACACACATCCCAACAAAAGGCAAAAGAGACGGTGTGCTGCAAATTCCTGCCCTGTTAGTTGTCCTGAGCTCTTTGCACAGCAGCAGGACAATCTAGCTAGGCAAGCTGGCCACACTACTGACATCAGCGCAGCAAAGATGTTATCACATGGAAGCAAAGAAAACCATACAAAGCAGCACATCCTACAACAGTGGAAGTAAAAGCAAGAAGGGCAATGTCTCATGTGTGCCAATGCAGCAAAACACAGAGACACAGTAGCAATGATAGGTATATAAGTACCCGGCAATAGTATGCCAATCCCTGCGGTCAAATGACAAAAGCAAATGCCATCCTGCGCCGATGAATGTCATCTTGCTTGCATGACCATCCACACAAGACAGCAGACTTGACTGAAGTGATGTGCGACTTTGCAGTCGCACACCTGAGAAGGGAAAGGGGGAGAAGGAAGGTTTCAATCAACCTACATGCACCCAGGAGGCAACTGCTGGCACTCCAAGATACATGATGAAAAGCATGTAGTAGCCTGGGGGGGCAATTGTTGCGTCGGGTGGTGCAGTCAGATTCACGACGCCAGCGGTAGCGCTAGTGATGTTTAGAGCCACCATACGCAGGTCCATATGGATGGAGTGCGTCACAGCGCTCTGCCTAACCATGACCACACGGTCGATGCTGGTAGTGACACTGAAGTTTACGGTGAAAGCTTGACCATAGACCACGTCGGTTGGGGCACCGCTCATGACAGGGCGAGGGTTGGTGCTCTGCAGGTAGGCAGGGGTGTACAACTGGACGCGGTAGTCCAGAGTTGCCTCACTACCAGCGACTAGCACCTGCATGCCGCCAAAAGACCAGGTCAAAGGCAGGATAGATTCAACTGAGAAACTTATAGGCAAAGCAGTGGGAGCAGCAGCAGAGGCACGGGGCTGTCTCCAAACACGACAGCAAAGATGCAAGCACAGCAGGCCATGCCTCGACCATACAAGCGTACAGACAGCATAATCTGTTACCACCACAGCTTGTTGACATATGCTGCATTACTGAAAAGGAGAGTGTGTCACATACCAGTCCTGAAGTCAGCAGGAAGGCATTTGAATGGTAGAGGCGCTGGATTGCGGAGTCAGCCAGCTCAGTGTATCGGCTGCCAGCTGCTAGGTAGGGGTTGTACAGGACGGGAGTGGTGATGCCGTCAGTAGCTGCAGCAGCCAGGGGCACTCCACCAGCAATACCTGCATCAGCACAATAACGCAATCAGCAGCTGACCTAGCGTAACATGCTGAAGACACATGCTGGAGATAGTGGGCTCAACCTGCTGTGTGCAGTTCATTGAGCAAACGAGCTCAAACGCGCATGTCTTGAGAACTGGTATTGCAATGTTGAATTTGCTGGGCAACACCCCAACCTGTTACCATTCCATTGTGTACCAGTCTATAGCCGCTCAAAGGACTCAATGCAGTCTGCAGCAAAAGCTCACTGACTTTTGCTGACACCAGTGTGTAAGAGTCAACATCTACTGCCCAAAACAACCCTCCAGAGACTATCATCAAGTCACACAAGTCTGCTAAAAGTCCTGCTGATACACTGTTCCAACCCAACCAAGCATAAAAACGCACTGGAGGCAGACAAGTCAGTTGGCACATACTGGTGCCTGGCAAATGAACGAACAAGGGAGTAAGTGAGTGAGGGAGGATGTAAGTGAGTGCAGCATCTCACCAATTTGTCCACCATTGGCAACAAAGACAGTGCCATCAGGCAGCAGCACTGCATCACCCATGACACGCGGGTAAGGCATGGTCTCAGTCTCCCAGGCAGGGGCAGCCGCACCCAGGTTGATGCGGTAGGAGCTTGAAGAGGAGGGAGTCTGGGCTGTTGCCATGTCTGTCTCAGTACCTCCAAAGACAACAATCTGCACGGACAGACATAGCTCAGGACATGAACTTGGCAAAAATTGTAAACTCTTACACTTGACAATATTCAAATGCAAACACTGCCGGGTTTGGACTAATGTCATATATGACTTCGCTGCAAGGTATTTGGACTGCACCAAAAAGAGAGCGCCAGAATGTGGCCAGAGGTCGTGAAGTGGTGATCGACAATTTGAAGTGAGTCACAGAAGGTGTGTCTCACATCAACAGTGGCAGCCAGCAATACAAAAAAAGAAGACACTGCTCACGGTCAAAGACAGACACAAGCACACTGATAAGTTGCAGAAGCTAGAGCAGAGGTCACAATTTCAGTGCGCAACTGTGTACTATCAACTGAAGGCTACCGTTTGACATCACCCTTTAGACACTTTGCTCAAAAGGCAAAACTTTGCCTACCAATGTACCCCTCTCACAACAGCCTATGACCATGCTATCAAGGCAACAACCTGCCTTTCAATGCTTGTCAGAGGGCAGAAGTTTGCCTACCTCAGCAGCATAGTCATTGGCAGGCTCCAGGGACAGAAGGGCAAAGGTGGCAGTCTGGGGGTAGCTGACAGGCACCGGCAGGTTGGGGATGGCGGGGTAGCGGGCGTCCAGCCCTGTGAAGTCAGCAGGATTGCTCTCTCCATTGTAGATGTCAATCTCTGCTCCAGCAATGGTCAGAATGGAGCCGGTCACAGGCAGTACAGCCATGTAAGGGTACAGGTTGATGGGCCAGGTGCGGGTCAGGATGGGTAGGTCCACGGGGTCAGTGTAGACGCCATCTGCCATGTTGTACAGCTGCAGCAGAACACGTGCGCATCAGTAACACAGCAGCACAAAGATGACTCACATTCGCATGACAACAAAGCCAACACTATTACATATACTCTAATTCCCAACGTACCCTACACAACACAGCCAAGTAGGGTGCAAAGTGGAAGAGCAATTAGATGGTTGAGGAAGGGAGTCTATCAAGTTCAAAATGGTTAAAGCATGATGAGGATACGAGACATGAAAATTGTTCAGCACAATTTTGACACCGTCATGCCATGAGATCAGCACCCAAACCTAACAGGCCATTCACCACAGACTGCATGAGAATGTGGTGCTGGCTTAATCCCATACCATGGAAGTTAGCACAAACACCAGTGCGCATTATAGGTCATTATGCACGGCTGTTCTTGCCTGCCACATGAGACTCTACATGATGACAAACGCCGAGACCATGGTGCAATTCAACTACACCACAAAGCACAAAGCCTGACCTGGTAGGTCAGCTTACTCAGGGCTACCTGAAACCCTGATATAATTGAACCAAATCTTGATGCAATTTGGCCAAAACCTTATGCAATATAGCCAAACAATTCTGGACAAACCCTCACCTGGTAGGTAGGCTCATTCAGGGCTGAGTCACTGCCGTATCCTCCGCCCTCGGCAGTTGATCCTCCAGCAATCATGATCAGACCATCCTGAAGGGTGAGGGTGGTGGGGTACCACCGGGCCACCCCCATGTCAGCCACCACTGTGTTCAGGGTGGCTGGGAATGTGAATTGCCTGATGGCATACAGGCCATTATCAAGGAAACCAGGAACCAAATTCAGGTTGTCTCCACCTGTAGACACAGAGGCATGTCTACTATGGCTGCATTCAGGGTGTTTGTGAATGTGAACTGCCTATTGGTATACAGCCTGTTTCTCAAGAAGCTTGGGACCAGGTTGACACAGAATTGGGTCAGCTGTAATTGTGTTCAGGGTGTTAGTGAATGTGAGCTGCCTGATGGTGTACAGCCTGTCTAGGAAGCTGCAGACCAAATTCAGGTCAAGCCCACGTAACAGTCACGGACATCTGTTTTTACTGCTATATAGATCAGTTCCGTGCTCAGCAGAGGTGCCTAACACTCTGCAGCCAAAACATGAATGTGGCAACAGCTTCAATAACAAAAGCAAATGGTCATTGCAATGTATAAACAGAACTGATGTGAGTTGCACAACATTGCAGACTTGAAAAAGCTGGGCTGGGAGTCACATGCAGCAGATGACATTGTGTGCAGAAACTTGGCCGAAATCATGGCACTCGAGCCATCACCAGTAGACTCAGTCATTTACAGATGGGTGGACAGCTGACAGCAGCTAGTCTGACTGCAGCATTTTGGAACAACAGCCAAAACACGCACGCATGGCTGCAAAGGCAGGCATCGTGACAGGCAAGAAACCACACATGTGCTGTTCAGCACACGCAAATTGGTGCTGACCAAATGCAGAGATGTTACGGTCAGGACATGGTGCGTACGGACACACGAACAAACAGATGCACAAAGACACCCCCAGAGACATGTGCCAGGACTTGATGCATACAGACACACAGACGCACAAAGACACAGCCACTCCCTGATATATGTGCCTGTCTAGTGGGGCTGAAGGGAGAACCCACAAGGGGCTGCTTACCAGCAATGATGACTGTGCCATCTTCAGCAACAGAGTGACCAGCACAGAAGGCGTTGGTGGAGAAGTGGAAGGGGGTGAAAGTCTGGCTGGCGATGTCATAAACGGAACCAATCTCGGTTTCGCCATTGCCGTTCTGCAGCGCATGCATGCCCTTGTAAGCAGATCTGCCGTCACAATTAGGAATTTGCTTTGACATTGATTGCCCAATGGTGGAGACATGCTGACAGTGCAGAGAGCTGACTGTGAGAAGCAAGATGCAACAGAAGGACCACCACATTGCAGCTTAGCAAGTGAAGTAAGTGTAGAGCAGCTTTTGCTGGATGTCTCAATTGTCTGAGCACACATGTACTGGAAAGGTCTGAAACTGTACGGCTGTTCAGTTGTGTCTGGCATGTAGACAGCATGGCACAGCTTCACACATGCAATGTTTCCACAAGTAAGTGATGCCTGGCAGCAGCTGACTGATGCAGCGGGTGCAAAATCACACCAAAGGGGGGGGAGGAGGCGGGGGGTTAATAGAAGAGAAGGCATATGGGTATGCACTACTACGGCAGAGTTAGAAGCAGTACAGCAGTGAGCAGAAACAAGAGCAGGGGAAAGGACTTGAGGAGGGGTGTGAGAGGGATGGGGGCCGTACGGTTAGGTAGGGGTTGGGGGTGACTCCAGAGTTGGCTGCGCCCACATGAGGCCTCTCAAAAAACAGCACTGTCTCATCTGTTGAATAGATAGCATGAATTGCAATGGCTCCAGACAAGCCAGCCTGCATGCCATTGATCATGCTGTAAGGACGTATTGTGCCGTGACATGAGACATACTATATGCATATGGATGGATTGCAATAGCTTCAGGCGTAGACACGCAATGCTGCAAACAGTCTAAGTGCAGAGACAGCAACAATAGCTTTTATGTACGCTGAGCAGCACTCTGTCAACAGCAGCTGGAAACATGTTCCATGGCACACAAAGCAGGAGGCACTGTACACAACAACAGGACATCCTGTTTGCTGCAAGCTTGACAGGCTTGATAGTAACATGCTTGCAGGGCTGCATGCGTTCGCAGCAGCCATGCCGTGACATGCAGTGACATGTCGTGACATGTAATCAAGGGAACACAACGCATGCATTTGTGACTTGGACACAGACAAATTCAAGTTTGAGGGCAGCAAAAGCTATTGCAACATTGAGTGACATGCAGCAAAGATGCATTGCCTCAATTGCCAGGTGGCATAGCATAGCTAGGGCAGCCCTGGGAAGAAAAGAATTGCACAGGTGAGGCACAGGTTACACACCTCGGCAAAGCTACCAGAGCCCTGAACAATGATGCGGTTAGACACGGTATCGACAGAGGCCATGCCACCGTACACCACAGCAGGGTTCAGCACAGTGTCAAAGGCAATGACAGTGCTGCCAGCTGCAGTGACTGTCACTGCAGCGCTTCCTGTGGTGCCTGTAGTGGGCTGGGCAGCAACATTGGCAGCTGTGAAGTTGTTGGCATATGCACCGGCATAATCTGGGCCTCCGCCACCAGATTCAACATTGGTCTGGGCAGTGGTAGCAGTGGAAGTGGAGGTAGATGGGGTGATGGTGGACTGAGGGGTGACAGATGGCGTAGAGGAGGCTGATGTGTCGCCAGCGTACACAATAGTTGCGCTGCTGGCTCCAGCTGCTGTGTATAGAGAGGCTGACTGCATTGCAGACACAGCTGCAGGGAAAGTACAGGGTCAGTCATGGCTTGATGTCTTTTGCAGCAAAGACAGGAGCAGTGCACAGAGCTGCAGGTTTTTTGAGAGGGAGCGACGTGCATGAAATCTTTCAGCATGATCAAAGAACAGTACAGCATGCCAGTCATGCAATGACAGAGCTGAGCACATGCTGTTGTTGCTCAGGGGGACAAGGCTGCAAAGCAGCTGCTACTTGACTTCAAATTGAAAGACAACATATACTCTTTCCAGGGTGACAGCATGGTGTTGCTCAATGCATGCAGCAGTACAAAGCCTGCAAGTTTTTTCCCTTCTGCGCAGACTAAGCTATTCTGATTGCACTGACCACACTGCATGTGTTTGTTGCAGGAAGAATCAGCTGTGACTTACTTGCGTTTGGAGTGGCAGAGGCAGAGGGTGCAGCAGCTGAGGCCGTAGGTGCTGCAGCTGTAGCACTAGAGGTGGTTGCTGAAGAGGCATTTGTGCTTGTGGTCGCATTCGAGCTTGCAGTTGCAGACGCAGAACTGCTGCTGTTTGCTGACACGCTTTTGGTTGGTGCGGAAGCAGCCGAAGAACTTGTGGCTGAGGGTGGGGTTGATGCAGACGTGGTGGGTGAAGGTGATGCAGACGTGGTGGCCGAAGGCGTTGCGATCGGAGCAGCGGAAGGAGATGAAACAGAGGAAGATGAGGGCCCAGCAGCTGCAACACAAAGCGAAATGAGCACGCCTGACATGACGCGCACATGCGGCCAACACTGGTGTCTGACGACATGCGCACGATAAGCAAAAGACCCACCTGTATCCACCTGTTGCAGGTATCTAGGCTGGAAGCGGAAAGTCAACGGGATCATGCCTTCCTCGTCCTCGCTGTTCAAGGTACGTGCAGTGACGGTTCCGCCCACGCATAGCAGAACCACGATCGTCAAGCAAAGCTTCTGCATGTTGTGTGTCGTCGGCGACGAAGACAACAGGTGGCCTATGACGTGACTGCCGAGAATGAAGCAAGTCTCAGGGTAATGCAATGCACTTCGCTGTTCTACGGAGTTTGCTGCTGACTGACTACGCTGACACCGATGGTCTGCTTCACGATTGAAGCCCAACAAGCCTCCGGTCCGGTAAAACTTTGCAGAGAAGTTCTTGTACGCAAAATACAGTCTAACTGGCTATTGAAAGCCTCAGTGCTGCCAATAACCTCCTTAAGAGGGCAACCACGCAGCGTGATAAGTCGACCACCGCACAGCAATCGTAGTAGTCGTAACCTGCCGCTGACCAATCTGCGCCGGGGACCTGGGTGAGCCTGCGGTTGATGGGTCGTATAGAAACAGTAGCCGGTGCAGCTACACGTCCAAGGGCTCTGTTGCGTCGCTGTGAAGTCAAGTGGACTCTCAGGGCTGAGAGGAGTGTGGTTTGAAAATAGGCGGCTGACACGTGTGATGATTTAGTCAAAAAGAGGCACTCTGACTCGATCTTAAAAGAGCAACCTTATCTTTTAAGAGTTTGCTGACAAGGTCAGTGTCAGCGCTATCAAATTTTTGCAATTTGCGTAATAATTTAAGGGGCGGCTGTGTGCCACCTTTCACCCTGACCTGATCACCTGGCTGCTGTACAGCCGCAGGCAATGGGCTGTCCTGCTGATAGGAACACAGGAACTTCCTGTTGAAGTTCTGAAGGTAACGTGGCCAAAGCTGAGCTTCTCGTCCCATGCTGGGTAATTACCATGTGGGCAGTCTGTGCCACAAAGTTGGACACCTCTTTGTTGGCAAGCCGATCGCGCCATGCGTGGAATCGGATGTCATTGTTCATCATGCATGGCGTGCATGCAGTCATGATAGTCTTTTTACTTGATCATACTCAACAGCCCCAATCGCTGCGTAAAGGACTTGCGTAAGAACGCGTCTTATGGTACTGCCAACCAATGCCAATGAAGTCTGCTCGTTACCTCACCCATGCACGTACCGGAGCTGCCTGCACAATCGAAGTGGTCTGACACAATGCGCCCATATGTATGACAGCCGAGCCGCACGTGTTCGCAATTTCGTCCAACGTAGGCCTATCCGCAAATTTATCCATTCAGCGTGGGTAAAATAGTACTATCCATGTCACTAGGGTCTAACAGGAAGGTTGCAAGCAATTCAAGTTGTTCTAGGACCTCAGCTCATGAAGCAGAAGCTAAAGCATTTGCTCAGATAACGGTATCTGACCGACTCAAAATTCCGCATTGCAGTGCACACCCTACCTCTGCAGCGCATACGCCTGGTGCAGTGGTCAGACGCAAACATTGCATTACATTGCCAAGAGCAACAGTTTTAACGCTGTAATCTCATTCGAGCTCGGGCTTATGGCTTGCGTCAGACCTACGTCCAGGCTACCGACGGAGGAAACTGCGTGTAAACAGTACAACGAACAACTGATAGCTGGCTTCATCGCTGTTTGCTGACTTCTGGCCACCTGCCCATGCTGATCGTCTCATATTAGAAGTGCGCGCTTGGGAGTCATATCATGTCTTGGCTTTTCAGCACAGTACACAGACCAAATACCACTAAATTGCAACGGATCCCTCAGCATGTGTTTGCGTGCGTAACACATCTGTATATGCACCATGTCGCTTGCAAAGATCCAACAACAGGTGGCTTCAGGTGGACTATGACGGGGTGAATGTGCCAACTGCAGACCAGCGCCACCAGCTCCGACACCAAGTTGATGGGAGCTGCCTGTGAGGGTTGATATTGCCTTCTTGGTTCACAGCCACGGTGCTGACTTAGGCTGTTATTTTGTCACAATGAAGCATAGCCATGCTTTGCTCATGAGCTATTTGATGCATGCTAACAGTAGATGAGGACTGTGTCACGTATGCAGCATTGGTGCACCAATGCACACATAGCACAAAAAGCGAAATTCAGGGGGGGACAGCTTATGTGCAGGCTTGGAATAGGCATTTTGTCAACACACCAGGGCATGTACACTCAATATGCCATGTCATGCATCATATAACTTATTCAAGCAGAGTAGTCCAAAAAGTAAACCCTTCAGGCTGACATGCAGTTCTCACAATCAATTACCTGTATGCCTTCTCACACAAACTTTGCCAGCATCCTTACTGATGCCAGTCTGAGCCTAGCCATGCCTTGAGAACAGCTTTTTGTTCTTCAAAGGGATTCCCTTCACCAAGTATGAAAGTCCCCAGGTCTGCATCTGAAACTTGAGGTCTTTGTAGTAAGTTCTGCTGGTTGATCTACTTGGTTTACCATCATTATTGTATAAAGTGTCCCACGTGTCCCATGTTCTTCATGCTCTTGCATGTGCAAGTCCTCCAGCTCTCACCATTAGGATTTGTCATTGATACGTAACTCAGCGAGGAAAGTGTTGTCGTTGACAGTGGCTGCATTTTGCAGGGCACCACTGGTGCCAACATCTGTGTACACCTCCACACTGTTGCTGGTGTCTGCATTTATACTTTGAACACTTTTGCCCTCAAGCAACAATGGAGTTGTCCCTGTGCCCTTGCAATATCATGACATATCATCATCGTCCTGCTGAGTGTGATGACATATTTCTGTATCAAATGTCCTTCATGCAAGTACAAGCACCCATGGCCATGACAATTGAGCAAAGAATTCAATCATACCATCTTGATTTATTTACTGTGCACACAGATACTTATCCCTTGCCGCCAAGCCACACGCCTGATAGCATGCTCAGCTCTTTAGAGCTGCATTCAAGGCAGCATACCGGAGGCCCTAGCATGCGTGAGTTCATCCCTCACTAAACCGAATGTATCAGAGTTTCAGGAAAAGGCAGTCCTGATTGTGCTGCTTTGCAATAATTGCTGTTGATGTCCATGTTGCAAAGGTTGGCTGTGTCTATGAGCGCTCAGAGCTGCTTGCAAATGATTGCAAGCAGACACCTTGAGCTGCATGCTATCTAAATGATTACAGTGCCCTCTTCATACCTGCAGAACGCTGTTAACTGCAGGCCAATCAAACGTTAGATCTTGAAAAGGACATTATTGCAATGCCCGAGCAAATGCAAGACAACCAATCTAAAGGCCATATCTGCACAGCAATCATCAAAACCGTGTATCGACAGCAGTCAGAAAGATCTGGAAAGCTGCCCAATTGCCCAGAAGCTGAGGCAGCGGGGCTGGCACAGTCCCGGAATTCGCCATCAGAAGCTCCAATTGGCAGTGTGCGGGGCGAAAGGTCGAGTCAGTGGGGCGAGAGGCGAAAGGCGAGGCGAGGATTGGCGAAAGCTGACGAAAGGGTCAAAATTTCATCATTTTCAACCGGGTTGGCGGCGAATGGTGGCGAATGCTGAAGACTACATGACCAGCTTCTCAGATGTAAACATCAATATTAACGATATCGCAGCAGTGACAGTCACGAATGTATGCCTAGCAAACGCTTAATTAAGCTTATAAGCACTCAGTGCAGGCTGTTCAGTCATGTGAAATTAAGCTGTCAATGTCAAGATGCTGGGTGCTACTACCTAACAATGCTCGAGCATGTGGTGCTTTGGATGTCACCCCAGGATTGCTGAAGGCTATGTGATCAAAATCTAGCTCTGCATTGATGCTGTGATCACTAATGTAGTAGTCGGTTTTCAGTTGCTCCACATCAGCTTCATAGTATTCAGCAAACAAGTCTACCAACTCAGCAGTAGAGCACAACTCCATGGCATCAGCTGAATTCACAGATGAGTGTACCGCTTCCATTTGCTCCCGGAGCTTTAGGGTTTAGGGTTTAGGGTTCAGGGTTAAAAACCCTGAACCCTGTGATTTGTCTTCTGATCACATCTACCCCTGTTGCAGCGTCATTTGACGACATCTGTGAAGGGTGTCATTCACTGTGACTGCAAATGGGCCCCCCGCAAAGCTCGTTTCACACTTTTTACGGCTGTAAGGTTTCAGTAGGGTTGGCAGCTTTCGCCTTTCGCCTACAGGGGGCTTTTGTTCCGCCCTGAGGCGAAAGCTTTCGCCCCCTTTCGCCGGGCGAGGCTTTCGCCAATCGCCCCGCACACTGCCTGAATTGGCCATCCTGCATCTTGTGCATCAATTGGAAGCAGCATGTCGGTCTTGAGTGTGTGAGTGCTTGTACCTCGACCGTGACCTGCACTCGAGGGCAGGGTCCAGCGGTGTGGCTGTTGCAGCAGAACATATTGAGCGCTCAGTTGCGTGCAGTTGGAGACGCATGGAGGCGTAGTCGCCCAAAGAGCGCCCGGCAATGTCTCACTGAGCAAAAGTCACTGGTGTTGGTCAGCGCCACCTGGTCTTCCCAATTCGAAGAAGTAACAACAATGTCATTCCTATCACTGCCGGCAGCGTACTGCGTTCAAGCAAAGTAGCGCGTTCAAGCAACCCCTGTCGACCAGATCACTCTTGGACTTGTCCTGGTTGCACTGGTGCGTTGATGCTCGACTGCAAATTGCAGCCTTGCATAGGCGCTCAACATACCAATTTTGCTGCAGACCTGCGTCATGAATGATCTGGACACCCCGAGGCACCACCGAAAACGACAAGAGCTGAAAAAGCAAAAAAGACCTGGTCGGCAACGCTGCAACTGGACCCTCTGGATCCCGGTGTCGATCTTGGTGCTGGTGGCCATCTGTGTATACCTGAAGGATCACCCTTCAGATGTCGCACACTGGGGGCATACCAGTGCTGTCAAAACCTCTGACAAGAATCTCACACATTACTATAAGGTGCGCCTGCTCTGCGCAACGTCTCTAGCTCTTGATGCATCTACACTTCAACCAGCCTGCTCCCTATGGCAGTGGTGTGTGCACAATCCATTGCCAGTCTTGACTAAACAGGCAAGGTCATGCAGCTATTGCACACCCCTGAGCATTTCGAGCCCAAAATTGTCTAGGAGCTTCAGCTCATTTCTGCAAGGGTGTGATGTTGTCAGCCAGGGTCAAGCGTCTCATGGCCCTTCCTCATGCATAGTGATCACTTTTTGAGCATGGCAGGATGCTAATGGCAGAACCATGATCACACCATGGACAAAAGATGTGGACAAGTCCTTGCCCCATCCAGAGTACCCTCGGCCACAGATGCAGCGCAAAGCCTGGCTGAATCTAAATGGACCCTGGGAATTTGACTGCACCAGCATGACAGGCACCTTGCCAAATCTGAATGCAACTCTGAAGCGCAGCATCACAGTGCCATTCCCTGTGGAGTCATACTTGTCAGGTGAGTTGTTGCCACAGACTTGAGCACATTTGTTCATATGCTGGACAACCCTGCATGCCATAGGGCTATGTGAGGATGCCAGAAGGACACAAAATCAGAACACGGGACATCTGCATGTGGATGGACTGAATGATATGGGGACCATCAGCTTTCAAGGCAGTTAATTGTAAGGGGTCTTTCATGGCAATGTTGACTGGACACAGCACTACTTCTGCTTATGGTCTGCCTGCCTGCTATCCTTGATGAACTGTAACGCCTTGCTTAATCTTACAAATATGATGGGGACAAACCTCTGGTAACAGCAAGCCTGGCCCCACACCTACCTCACACTGACATTCGACATGTTCAGTCACAGCAGCTGCCTTTCATCAAGCAAGCCTGTTGCCATTGACTCGCATGGCACTGCCGTCAACAGGAGGCTCAGCCACTTCAACCCTTCGCTTACAGGTATCTTCCAAGCGGATGCTAGCACAGCTCACATGTGGTACAGACGCACCTTCACAGTGCCTTCTGACTGGGCAGGCTCCAGAATCCTGCTGCACTTTGGGGCTGTTGATTGGCAAGCCACTGTCACTGTCAATGGGCAGCGACTGGGGGTGCACAAAGGAGGGTGAGCACACCATTGCATGTGGTGACTTGCTTGCATACCTGCGGCAGAAGCTGCTTGTACCTGACCCTGGGGAACGATTCAAAGCAGCTGCTACAGTCACTGCAGTGTTTGTCGTGACAGATATGCAGAATCTGGAAAAAACGCAAGCAGCAGTGAACAGATCTGCACTTGGACTCATAGGTCACAACAATGTGGAGTATTTTCCTAGACAAAGCAGCCCAGCTCATGCCTCTTGCATCATGCTTTTGACGCTATGCCTTTTGCTTTGCTGATATTGCATTACGTGCTGCACGCATCAACTTTCTTTGGCTGCAGCCTGCTTCAGGATCTGTCAAAGCAAAGCAAGATGGAAGCTTGTAACCCTGCTACTGATTGTGCAGGTACGATAAGTTCTCTTTTGACATCACTGCAGCACTGGAGGGTCACCCTGGTAACCATGAGCATGAGGTCATGGTCCAAGTCTTCGACCCCACAGGTGACGTGACCAACCCACCTGCATATGCTTACCTTGTTTTAGCATCAGTCATCTCAGCCAAGTGCCAGTATCAAGTCCAAATCCTTGTTGACAACACATCTGTGCATTGTCTGTGAAGCATGGTCTGAGGGTTCAAGATTTTATGTTTAGCCCAAACCCCATACCCACAGCTTGGCCTGCATCACACTCTGATGGAAAGCTCCATCCATTCTTCACCTGTCGTTGTTGATCATTCTCGTCAACTCAAACCTTTGTGTTATGCTGCATTCAGAGTTCTCTCATGCACCTGTGGGGAAGCAGAGGATGCACCCCCCCAGGCGCCCCAGTGGCATCTTCTACACAGCCAACTCCGGCATCTGGCAGACCGTCTGGTTGGAGCCTGTGGGTTCCCGTCCTTGCCATGTATCAACAAAGCTGCTGTACCGTGCTATTCTTGCCATTTCTTCGATAAAGCTGCTGTACCTTCTTGTCCTTGCAGTTTGTTGACAAAGCTGCTGTGCTGCCCGGTGCAAACTGACCACCTGTTAGGGTTTACCCTAAACCCTAACCCTAAACCCTTAAGCTAGACACAATACCTTGACAAGCCTCAGCTTGGCTGCTATGCTGCATTGTGTCTCTAGTCACCTGTGAGGAAGACTGGTTCACCTTGCCTTTATGTAGCCATTTGTCTGCAAAAATACATCATGTGCAGCTTTTGAGCCCTTGTAGCATCAGAAACGTGATTTGAGGCTGGGTCAAAGGCAAAGCCCTTGTAGAAATGCATCAGCCAAGGTAACAGAGTGTCGTGTGTAAAGCAAGCCAGGTGTCACTGTTTGCATATGCCACTGATCAGGCGTAGCTTCAAGACCTTCACAACTGATGTCACTGTCTCAGTATGTCTCCAAATCGCCACGCTGTTTGCATCACACCACCTCTGCTGTGTTGCTTGTGCCTGAGCTCTTTCAAACAGCAATGTTCATCAAACCAATTTGGAAAGCACAGATGTTTTGAAAGGATAGGTCTCTGTTTTGTGCAGGTGCCAAGTGCTTATGTAGAAGGGCTAGATCTGATACCTGATGTGGATAAGGGCCAGCTCAGCGTGTTGGTGCATGGCAGTGCTGCAGCCAAGGGTCTCAAGGTAATGTCTCCTCTGAGTGTGAGTGATGCAGCTCAGTGTGAATCTGAGCGATGCAGCTCAGTGTGAGTCTAAGTGCTGCCCTCAGACTCTGCCCTTCCCAGATCCTTGCTGTACTTTGCTTTGCCCTGCTGCTCATCTATTTTTGTTGCCAATACTCACTTCAAGGCGATTTCTGGCCTTGCAGAGTCTTTCTTCCCTTCCTTTCTGTTTCCCTGCTTTCTGGTCTGTGTTCTGCCTGTTCTATTTTAAGACAGTGCTCAATGCAAGCTCAGGAGTATTGCCTTGAGCTCTACCCTTTTTCTCCTCCTCCTCCTCCTCCTCCTCCTCCTCTTCTTCTTCTTCTTCTTCTTTCGGTCCTCTGCTTCCTGCCCTTGCTCTTCAATATCTGACTCATCTGTTCTGCTTGCAGATGGTGCTCATTTTCAAACACAGAGGATGAAAATAGGGCCTCATCAAGTGAGTTACTCAGCTACACATTTCTTGACAGTGGGGGGGGGGGGGGGGTGACACATGATGAATGACTGAGTGCATGATTGAGTAGTGTTCTGCTTGTAGGTGATGGTCAATGCCAGCACAGAGGTGCAGAGTGCAGGCTTTTTGCCCTTCCAGCTCTGTCTTTGCAAACCAGGCGCTGCTGTTGTCTGCGCCCTCATCACACCTGTGGCTCTTTGACGACGTGCTTCCTGCATTTTGGCTTCCTCTGCTTGCTCCCCAATGCCAGCATCGTCTGTTCCGCTTGCACATGGTGCTCATATCCAGCACAGGACAAGAAGACAAGACCTCGTACCTGACTGTTAGAGGAAGCCACGTGCTTTGTGAATGAGAGACTGAGCAGTGTTCAGCTTGCAGGTGGTAGTGAATGCCAGCACAGAGGGGCAGAGTGTAGGCTCCACCACTGGCTTTGTAGGCCAGGCGTTCCCTCTCACAGTACCCCAAGCTCACCTGTGGTCTTTTGAGGACCCCTTCTTGTATGACTTGGACGTCACCATCTTGAGCGGCAGGAACTCAGAGGGCAAAACGGTGAGTCCCAACTGACTGCCGATCACAGCCTTTTAGCTGATCTCTGCCCAGAGGTTGTTGTCACTCGCTCGATGAATGTTTTTCAATCCTTTGTTGGTTTTGGTTTACTATTCATGTGAAGTAATCCTTCCTTGCTGCTGGGAGGTAGCAATGGCTCATACAAGACTGACACTTTGTTATACTGAGGTTGTGCTGCGGCCAAGTCAGTGCACACTAAGCTGTTTTTATACAGGCTCATTCTGGCGTGCTGATAGTATGGGATTGTCACTGGGCAATGGAACCATGGGTTACTGTGATATGTGACTTTGTTTTGGCATGCGTTTCTTCGCGTTGCCTGGACCGCAGCGAAATCCAGCAGTAGCAACAATAGTCATGTGCTGTTGTTACGCGTTTTTGTTTTGCATTAAAAACCGAACAAGCATAACAAAGGCTACAGTTGTTCTCTGGTAGCTCTTCGACGGCCTGTGATCATGTGATCCACATTGTTGTAATGTCATCACATACGTCATGGCTTCTAGTGCATGGTTTCCACCTTTGTGTGAGATGTTTTGGGCAGTTCACAGGTACACCCAGGTGTCACAACCAGGTACGTCCGGCTATCGTGACCTCCTTGTCCTGTTGGCTAGCTCTGCCCAAGAAGCCTTTCTTGTTGTCTTTTACTCTCATGCAGATCCAAAATGGGCCCAGTTTACATCCCTGCAGGAGTAACAGACCTTTTGTGTTTTTTTTTTCCGTCCTCTTTTTTTGTGAATTTCTGGCGTATGACCTTCTGCCAAAAGAAGTTACTGCCCAAGCCGCAAAACATTTGCATGAGCAATTTGGCACAGGGCAGAGCAATCCTTCTTAGAGGTGCATGCCTCAGATTCTTTGACGTCACACAGCATTTCCTGGCTCCTTCTGGCATGTCAAGGCACGGTAGTGTTGTTCTTGAGCACTAACAGCCATTCCCGCTTTGCAGATCTCAGGAAGCTCATCCAGGCTTTCTGACTCTTCCTCATCTTTTTCCTCCTCTTCCTCTACTTCCTCCTCTTCCTCTACATCCTCTTCA